>Ga0335072_10000966_pt1 | contig 49639 bp, 47 predicted proteins | sample Lox_Sample_21_FD_206725 | JGI IMG/M metagenome (GOLD analysis project Ga0335072, IMG submission 206725) | Soil microbial communities from Loxahatchee National Wildlife Refuge, Florida, United States - Lox_Sample_2.1 | ecosystem: Environmental > Terrestrial > Soil > Wetlands | place: USA...
TCCGTCTCATCCTTCTCACTCGACGCCGTCTACCGCCTTATACCAATTTTCGACCCCTTCGCTCAAGGTGCACTCCTGCTTTTCAAGATCCTTGTTCCTTTCGCAATCATCAGCGCCAACCTCGGCATCCTCAACCGCCGATTGGGTGTTGCTCCCAGTGCATTATTCATGCTGGTCATGGCCGTCAGCGACGTCATGACCCTCAACTTCTTCTGGATGGTCAAAGATGAAGGCAGCTGGCTAGACATTGGGACCACCATAAGCCACTTTGTCATTGGCAGCCTCCTGAGCGTGTTTGTCGCCGGACTGGAGCTCCTGAGCGAAACCTTGATCAGCGGAGTTGAGGTCGATATGCGCGATACACAAGAAATCGGAGGTGTTGACCGGAAAGACCTAGCTTTGGAACTTGATGCAAGAACTTCAGCGGCGCCAGAAGACAGGCTGGCGAAGAAGCCGCAGAAACTTGCAAATGGGCACTCAACTCCAAACGGAATGGCAGTTTCGGCCTGAGGAAATTAACGTTGATTTTCATGTCGCTAATTATGAGAAGAATATCACACTCGCCCTGTAGATGGGCATACATATCACAGATTCACCTGCGTGACACAATGGAAAGCCTAGCATTATTCAAACCAGGTTGTGCATACCTTACAGGCGCTGACGCTGTATTGATAGACCTGAAGGTGTTTCCGCAAAGATTCCAAAACTTACAAAGTTACATGCTCGCTGATTCGGTGGGCTGGTTGCCAGCGTTTGTGTTTTCCCTCCGCAACTCCACTCTCCAGATCGCCTACCAAGAACAAATTCTGCCTCCTCTGTGACTCATTATGGCCTCTCCGTGTGACCATTACTGAACAAGTCCACTGTTGAGAAAGACTACGCATATATTTCCAGTCTAGGGTGCCTCATGTCGAAGTTGAGCATCCAAGAGGCGAGTGCGTTTCGCGACCAGCAATGTCCAATGGACTATAAACGTGCTTTCTCATGGTGTGGGCAGCAAGGTTTTGCATCAGCCGCACTCGACTGCGAACGTCCTCTTAAGTCCATATGCATAGAGTGTACTCGTCATCGATCCCGAGTACGCTGGGAGAGAGTAGCGCCAGGGGGCTTTACAACGGTGCACACCTTTGGACCAGCCTGACTTCAGTGGAGCATAGTTGAGAGAAGTCATAAATGCAACTGGCGTTTTCGTTTCCCTTCTCATTTCTAGCATTTTCCAACCAGCCCCAAGCTTACCGTATGCACATCTAGACAAATGTTATGGAAATGACTTAGTTCCGATTGTACCAAATGCTGTGCTAGTGGCCGCGAGACCCCCTCCCAAGTGCGTGCCGTTCTTTGTTCTATCAAGACCCTACAGAAGCCATGTCAATGATCGTGACCCAGTCCAGCCGCTAATTTCATACATTCGCACCAACGTCTAGCCGGGGTTCGCGAGTCGCTCAAGATAAATCTCCCCCCTGCCGTCTGCTCAATTCTGCCGTTGCAGCATTTTGCATGCCATGCCAACCATACCGTTCGATAATCTCGTCTCCTTTTCTCTACACTGGTCAAAAGCCGGCCTGAAGATCCATGATCTTGTGGTACAGCTCCTTGACTACTTCTTCCTTTCCAATCTGTTACAACCATTAGCATGAGAACATGTTGCTTCAATAAACGAAATTGCCGACAGAAAGGGACTCACCTTGAGAGCAAACAGAGTCGGCTTCCCAGCCTCCATACCTGTAATATTCAATGTCTTCCCCGTCGGTTCATTGCCCTCTGGTGTGCCCACTTTCATTCCCTTGAAAATAGGCGTGTTCAGCACAACCCTATGAACACCATCTGTACGCATAATGAGTCGCGACTTGCGCTCCAGCGACTCTTCCGAGCTCGGTGCCCAAGCAGTGTTGATCTTGAATGTGCCGACGCCTCGTTCTTTCCATTCTTTGCCTTCGAAGTGGTAGAGCTTTGCTCTGCACGAAAAGACAGTCTCCTCTGCTTCTTCGCCCGTTTCAACTGTGGGTCGCGTCAGTCGCTGCCAACACGACTGCTTGCCAGAAAAAGTATTTGACGAAAACTTACGCTCTTGCTCCTGGAACCGCCTCTCTTTCGGTCTGTCCATGATAGCAGCCTCATCGTCTGAGTCATCTCCATCGTCATCTTCACTATCGCCTTCATCTTCATGTGCAGGCGCGCCGAACGCTTTCGCTGAAGATACTCCCCCGAATGTAGCAGCAGAGCCAGAAGGAGCCGCGAAACTCGACAAGCTTCTGCCAAGTGGTTGGGGTCCGCCGAACCCTCCTACGCCTCCTAGTGTGCCACCAAGACTCGAGCCTCCTAAACCGCCGAAACCTGACGAGCCTAGCCCACCGAAGTTGGACGAAGTTTTGGCGGCGAAGGGAGATGTCCCCCCAAAGCCTCTAGACGAACCAAAACCACCCGTGGTATGCTCAGGAGATGCAAGTGATCCAAAGCCGCCAGGTGCACTTGCTAAGTTACTGCTCAATGTTGAGAAGGGGGATTTCTCTAAGGCAGAAAATGCGGAAAGGCCTGATGATGCAAACGCGGAGGTCGAAGTGGCAGGGTTTTCAGCTTGTTGTTCCATGGCTTTTCCGAACGATGCGTCGGCTGCAAGAGGAGATTTGGACCCAGAGAATGTTGCAAAGGGTGAAGCTGTTGCAGTATTCGCAAAGCCAGAACTCGGTTTGACCTATAGATGGGATTCAGTACGTAGACTAAACGTCTGATGGACTGGGCGACTGCTATTAGATTCAAGGGCAGCATACCTCCTGAGCTGTCTTCCTAATCTCCGACTGGAGCTCTTCGTCTCGTGGCCGTTTCTTCTCTGGTTCTCCTGTTGCCGTACGAGAAGTAGTCTGGGCAACTTGATCATCATTTTCAGCTGGCTCGCTGCCAGACCGTCCAATACTATCTCCAGAAATATCCGAGCCTTCATCTTTAGGATCCTGGTCTTTGTCGAACTGGTCCCTGCTCCGCTTCTTTTTCGGACTTAGTATTGTGTTGTCATCGGCTTTGACTTGGGCAGGAGGCGGTGTCGTTTCTGTCATAGCAGGTGGTTCCACAAGGACGCCAGGTCCACCGGGAGACCTCCGAGCATCGACATCGTTTTCTTCCTCGTCGTGGTATTCTAGATGTTCAGTGGATGGCTGACCATTTGAGACCAGGCCTTCACCACTTGATATGTCTCTGGACCTCATTCTCTTGTGGTGGCTGCCTTTCTCATCCGTCACGCCCACGTGGCTGGCAGTATTGATACTTTGTGTATCTCCTTTCTGTAGATCATCAAATGATCGCTTCCTCGCAGGTCTGCCACGCATGGCACCGCCTGCATCGTTGGCTATGTCTGCCTGTTCTCCTCGACTTTCTGTGGTGCTAGACAGTTCATCTGATTGGAGCGCTGCATTCGCTCTCGAGCTCGTGTACTGGGTAAGGCTCGCAATAGATGTCTTCTTGAGCTTTTCTCTTACAGGCCGCTCTCCCCCATCTCCATCGGATGCGTCTGCGATGGCATCCTGTTGATTGCCGGACAGAAGCTTAGTTTCTAGATTTGTCTCGCTTGCTCCATTTGCCACTAATTCCTCTTCAGGTCGCGCCATCCTGGTGGACGTGCCTCTCTTGTTTGACGTAATCGAAGGTAGAAGTCTAGGCTCGATGAAAAGAAAGGCGATCTGGGGGGGCAATCTATGAGAATCACGCAGGCGATCGTACAACTGTTCAGGCCGTAGACGATGCTTCGTTATCGTGGCACCATGAATAATTACCTGACTCTGGGTGATATCAGTCCCTCGCGGGTATTGTGACAAGTCAGATATGACTCTTGCGTGAAGTTCGGAGATTGTGGCCGACGTTTGGTGTGTCGAATCAGAAGGTAACACGAGGGTGAGAGGAGATTGCGATATGGTTTGTCTAGTTAGAAGTCCGAGTTAATTTGTATGGACATAACAGATGGACGGTGTATGCTGCGTGCTGTAAAATATTCATGTGTTGTTGTATCGTCGAATCGACGTGTCTTGACCGCCCCAAGATGCGGGTGGCCGTCGAGATACTTATGCTGTTGGCTCGACGATTTGCATGCAAATGCGCAGGCGGGGTTTGTCAACAGGCAAGACTCAGTTGTGCATGCAGTGGCTTATTTGCAGTTCTCAGCAAAGACTGATGTTAAGACGTCATCTAACGCCAGCACACAATATCCAAAATGATGGTGCCTCGAAACATGACTCGCGGGTCACCCCGCAGCCATGTTCCGGATATGGCTTCGTTGTGACGGATGAGGCTACGAATTGTTCTGTAGAACTGGAATAGATATCTCCGCAATTCCGCCGGTAATACAGAGCAGCGTCTCGAGACATTCCATTTCAACTGCTATCTCAGAGTCCAGGCAACCGTGTCTCAGCTAATAAAACAAAGGCAGCCAATGCCAACATAGAAAACAAGTAAAGGGTATACCGCCAGTCCGACCCTGTTCTTTATGACTCCTGAACCTCCGAGGATACTGACGCCTGCTGCTAAGGACCACAAAACCAGTACAATGTAGACCGGAACTCGAGCAATAGTGGGAAGGCCAACGGCGCTCAGAACTGCGGCAATCACGAGGGGGAAGAGCGTGTATCCGATGATGCTCACCGACTGCATGAAAGAGCTAGAATGCAGAGTCAGAAATGAACAGAGAAGTGTAATGCCGAGAGCACTCACATGTTTCCACCCAGCAGCTTGATCTGTAAAGTAACCACTGCTTCCCCGATCCAAACAATCGAGAAGACGCCTGAGAAGACCAGGTCCGACTGCTCACTCGAGGCCCGTAGAGAAAGAAACATGCTCAGTAGGAGGCAGAATATCAGTGGCCCCCTATGTGCAGTGTTAGCCATCAAATCGCTGATCACCCGGGTTTCGACACTTACCAAAGGTCCCAATCCCTTAGCCCGTCACTCATACCACCTTGGAGAATCCCATCCGCATCAGGCCACCGCCCAACGAGGCCCCTGATATCTCCTCCAAAGCCCTGGCTCTCGCCTCGTTCTGCAGCATTCATACCACCTCCACTTCTCTGCAGCACGCCGCCCAAGAGGTATTTAGGCCACAGCACTTGCTTCATCTTCTCCCATACTGCGAGTAGGTCCCTTGACAAGGTGGCCCACACACTCTCATCAATCGTGTTCTGTGGCGCTCGTCGGTCTTCGCCTGGTATGCTGGAGGTGAGGTAGCTTTGTGAGACAGGCGCCCGTGAAGACGAGCCAATGTTTCCCGTCAGCGGTGCACGGTCGGAGGTTGTTTGGTAGCTGGCGTCATCTAAGGGGTCTAGGAAAGGAGTCAGTCAAGCTCCATGACGGTAGCAATATGTATAGCTCTACCATCTTCGAGCAAGTCCTGCTCAATTATCGTGTCATTCTGGTCGTAAGAGTTGCCTGCAGGACCGCTGGCCATCATCGCCATAGTAGTGTAAGCCTAGGCAGGACGCGCATCACTGGCCTTTTCCTTACTACAAACGTTGCTGATGAAAAGGCTTTGCTTAGGTCAATGATTCTGGCATAGGCATTTCAATGATAGCTCTAGGACGACAAGCTGCCAACTTAGGAGTTTCTGAAAAGGTGGGCTTGGCAACGTCTTGCGCGACCACATGAGGCGGTGGGAGAAGTAAGCTGCCGGTTTTCTGCCATGTGCCTTCAGATCTCAACCTTTTCTACGCGATTATTTAGTACTTGATCTCAACCTTTTATATACTGCCAAAAGCTGCACTCGCGCACTGAGGAATACTCAGGCTATACAGCAGTCATAAATGTAGCGATATTTTTACTGTATCTGTGGTGGTTAAATACTAGTTTCTGAAGATTTCCAAACTGTGAACAAAGTTGCAAACTCTGCGACTTAGGTCTACACCCGCCTCGCCACATGTCTGATTCTCACAAACGTTTTGCAATAATTGCCTCAAATTCTGGCTCAGGACGTAGCTCACGCATTTCGACTAATTTATCCACGTCGCCGCGTATATTCTTTGCCAAGTTCTCGAAAAGATCCTAGAAGAAACCTGGAGGACTCGTAGTCAGAGACGACTTGCAGTACTTAGAGCTTTTCTCATCAATCTTCGTCCCTGCAATTTTGTGAATCAAGATTCCCAGGAAAGCATGTCGCCTACATACAAGCCCGTCGGCGAGGCTGAGGATCAACTGCTTGCTTCTCCTGCCTCTCTACCCGAAGAAAGCAGCACAAACGATCAAGTCGAGTCTGCTCACGTCTCCCGAACCTACAACCGCCAGCTCTACGTCTCCCATTTCCTCTCAACATGGCACGTCCGTGGCTTCGAGTTTGGCGCTGTCCTGTTCCTCGCGACAATATTTCCTGGCACATTGCTACCTATGTCTATCTACGCTTTGGTTCGAGCAGCATCCGCGATAGTGCTTTCTCCAGTCGTAGGACGCTATATTGATAGTGGGGATCGCCTACAGGTCATCCGAGTTTCAATTGGCAAGTCATTCGGGCCCCAAGTCCACTTTATATTCATCGATAGAGTACAATGTTGCTTGATACAGACAGGCAGCTAACAGTGATACCTTTTTTCCATTAGTGGGACAGCGAATTGCCGTCGTTTTTTCGTGCATTGGCTTCGGGTATCTGTTGCTTCATCAATTTGCCTCCAATATCCTTCGTTACGCCATATTGAGTATCCTCGTCCTTTTAGCGTGTGTTGAGAAATTGTGCTCGATCATAAACATGGTCGCTGTCGAGCGAGACTGGGTACGTCAAACCGTTCGAGGCCGCCTCAGCAATGTCTTGGTAGCCCTTATTGATTCATCGTGCCGGCCAGGCTCAGAAACATCCTCTCTTTGATATGGTTTTGATTTGAGTGCATGATCTTGGCTAACAGTCTGGCCAGGTAGTTGTCATAGCTGGGAATGACGAAAGAGTTCTGCGAAACATGAACTCGCAGATGCGTCGTATCGACCTCTTTTGCAAGCTTGTCAGCCCTCTAGCCATTGCGCTGATTGATGGGCTTTCCACGAAAGCAGCTATTTTGACAGTTCTGGCCAGTAATGTAGCGTCTATTGCCGTGGAGTACGCCTTGATTGCAATGACTTATCGAGCTGTACCAGCTCTTGGCTCATCACGTCAAACAGGAGATGTTGGGCAACTCGAGGATGAGGCCGCAACATCACCAACTGGGGAGAGAGGCTCGGACGCGGCCTCGCAATGTCGACATCTATTGCGAAACCTCAACGAATATTTTCGCCACCGGGCAGTACTTCCCTCACTGTCCTTGTCACTACTCTATTTGACCGTACTCTCCTTCTCCGGCCAGATGGTCACGTACCTGATCTCAACAGGTTATACCTCAACGAAGATTGGCTGCATTCGCAGCGCCAGCGTTGTCGTTGAGATGTCCGCTACCTGGTTCGCTCCAATTATCATGAAAAGGCTCGGTGCGGTACGAGCGGGAATCTGGTTCCTGAGCTGGCAGACGATATGCTTGAGTGTGACTGTTACACTCTTTTGGATTGAACGGAAGCCTGTGTGGGCGGCTTCGTACCTGGTCGTGGGTGTCGTAGCCAGTAGAATAGGGCTGTGGGGCGCCGACCTGTGCGCACAGATCATCATCCAGGAAGTAAGGTTCCCTTTGTGCCTGGCTGTTCATGTTGATGTGCTGATAAACTGCAGGAAATTGAGCCAGATTACCGAGGATCCTTTTCAACTATTGAAACTTCGCTGCAGAATTTCTTCGAACTCTGCTCCTTTGTCTTAACGGTAATATTCGCTCGGCCAGATCAGTTCCGTTACCCAGCGTTGATGAGTGCACTGGCTGTGTGTACGGCCGCAGCGTTGTATGCGAGGTTTGTCAGGAACAGGAGAGGCCATCTGTTGCACAAGCCTTGTTGTCTGAAGGGCAGAGAAGTCCATTATTATGAAGCAGTGCCGTTGCACCAATTGCCGTCTTAGCTCTGACGCGGTCTGTGCAAGACCACTGTTGAATTCCTTTGACCAGCAACTTTGCGTGGCGCATAGGTGAACAGTCCATAGATTCATTGGAGAAGTTGAATGTCCTCTCGCAGATCATGGGCTGCGGCTAGTGATTCCACTTGCGCTACCCTCGCTCGGAGAGCTCTTCGGGCTGTCATCGATATTCAATTTCGAAAAGATGGCCTTCATGTCCCTCAAGTCGTCTCGGAAATCGTCTCCCTTGTACTCCTCGTATGCGACCGCTCTCTCCTTGATGAAGGCTCGTATATCGCAGAGTAAAGGGGTAAAGCCTTCTTCGTTTGGGAGCCACCAATGGTTCACGTCAGGCTCGTGCCAAATTTCAGCCATCTTCGAGCGGAACGCTCCAGGGTACACAAATCCGTTCTGTTCCACCACAGCCAATTTTCTTCTGAGCCACATAGTATGTCGCTGATCTTTGGGAAGAAATAGGGCTGAGATGCCTAGAGCTGTGATGGCACCCAAAATGCTTCCTTCCGGACTCTGTGGCCATCTTTGTATTGTCTCGAAAATCCTACTTTGCTCAAGAGCGAGCGCTTCCAAGTCTGCAGGTAATTCTTGCTGGAGCATGAGTGATGTCTGAAATTTCCGCATCATATCGGTACCGTACCAGCCCATCCAAGAGTAATTGAGAGGGAACAATGCGTCTCGGAATAATCCGCCTGGACGGTATGGATCCACGATGTCACTAGGCCCAAGCGGTTGTTTTGCTGGAAACTCCGTCACTGTGTAGTAGCCGTCGTTCAGATCCTGTATCTTTTTGCGGAGTTCGTCCATCCTTTGCGAAAGCTTCTCGTTTTCCGCCACGAATTCTTCCCTGCTGATCTGTCCACGCGGGAATTTCGAAAGCAGTGCAGCTAGGTCGAGTGCGATTAGGCGATTCGTAGCGCCAACATAGGAAAGGTTGCCTTCGAGATCGACATCATCGGGATCAATGTGCTCCTCATACCACCGCGCACATTTTGCATACCAATCACGCGACAGAACCACCTGATTGCCTGTCAACAGGCCAGCCACTAAATCGAAGCGAGCACACCAAGCAAAAATTTGGCGGCTGCGCTCTGTGTCCATGAAATTGTCTATCGTATATCTTGCCAACAACATCTCATGCGCAGCTCGATGGTGTCCAACCAAGTTGGGCCAGTCTCCTAGGTGCTCCTCAAAGGTGGCTAGCTGGAGTATGGTCGCGATGGTGGCTTCTGTGTGTGGCTGGCCTGCCTTTAGGCTCTGTCTTAAGAGCATCAAGGATCGGCTGTAATAACGGAGGAAATTAGAGAGCTTCCCGTCAGGTTGGCGCAGAGTATGGTAGTACGCCGCGAAACCCACTACGGCATAAAGGAGCGGTTCGTAGGTCAAAGCAAGTTCGATTAGATCAGTGTGGAAGAAATTATCAAAGTCGTAGTGTAGGATATAGTGATAGAGTGTAATGTGTTCTTGGTGGAACTCCAGATATTTTTGCAAATCCGGTTTCAGATGGGCCCATTTCGATCGAAGCAAAGGCGTTGCTCGAGAAGATGGCTGGACTGAAGATGCCGGAGTTTGTGTCCCAGACATGGTGCTCGTAGAGCTCTCGCTCGAGGGCGACCTTGCTTTTTGCATCCTCGCCAATGTCGACTCGGCCTGGTGCCGGTACTTCTGTTTCCGATTAGAGCTTTGTATGCTCTGTTTCCGAGGTTTTCCGGGCGGTGGCATAGGTCTCTGCTTGAAGTCCGGATCCTCCTCCTCTTCGTCATCATCTTCAGCCTCGTCTTTGATGGTTTCCAAGACGTTGGTGTCTTCTTCGTCGCCATCCGAGGAATTCGGCTCTTCGCGTGGAGAAGACTGAATCCGGCCTGTTTTGGAACGGCTGCTGCCTTTAGAAGAACTAGGGGGCTTGGGGAACTCGCAGTCTCTGTTGCCCTTCCTGCACCCTGAGACAGTTGTATTAGTTTTCCCCTCAAGACGAGCAGAACGGTGTACAGCTTACTATCGCATACTGGTTTGGTCTCGTCGCACTAAAGCGCATTGTCAGCTCCTGGGCGATGCAAGGAACGAAGGCTCATGGCATTGCCTACCTTCACTCGTCGACTGCGGCAAGTAAAACAACCGCTCCTGGTCCGGCGATGTTTCACGGCCTCGATGCTTGGCATACCGCCATGCGAAAGATGAATGCCTTCCTGTCGCTCAACCACCGGACGCGATGTGTCAGGCCGATACCAAAATGCGCTATTGCTGAGGTGGTCTGCTGGGAGATGTATTCTCGGATCCATTATCATCTGCTCAGACTCATGAAAAATGAACCTGGAATCAGGCTGTTCCGCCATCGGCTGTCCCGATTGGAGATAATGCCCAGCCATCACGCTGTGAATATCCTGCAGCAAAAAGACGCGTCCACCCTGCTACTGTACAGAGCGGGCGACGGCGTTCCAAGGCTCAGAGGAACCTGCTCGTTCGAGATGGAGGTAAGGAACGATGGATCGCTCTTTGCGCCTGCCCACAGCACAGGCGTGAGCGGATGTTTGTTGTGGGTAGAAATAGTTCAATGAAATCGGCAGATAGTCTCAAAGGGTGGAGACGAGGATTGCTGAGCCCGTACGGCACAGTTCAAGCCTGCTTGAAGCAGGGCAGAGAACAGCACCAATGGATATTGGAAGCCAATTGGAAGTGTTGACAGCTTGAAAGGATCCTGGAACCAAAAGCAGGCCCGTAACCTGGGGAAACGTCGGACTTGCAGGAATCAAGGTCTTGCCCAACTGGGAGGCGTTGGCATTACAGATCCCGCAATTGGTAGAACCTTCCACTTGCGATCTACCAAGCGGCCAGAAGTGTGCGTGAAGCTCGGATTCTGGATCGGCGAAGAGACGGGGCGTGTCGAGCTATAAGTGTGGTATGGATCGGCGCAATACCCGGCTTAGAGACGAGGCCCTAGCACAAAATCAGCAACAGATATGTAGCAAATGGCAAGGGATCAGACTCTATGAAGGACGCGTTGAGTGAACCTCAAGCGCGATCACAGACCGACGGAAGCAATTACAGTTGAGGCAGCTGAAGCAGTTGAGGCCTCAATGACGCCATGCGGCGGTTGATCTCGAAAGAACGCAAGTCGGCTGGCACGATGGTAGCGCGTGATCGCCCTCCAGGGTGCGGCTCAGTCGCAAACAGGCTTTGAGGATCGGCGGTGGCACCGAGACATGATATACGAAAGAGTCTTATGAAACATGTGCTTGAGTAGAGACTTCGGTCGGCGATAGTGGAGCAAAACATCTAGACCCTTACACGGCACTTAGTTTGTAGCAGTACCTCAACCCCTAGCGAATAGGGCGATCCGCACCACGATGCAAATTGCTGGGCTGCTCAACGCAATGCAGCTGATTACAGTAAGGACAGCAACAGGGATGATAGGACCAGACCCTCTCAAGGCAATGAACGCCGGAGTCCAGACGGTCCTATCTTCTCAGCAAGGGCCCGTCCATCGTCGGTGCTTTACCCAGATTGGCGAGGTTTAGGTGGGCCGCCGGCGTGCACACTTCCCCACTCTTCCCTCCGAGCACCATTGTCGCCCTCTCGGCGCCTCAGAAGACGCCAGTAACTTGCCGTGATTGGGCTCCCACCTGCCCCGTCTTAGTCTGGTGCACCTTTGTTGCACCTTTGTGGCCACGTTTTTTTGGCAGCGATCCGGATGTTCTCCTGCCAGCCGTCAGAGTTCAAATTTCTGCAGCTGTCATTCACTTTGAAACTTCCCCTCAACCGTCCTGCCCCCTTCAAACCACGTCCCAGGAGTATGTTCAGCGATTAATGTGAAACAAGCGCAGCGAACTACGTGGTCACACAATCTCAAACCTGTCTGAGCTTGGGTGTATGATACCGGGTCCAAGGTAATGTAGTTCCCCTCTGGAGGGGTATCCTTCTACAGCCCTAGGACGCACTTGTGTAGCGGAAGATGCAGGTTCTCGACCCAAGCACTGGCGGGGATGTGATTTGTCGCAGTAGTCTGAGTCGATCCCAAGGAGACTGACCTGACCGGCAGTTCTCTCGTCCGAAGCCATCCAACCAAAGAGGCGTATGGCTTGCAGCAGCCGCCCGCACCGTACCTCGTTCGCGAGGGAACTCCTCTTGGACAATTTTGACACAGATAATTAGGCCAGGAAATCACCAATATTGATCCGCTTCGAGCTCAATTCATCTCCCAATCCTCACTTAGCGCAAACAATCCTCGCGCTTCATTGAAATTGTCTTCGGGTTCCTTTGCACTGCCCCTGGACCGACTACAAGCTGTGGACATTGGAGCCGATTGAAGAAGGAGTTGACGGTCTTTACGTTCTTGCGGAAGCCACCCATGTCATCTGTTTCTAGTAGCTTTGACTTCATCACAACCGTTTAGATCGACCGCCATCTCAACGCCTTTTCCGCCTTTTCCCAATACGCCGAACTAACCCTGTCCGAAAAGTAATGGACCTTCGTCCCTTTGGCGTAGGAAGGGCTCCAAAGTGAACTCTAAGACTTCGTTTTCTGCTGAAGGAAAATAAATCTTGTATGCTTCATGCTGCTGTGATACACAACAATCGATACCTAAATGCTCATTTCATAGGACACGTTCGGAATTTTTTCCAATTCCGATGGGCCGTGGTTTTCTGCTCCCAAACTTCTAACTCGCCTTCTCCTGGGTATAGCAGCAAAGCTAATTTGGAAACCCCCGGACCTCTAGTGCGACGCCGTTGAGGCCCATCTGACATTTGATCTGAAGCCTAAATTTCTCTCTACCAAGTCTTGGTCTCCCGGGTTCTGATTCCCTTGCCCTGTCAATCTCACGGTTCCATTTCGCAAGATCGAATAGACTGATAGCTGGGCAGGGAATGCCTGTTTCCTGCACTAAAAAGATAGGCCTGCCATGGCGGCCCTATGGATCAAAGGGGCTAAGCAAGGGGCGTCTCATGTCCGAGTTTGGCCCGACAATAATGCAAACAACAGGCGCTGCCAACGAAGGTAACCCAGCAGGAAGCGTTTGAAGTCCTGCTTCCGATGGCGAAAGTGATCCGCCGCCCTCTTGAACGTTTGATACTCACTCGGTCTCAAACGTCCAAGCCCTCTTCAAGGAAAAATGGTGAGGGGTTGCCACTACACTTCCCCTTGTGGTGACCTATTGACGTCCCGGATCTTCTGCGTGTGGGATACGACCATACGAGTACTACGTCAACTGCGGCCGTCTCATTCGCTCCCGCCGCACATAGGCCATGCAGAGAGGTGGGAAGTTGTCCCATTAGCTCGGCTACTCACAACGGAGATGACCAATATATTGATACATCGGTAGTCTTCAACCAGGTTTGCCAACCCCGCCCGCAGACGGCTGTGCCCCGCAAGGCTCGGTCCTGCAACGGGCGATAGTGGATCCGACAATATTAAGTCGTCGACGCAGACTGCAATCTTCGCTCATCAAAAGGTGGGACCCCGGCTATCCCCTCCCGGGCGCAGGATATAAGTGGTTCACCAGTCGGCGAGACATCCAGTGAAGGAGAGCAGAGATTCGCCAGTCGCCATACACGGGCGCAGCATTACGCAGACTAGGCGTGATGCAGGGTACCCTGACACTGATCAAAGCATAAATCAGCGCGCAAGTTTTCGAAACTATTGAAGACGTGCATCAGCAGACGCCAAGACTGAGAAGGTAATCACTTTCGACTGTCTCGCGTTTGGTTTCTCTTCCTCTTCGGCGCAATTTGCGGAGCTGGCCAACTCAAACATATCTCGTAGGGACAAAATAGCTATAGCGATGTTCGTTGGCCAAATTCCGAGGCCTTCAACGGACAGCGCTTAGGTTAGTTGAGTCTCAGGACACCGCGCACATCGCCCTTGGAGACGCAAAGGATCAGCCCAGCCAATTTAACTCTACGCGGAGAGTTGGTAAACTCGACCTCACTACTGTCGAATGCGTAATGGCGTCCATCCAGATGTCGGCTTGACAAGGAGCAAAGAAGAGCATGGGCCTCTGCGGATCAATAAGTGTGAATGAGTTGATTTAGGAAACCGACCAGGATGGAATGCTTTGGGAGTCCGAGCGCGAAAATGACGCGTAAAGTGAGTAAACTCTTTGTCCATCCTTCGAGAAAGTCGTTGATTGACAGCTGCCCAAAAACGGGGCCGTGTCGATGTGTTGATTCCTGTATGATGCGTATGACAACTGGTCTCACATGATCTTTCTCTCTTGCAAGTAGTTCTACTCGTATACTGTAAGATACTTCTAACACACACACACCTTTTGGAGCCCCTTTCCTATAACTGCAAAAGTCGCACGAGCTTCGAATGCTCCAAAAAGAGATTAACTTCTCCAAAAGCAAGATCTAAAGAGAGCATTGACCGCTGTGGTCTTGGAGTCTCCCAATCCCTTAGCCCCAAAGACTTCTTTCTCTTCAAAGCCGATCGCACTCTCACTCCCCTTCCAGCTGCACGCTCAGTTCCTGATAAGCTTGGATCCTATCCTTCGCCACTCCGCTTACTCTGAAAGAAGACACTTGTTAAGCTGATTTGCTGGACACATGCTTTCCCATATAGACATGCAGGCCAAAGCTCGAAGATGATGCCCAATCACTACGGCTGAGACACTTTTTCAGTCTCAGCCTTGCGACAATTCTTCCAAAGCGGGAAGGCAGATCCATCTCCCGAACGATGATGTGCTCTGTCTACGTCTGTTGGCGTGTGGTGAAGCATCGCGAGATGTTACTATATTGGGTTATCTACAACTATCGCCCCTGTCCGATTCCCTTTGGTAAGTCATTGCGCTTTATTTCCCACCCAGCGTAGTGGATGAAGGTTGACGGGCAACCAGGTCAATTCGTTACTGTCCTTACACTCTCAAAAGACATTGGTATTGCGCTGGAAGACCATGGCAGGGCCTCAGGTTACCAGAGCATTATCACATACCTAGAGACGATTGAGGCAATATTACTGTCACGGTATACCTCTAAAGGCGATGGAAGGGACCACAGCCAAGCCAACGCCATCTGGGCGCAAGCACAATCCCTTGGAAAGAGTATCACTGGGTTTGGGGAGAACGTCGAGTAATATAGGTAGACCCTAGGTGTCGGCTCCGCAAAAGGCTTTGTTCATGACATTTCTCCAAAGTTCAAATGAGCGCTATATCCTTTGAAGCATGTCAAAGAAGGGTATCCCTCAGATCATCCTTGCCTGCGAACGGTGTCCGCCACCCTTACAGCTTAGAGCGGCCCATGGCTGACGTAGTCCAGAAACGCGATTCAGACACCATGCAAGCCAAATACCGCATTCCAGAATCACGTCATGGCCGAAGTGTGAAGCAAGCACAAAGTCTCGCTAATCTCACTTCTGAGATTGAGGAACACCGAGCTGCCCTTCCAACAGGACCTTTGCTCGCTTGAGGTCAGAAATTCTTTCCAACTTACTTGTCTTAATTACCGATTGACAAAACATGGTACACAAGCTTATGAACGCAATGTTGCCCATTCTAACGAAGGTTCGAGACGGCTTGTGTACTTCCGTCGTTGTCTTAGCAACTAGACCTGGCAAGTTCGCGTCTTTATATTTCCGCAATGTGACATAACATCAGTCAGGAACTTCGCCCTCCTTCTCTCCTCAACCATGGCGACGACCAACTCCCGAGATAACCGAGACCACCCCTACTACCACGTCCGCGATCTAACTGTAAAGCTCCTCCACCACCCAACACTATATCTAAACAGCGATGATCTGGCGACGATCGGCATTGAGGTAGCCGCGATGGATATCAAAACTGGCACACCAGCGGATTCCGGTCCACAATTCTGCGATCTCTACCCGCGCAGGGAGTTCGACGCCATGTTTCAAAAGGTCGACGAGTGGCCAGAACGGAAACCTGGAGTTTACTATGGAGCACTCCAGATGAGGCGGCTTATCGAAAACTCCCTTCTAGATGGAGGCTTAGCAAGCCAAAGCAAATATGTTTGGAGAAGGTAAATGGCTTTGCTGTCTTGGTTAGTCCTTATACTGATTGCAGCAATAGCCTGCGAGATGATACGCCGTTCGAACGACTCAACCGTATCGCTGGCCGTAAGGTGCCGATGTCTGCTGCCAAAGGCGTTTTTGATACGCTTGACCCATCGATACCACATCTCGGAACCATAGTCATTGATGGATCTGCTTCAGATGACCGACTACGATGGAGCGAGCTCTGCTGGGCAGCTTCTTTAATGGCTTGCAGGCTGCGAGAGAGACAGTATCGAGCGCACGGAATTGCTCCGGTTAGTATTTATCGATGCGTGAATTGCTACTTGCACTTGCTAACGTAGTCTTGCAAGGTATTTGTGTACTCCATCACCGGAAGGAATGCGCGTGTGATCCAAGCACATTATGAGAAGGGCAAATTCATCATTCGAAAGACCGAACATATCTCATTTGAGAATGAGAACATTGATGGTTTCAAATTATTCCTCCGATGGATTATGAACATCCCCAAGGGGGAGACAATTCGAGACCCCCCCGCAGCTCATCACTCCTAGCCTCTGAAACTCTGCTTATGGACTCTCTATACCGCCCACTGCGAAGGGAACAAGGGATGGAAATCAGCTGGAGAGAATGTATGCAGTGGGTTTCGAGGTACCCCCCTGGGGATCTGTTTGAAGACGAGAAAGATGAAGACGAAAATAAGATATTGTAAAGGGGTCGGGTCGTGGAGGACAACATCGGCAACAACAACCAGCTCTAGGGGGAGGGAAGGGGACTTTGCCGTACACGCCAGCGTGTACCGTAAAGTCCAGGCCGAGCCCACTGTCAATCCTAACGTCCAAGACAGGAGAAAAGGAGAGGAAAGATGCTTGTTCTTGCCCTTGCTGGGCTGTCTAGCTACCTATGTAGGTTGTGTCCTATGTGCCAGTCTGTCCAGGCTAGGGGGTCAAAGGGCGGATTTGAGCCTGGAAATTAGTACTTGCTATTGCCAGATGAGGAAGCCAACCAAAGGGAGACAAAAGGAATACTTGAGTAAAAACAAATGTATCATCCCGTAGGATCAGTGTATTAGGTAACAGCAGATGACTTTTGGAATGATCGCAGTGGGAGTTAATCGCCTCACTTCACTGGCGGGATTGAAACAAACTGCCTACAGTTTCAGATGTCGAGGCAAGATAGATGTCACCACCTCAGCGACCCTTTTCCACCTCATACTTGACACCAACGTCGTGTCCTTAAACCCACATTGGGAGCACACTATTTTCCTTGGTTGGCCGTTCGCAATCCTGCTTTCGCAATGCTGACCGCATATCACCACAAGATACCAAACAGGTCTCGCCAACAGAATCTTCACATCCATTTCCGGATACGTTGCCGTTATTCTCATCAGCCCCTCTAAAAAACTTCATGACCTACCTCAAGAATATCCGTGATGCCATCATTCTTAGACCCTGCTGTCGCATCTACGTATCCTAAAGCCCGGATAGCGAATAAAATGAGACCGAACTCATCACGTCCCTTTTCTCTTACGCAATACGCTATTATTGCTCCCATCACAGCTCCAAACACAGAAGCAAGCCTGTCGTCTGCTTCCTACATGGCACCGGCAATTGAATTAAAGCGAGAGGGCAGCACAATGAACAAACGCGCCGAGAAAGTAGCCAGGGAGGGGGTGGCACAACGTCCCTTTCCCCCGAAACTCAAATCATCAGACAAGGACCATCACAGTTCATACCCCAGACACATATACCAGATAGTACAAATCTGCTGTTCCCCCTTTTCTCCCCTTTTCCCCTCATCTGTTACGTGGCCACAGAACCCTCGTTGTGCAGCGAGTCTAGACTATGAGGTCATGAAAAGGATGTCTCGTCATTGAGAGACGGGCCACGTCAGTTGCAAATAGCCAGCAATTTCGTCACGTCAAACATACTTGAAACCAATCCCTATTCCGCAACATTGCTGTCCCACTAACGTGTTTCGAAGACAGGTCCTTAGACCCTTTCCCTCCAATTCAAGAGAGCAAATTTGCTCAGTACAATCGCTGTTACTTGTCGTTCACGAATTCAGAAGCCGATATTAGGAGTTGCCTCTAACAGAGGGGCATGCATTTCAGAATGATACTAGTTGTAAGTATTTGACCGCTAATCAATCACAAATTGAACTGCCTCGATCTTCGAGTACGTAAAGCAAGGCAGATGGCCGTTCCGTATCGCCCCCAGTCATCCCATCCCAACCGCCCCCAAAGCCATACGAGGTAGCCGCCATAACCAGCTGAGTCCAGCCCCCGGTCCTACCTGCCTGCCTCTTCACACAATCAATTGCGAGAGAGGAATGTTGCCATATGACAAGCATGCTAAACAATACACGTGCTGTCAATTACTCCCCGTAGCCATTATCGCCAATCCATTCCAATTCAAATCCAAATGGCAGACAGATGTCCTCCAACCACTGAATGCTCATTCAACTCTTCGCTTTGATAGAAGAAATGAAATTGTCGTTGCACAAGAGATAAGCACACCAAGCGTCAGCCGCACTGATCTCCTGTGCGAAGGCAAGGATCACCTCAGGTAGGCGACTGGGTATGCAATGAATCTCAGTGCCCACGGCTCTAAAAATTTGCAGATCAGAAAATGCCTCAGAAGGCGTCCCCAATTTATTCGACTTCTGCCGCAGAACTGGTAGGCTGTGGGGGCGTCGGAGATTTCTCATCAACACCTTGACCGCGACACATAGGACATGAGTTCCGACCAGTAGTAAGCCACTATTTCAAAGGTCAGATGGACGCTTCTTCGTTCAAGACTTTGGTGAGTAGCTTACCTCGTCGATACACTCCCGGTGGTAGACGTGCTGGCATTTACCGAGCTGCCTAATTTCCTCCGAGGCTTCGTAGTCGCATAAGCAGATGAGGCATCGATCTTCACTTCCAAATGCAATGATGGACGGGCCTGATGACTCCCCAACTGGCTCAGCAACTAACGTGCCATCACGTGCCACGACTCGATAGACGCCGCCAGCAGAAGTGAGATCCTCTTGTGTGGCGACTGGTGGTTTGACGGGACCGAGGAGAGTGGAGAGAAGCTGCATGTCTTCATAGGTAGGGCTGTCTGTGAATAAGCTGGGCATCGTGAAGGCAGGATGATCGGGGGAGACGTTGGTGCCCACAACATAGATCAGCCAGCTACGCCCAGTAGCAGGGGGTGGATTATCAGGTTCTACGACGCCATTGCGGCGGCTAGCTCCCGAGCCCAGCTCTGGCCGACGCGCAAACTCTGAATCACTTCTACGTCGTTGCCGTGCCGTGGTGAAGGGAGACCCGCCATCAGAGGCATCTTCTGGCTGAGAGGGATTTTCAGAAAGATTCGGAAGCATAGGCGGTTGGGCGGCTGAGGCCGAGGACGGTCTTCGATTTGGCGTCGCAGTCCCGGACCGAGGGTCCGCTGGTGTTGACGGTGGAGGGTGAGGCCCAGGTGGGCTTTCAGACAACACTGTAGGCATGCTTGCCATAGGCGGTGCAAGAGATGGCTGATCAGCCTGAGAGCGCACTGTGGTGCTCCGTGTCCGTTGATGTCGCTGGCTTTCGTACTGAGCAGGGAAGGAGTTGAAATTGGTCATGGAGTTCCGCCGAGCGCTGAATCTCGAACGACCATCTGATCGCCTGAATAGTGCGCCTGAACTACCATTGCGAAGGATGTTAGTGGGCGGCAGGAATGGTAAACTGAGTAAAGTATCCAGACTCGGACCAATGTTTCCGTTTTCATCTCCAGATCCGTCTGCTGTCGTGGGCATTGACCGGACCCCGACCAACACCAGCGTTACAGATCGATCCATCTCACCATCCTCGTTATTATCGTCGATGTCCATCGGATCGGCGCCGCCCGACTGGTCGCCACCAGATCCAGTGGCATCGGTATTGGGAAACTGAAAGACCCGCAGAAAGTTGACAGGCGGCAGATTTCCATCGGCCAGGTCACCTTCGAGGTGCTCGCCGGCTTGGGCTGTTGCAACATCTTGTAGAGTTTGGACGAAATTCTGTATGCTCCCGTCGAACACTTCTCCGTTCATCGATTGTGCCCCAGGAACAGAGGGGTTAGCATGTCCAGATAACTGTGCCGCAATCGCTGCTGCGGCAAGTTGAAGCACCTGAGACAAAGGAGGGTGTTCGCCACGGCGAATAAGTCGAGTAGACCTAGATCGCAAGGCATGCGGAAACCTTCGTGGAGTGCCGGCAGTCTGCGTGCCTCTGGTCAATGAAAGTAGGTTTCTGGCCTCTGGTTCGATCGCATCAAGCTCATGAGGCGCATCGTCCATGTCTAGACGACTGTCTGCATGGGGAAGCCGGCGTAATAGATGGTCGGAATCATCTGCGAAAGGTGTGGCGGGACGTCCAGGAGGCATTCTGGTTTGTTGGCCTGGTTGCGCACGCTCCGACGTAGAGCCAAAGATGCTCGGTAGCGATAGCGAATCACGAACCCGACTTAATCGTGCACGCCTGCGCCAAGTTGATGATCCATCGCCAATTCCCTCCGACGAAGCACCTGCCATGGTAGTGGATGATTGCTCCTCTCCAGAGTTCTGGGGTATAATGTGGCCATTCATGTGCTGCAAAGGGAAGGAGCCTCGAATAGGCCGACGTCGTGATCCAGCTCTTGTGAGGGATCCAGCCCTCAGTGACTCTCTTAACGAGAATCGGTTTGTATTCTGCCTCGGTAGCCGACGTTCGAAGACAGTGGGACGAGCTCGCTCGGGTATGGAGTTGCCTAGTCGAAGCGCTCTGCCTTCAGCAGGTGTTTCTTCCCCACTATTGAGTAGACCCCTAGCGACTGAGTCTGGTAAAAGTCGCGATCCCAGCCTAGACATTGTCGAAGCTTGCCGCGAGAGTTGTTGTGCGTCATAGCTTCTGGTTCGTCTACTGAAATCCCTAGCTGGAGCCTCGTTCATTGCTGCGTCTTCGGTCGTCATGAGTGGTCTTTCCTCTTGTTCGTCCTCGGTATCTCCTGAGTCCGCCGCCTGCCCCGCTGCTGACTGTTCTGTAGTGACTTGATGGGAAGGCGGTCTCCTAAAAATACCGTAGAGGCTGTTGCGGTGTCGTGGTGCGGCTAATGGTTCTGGTGGTAGGTTTTGAGTGGAGGCGGAGTCTCGATTTTCCTCTGCTTCGCCACCGTGTGATCCAGGCCTTATGCCCCGTTCCTGCACTATTTCCTGGAATCGTCGGTCGTCGCGTTGAAGGAAGTCGGCTCGTTGGGTAGATGTTGTATTGCCCATTCTGGCCTTCGGTAGGTGGTGGTATCATACAACCACAAACCAGGCTGCTATAAGACGTGCATGTCGTTGGAATAGAAAACCCAAATTGCTGCGCTTATGTCAGTGTTTACGATCTGGAAAAAAGAGGTCAGACTGACACAAAGCCTCGTACCTCAGCCGCGGAGCTTGCTGTAAAATTCTTGCAGATTGGACTCAAAGGGGCAGATCGAATCCAAATGATGGCCGAACAGAAGGAGCGAACGTTCGGAATGAGGCCCTAAGCATACGCCGAGGAGCTGGACCACGAGCTACCTTTAATTTCGCGAAAGAGTTTGTCCTGGGTGATCTGTGTCGTCAGACATGCAACTGCCGGGAAAGGGCGTGGAGTCGTATGGCTACTCCGACCGAGCCAAAAAGAGACTGGAATAGATGTAACTGCCTATGAGTGCTTACGCAAGTGAGGATGAAGGGGTCGAGTTAGGCAGTTGTTGCTATCGCTGGTGGGTTAGCAGGTTGGTCAGCTCAGCCCTCGTGATGAAACGGTGTTGGACTATCTTGGGGCAAGGCTGTCGATCCCCCATCTGCATCCTGCGGAAACTAGCAGCCTATCGCATCAATGCAAGCCCCCAATTCTGCTCATTTCAATGCACTTGCGCCGTTGAGCCTCTCAGTCTTCCAATCAACCCCTCAACATTTGAAGCACGCGACGAAAGACAAGGTCTCATTGAAGTGCTGGTGACTTGATGTCCTCTTTCACGGAGAAATAGAATTAATGATACTTCAAGTAGCATGACTTCCTCGAACATCTTTTCCCTGCCAGTGCCTGTATACCGTCAATCTAAACTGCCCGTAAAGAACGGTTCTCCCTTGAGAGAGAGGAAAAGAAAGCGAACACAGTTTGCTCAAAATGATGAGACCAAGAGCATGAACATGTCCGGCAAGACTGACCAGCTGCAACACGTCCGTAGCCAACAAGACTCACAATTTTCCGAATACTCAGCAGCTCTCACGCCGGATGAGAGATCACAATACAGAGTCGCTGGCCAGCCATTCGATCTGAGCCTACCAACGAAACCGTTCCCACATGCCCCTCTGTCACAGCTAAGCGACTTCTCGAGGACGACAGATACGTTGTCCAATCGCCTTGCAAACTTAGATCCGCCAATATACGACCCTTCTCCCCGCTCGAGACACCTGCCTCTGCATCAACAGCACCTGGGCGCTATCACCGCTCTTCTGCACCGAGCCCTGTCAGAAGGAGATTTTGACCGAGCGGGGAGAGCGTTGGGCCTGATTCTACGAGACGAAGTTGGTGGACGGGGGTTGGATATAAGGGCAGAGGGTAGATGGGGTATTGGTGCAGAGATACTCCTGCGCCAAAACACCCAAGTCAAGCACAAACAAAAGGTTCAGGGCGCGGACAGGCCAGATGACGCTGAGGACTCAATCGGGTCTGAGCAGGGACCAGCATGGTTCACACGAAAAGGATTTGAAGACGCGAGGAGGTATTACGAGAGGCTGATCGTTCAGTATCCCTTTCACAAGCCCAACCCAGGAGCTGTTAGTGCTCTTGACTTCTATCCTGCTATGTTCGGGCTTTGGCTATATGTAGTCCAAGAGGAAAGCAAGCTCCACGCCGAGCCGCTTGACGAGTCTACGCTCAGTGAGATGTCCCAGGACGAGGACTCGGCAGACCCTGAAAGGAGGCTATCATTCATTTTGGCCTCGAAACAACGAAGTCTGGGACAGGCACGCGAAATTGCAGATCGAATGGACGCCTGCATGACCACCATTCCGTACAGTGATAATTTTGAGCTCATCAGGCTGAGAAGCATGGTAGCATTGTGGCTTGCTGACCTGATTGATGATATCGTCGAAAAGCAAAGCATTCCACACGACGAGCATGAGGGCAATATCGTCCGGGCTGATGTTGTTACCGATCAGTCCAGTCGGTCGCCTACGCGATGGTCGCAAGATAGTCCATACAAAGCCTTGAGGCTGGAGGCCGATCGAGCGAAGCAAAAGTTAGTAGAGATGCAGCGGAAGATTCAAGGACACCTCAGCGGACTAGGTTGACTGTAGTATTGGGTCTACGGAGACAGGATGCCATTTTTCGTCTCCCAAGGCTCAATTCCACGTGCTTAGTAAGTGGACTTTTCCATATCGGGCCCGCTCAATCCCATCTTCTGTGACACTCCCCACGAAAACCGGGAAATATCGGTGAGGACGGCGCTGCCATCCCGGGGGTTTTGGTGTTGGCGTTTGAGCTGGCGCTGTTGTGCGCACCTGCCACTCGCATAGTCCGTTGACGTGGCGTATCCAAAGCCTATGATTGGCCCAAGTTCACACATGGCGTTCAACACCGCGCACCTCTCTCTCCCAGACTAGCGACTCGCACAACACATGCCCTAATTCATGCATCCTACTTGCTATAGTCTTTCATGAGTTGAACCTCAAAACCCAAAAATGTCGGATCGCTTTCCCATTCTCCCTGAGAAGTGTCCTTCGGCGTTGGCCCGGACCTCTTTGGTGTCTCATCTAGCCCGCATTCTGGGCCGTGGGGTGCAGTGACTAACATGTGCGCGTGATGATTTTGTTAAGATGATGTCCCAATTTCTCAAACTGAACAGTGGGGTTGGTGGGAAAATGGTGGGGCATGGTTTGTCGTCGTTTATCTTCTGACGTTGTTCCCACCAGTGGTCCTTACCGCCTCTCTACTTGTGAAGTCCTAGGTTACACATACTCTGAACCTTGGCCATTGCGATGGATCCTATTACCGGCTTCCGTATGTTCTCACTGGGGAGCGCGAGGTTCTCCAGTCTCCATCTCACCATCTTTCTTGTTGCCATATTTGTCGTGCTTTTCGTTGGCTTGACAATATCGGCCGGTCTAGCAAGCGCCAAGGGTTTCTCCGACTCAATACTAGTCTCCTACTCAAAGTTCTTTTATGCCAGCTTCCTGAAGCCGCATCAGAGCAGCAGCGATGGTGGGCAACAATCCGCTCTTGAGAGCTTCTATGAGACTCAGGTATTCAGACGAACCACAGCTCCATTTACCTCAGGCACTGAAGCTCCAGATAGGCAGCAGTTTACGATGCTACCCGGAAGCGACTCCTTCGAGGCCGTGAAGACATGCTCGGGTTGATAGCAGCGCAACTCCTGTTCCGCCAGTCCACCTCTACCAGACAAAAGAAACCGGTATGGGTCGATATAGGGGGCGGCACTGGCTACAACATCGAGGCGATGGGAGAATACGTCAATGTGGATGAGTTCTTCGCGCATGTCTATTTGGTGGATCTTTCCCCATCCCTGTGCGACGTGGCGTGTAAGCGGATCGAACGCCTTGGGTGGACCAACGTGACCGTCATCTGCCAAGATGCCAGAGCATTCCGACTCCAAGACCAAGAGGCGGATCTTGTGACAATGAGCTACAGTCTGTCCATGATTCCAGACTATTACCCCGTTGTCGATTCTATCTCGTCATTTCTTTCCCCTGCTGGCATTATTGGCGCTTGCGATTTTTACGTACAGAGCATTGTGGATATTTCATCCCGGAACTACATTGGCGGCGCCTTCAATCGACATGTGAACTGGCTAGGCCGCTTGTTTTGGCGTGCTTGGTTTGACGCAGATCGCGTAAATCTCGATGGGGGTCGAAGAGATTATTTGGAGTATCGCTTTGGTACAATACTATCTACGAGTGACCGCAACTACGTGCTTGGCGGCATTCCCTACTATATCTTCATTGGCTGCCAAAGGGAGCTGGGGGGGAGTAGCGAAGACTTGAAGTCCCAAGAGAAAGTGGCAAGACTTGATGCATCTTACACAGAATCGCCATACTTATCACCGAAGAATTACCAGGAGGCATTATCAAGAAAGGTGGAGGACGCGGCACCTTTGAGATCAAAGGCATATGAATCGGCAATCGTCAACCTGACTGCGAATCTCCCTCTTCCCTCGACTTTCTACCAGAACCACCATCGGCGAATATTCTACAATGACTTGCTTCCTAAACACCAGCAATTCAACGACGAATATATTTATGCCTTCAACTGGGAAGATCCTAGCGTAGACTGCAGGCTTCTAAAGATACAAAAAGATGATGTCGTGCTCACCATCACCAGTGCTGGAGACAACATTCTTGATTATCTGCTCGAGGGTCCGAGACGCGTCCACGCGGTTGACCTCAACCCAAATCAGAACCATTTACTTGAGTTGAAGGTGGCCGCCTTTTCAGCACTCTCATATTCTGACACCTGGAAGCTTTTCGGAGAAGGCCGCCACCACGACTTCCGCAACGTGCTGATAAACAAACTCAGCCCTTACATGTCTGGCCATGCTTTGCAATACTGGCTCAACCACACTCAAGTGTTCATGTCAGGCCAAGGCCTCTACGAAAGCGGAGGGTCGGGTCTCGCGATCAAGGTCGTCCGCTGGCTTTTCAAGTTTTTTGGTTTGACCTCCAAAGTTCGTACTTTCTGTAATGTCGAAACGCTTAACGAGCAACGAGAAATGTGGCCTCAAATCCGGAGAGTGCTCATGAGCTCGCCGCTACATTGGGCGGTGATCCGTACGGAGTGGTGGGCATGGAAAGCTGGCGGTGTCCCACCAGCCCAGCGGCGGTTGATCCAAGACGATTATTCGGCTGCTCGTGGCCAGCCAATGACCCAAACTATCGGAGGACAGGCTATGTGGGATTATGTTGTGAACACTGTAGGCCGACGATTTCCCAGCCGCATGTTAGACCGATACTGACGGATCACAGCTCGACCCTGTGGCTCAGGATACCCTACTCAGCAACGACAATTACTTCTACCAGGTTTGCCTCCAAGGAAAATACTCGAGAAAGTATGTATAATACTCCAGCTGGATCCCTTGTCTTACGCTCGCAGATGCCATCCTCGCTATCTGGGTGTCAAGGCTCACTCGAAGTTATCTCGGCCCGGTGCGTTTGATGGACTGCGTATCCATACAGACGAGATCAACGAGGTCATAGCACGAATAACTCCGTCAACTCTGTCAGTTGCAGTTGTGAGTTACACATTCCGATACTGCCGCTACCAGCTAATTGTCTAGCTCATGGATTCCATGGATTGGTTCGATCCAAGCACCGATGCCGCCATCGTTCAAGTCCGCGCTCTCAATAAAGTCATGAGAGATGGGGGCCGGATACTGTTCAGGTCAGCCGCGCTGAGACCATGGTATACACAAGTCTTCGAGGAGAATGGTTTTTCGTGTGCGTGTGTAGGGAAGAGAATCCCAGGAGCTTGTATCGATCGGTAAAATCGATGGCCCCACAACCCATTTTTGGATGCTAACGGGAACAAGGGTCAACATGTATGCTTCGACCTGGCTCTGCACCAAGACAAGCGACTTATCCGGTTCACCAAGCATCGTGCCCATCAAAAGCGGAGCAAGCACCCTGGAACAACTGGAAATTTAATGACGAGCGCTTGTTGCAGCAGGTTTAACACCCCCACCCTGTGAATGAAGCCACAATGCACATATATTCTATCGACTGTCTGTCAGCTCGCTCAAAAAAGGTTATAGATCTCTTTCCTTCTGGGGGTGCACGTCAAACAAATTTTCACTTCGGAGCATACGAGTCGTACCTTCCACGTTGGAGGCTCTGCTCGTATGCACAATTGATAGTGCGGTTGCATATGCTACAGGTCCTATCCACCTGGGACCACTTCGCCGGCTCTAACGCCACCTAACGGGACGCTTTCCCACGCCACGAGTCCACCGTTTGAGCGCACTGTACTAGGAACCCTCCGCCCTAGCAATGATGCCTGATCCTTTGTCCTTCACATATTTCGTTTCAGATCTGCCTTGCTGGGACCCGCCAGAGGTAACCTGATCTCGACGTCTGCAGTATGGACCGGAACGAACCCCGAAGATGTAGGATGAAGGCATTTCTGAGCTGCAAGGCAACTTCGCATACAATTTGAGGTTGTTGAGGGACAGGCTACAACGTTCTTTCCATGGTACGCGAGTATCTTCCTAGCCAGTCAGCGATCTGATCTCAGCACATCCACCTCAAAGTTGGCCGGATAGGTCACATAGCAGTCCGTTGTCGCAACTATACGCGGAATAGTTTTAATGTGCTGCTACACTGTCGTGCGCTCCTACTAACAGGCACTGGTGCAATTAGTGGAACTCTGTCTACCATGGCTTGAACTTTTCCCTATTATTATTGCTGCCGCACCCAACTTCCTCCTTCCCTTTTACAAGCACCTCTTTTGACAGCTCATCATTCGTTGTTCGATATTGCTGTATCACCAATATCACTGCCTCACAGATGAGAAATTCGTATTCGCATTCCCTACGATATTTCTCAACATGGCGTCCGCCATAGCTCTAGCTCCAATTCATGTGTATCTACAAGGTGAGCACAAATTATATGGCAAGCTACGCTTTACACATAAGTCTGCGGAGGAAGTGTTCATAGCCTGGGTTACAGCACGCCGGTCATTTCTACAAGGATTAACGGGCACTGTTCGGCTACAGACACTAGAGCGAGAATTTTATCGTATTGAGGAGCATGTGCCTCGCAACATAGTTGACGAACTTGCTTCAATCGTAGATGCTCGTGGGAAAGGCAAAATGACACATGTAGCGAACGGCACTCATGATCGGGACATGAGAACTGTCTGAACAGCACAGAAACAAATTCCAACTCCTTCCCCAACGGCGCCGACACCGCCAAACCCAATTTCGAAGGACAACTTTCCTCCTATCAGTTCACAAAGCTCTGTTTTCGCCAGCATGTTGTCCTTCGACGAAGCGTCCTTATTCAGCAATACAACCTGTTTCGGCCACGCCTTCTGTTTTGCGGACGGGTAGGGCCAAGACACTACGTCTGATTCTGAAGATAGGTTCTACCTGGGCGACACGTCCTGCTGGTGCAGTCTGCTGAAGAAGATATTATTGCTGCACCGCCATAAATCAAGCTTGGCGGCGACCCGAGCATCAAAACCTAACGAAAGGAATAGGGCCATTCTTTCTCCTTTACCTCCAACCTCGGAACGCAGCGACAGCAAACCCTCAGCAAGTCCACCACTCTTCCAGATCCCTGCACACAACATCGGCTCAAAAACAAACCGCGATCCTCAACACAAGCGAGCACCTTATCAAGTGTCGGCGACTACTCAGTCAGCATCACCAACGTCCACCGTTAGCCATTGCAGCGCATATTTCAACAAAATAGGCTCAGGCTCACACACACGCTCCTCAACACAAAGCACCTCGCAAACCGCTAGAGTTGTGATTTCACACTACATAAGCTGTTCACAGTGGGCGCACTGATGAACTTACAGGTCCCGTACGAGGTACGGGATTCATCTCGCGGACCACGAGTCCACGACCAAGGTTGTTCTCCCAAGGAAAGAGACGGGGCCCTCTCGCTCACTGAAAATTTGGCCGTTTGCCCATCTCTGCCCCAATAGATAGATCAGCTAGTGGAGCGAAGGGCATTAACGCGAACAGGAAAGCGTGCTGGAAGCACTCTTAATGAGATTATGATGATATCATGGAGAGATACCCTTTGGATGACGGTTGGCGTCGAACTGCGTTGGTGAGTGACCGATAAACCAAAGCACAAAGAAAAACAAGAAAAGAGCTGGCTGCTACTGAGTTCACACCTTTCCGTCGTGTCCGTTATCAACCGCGAGTCTCCTCTGACGACGGAGCTTGCAGGCTAAGATGAGCCTGCGTAACAGAGTGGGTTTTGGTTGCAAAGACTCGTGTCGTAGATCGATGCTTCTCAGGACCAAAATAAGACATGACTCCTTCAGCTAGTCTACTACGCAGGAGCGGGACTCCTCCAGGCTCACGTCTATAGAAACCAAACACATGCGTCAACCCATTGCGCTACATCTCTGAACTCAAACGTATTGCGAGGATTTTGTCGTCCCCAGTATTTTGGCCAACTCGGATCGATTGAGGTCACCTGTTCTATCGTACCAGAAGTGTTGGCGCATGCCTAGCCATGATGCCTGTCGCCCCCCTAGACCTAGATTGGCAATCATGACGAACACTCCCAACAACGAGAAAGTAAGCCACCTTGCCGTGGAGAAGCATGCCGTCATTGCTCAAACATCAGTGGCTCCCTGTGGCGAGTGATCACTACTGGATTGCTGTGGCTTTGCTCTTCACCGAAATAAACCTGGTCAGAAGCCAGAGCGTTGCGTTACCATCGGAACCCAGCGCTGATCTGGCGGCCCATCTGCCCTTTTCTGACGTGGGAGACCCCCGGCCTGCAGGGAAGAAACCTGCTGCGACTCCTCTGGGAAAGCCTATTGTTGGTCAGATCTCGAGGAAATGCTATCCTGTCGACAGGGGAGAGCACGATTCTGGCGCTCAAACCCTTCGTCACCTTCGATCGCGAACGGGGCAGAAACAGCCACGGCTGACGTCAAGCCAAACATGGAGAAGACTGGTTCAGAGAACACATATATTCAGCCACATTCCTTTTCAGATACTTGATCGGCCCAAGACTACATCTGCTCCCAAATTCAGGAACGAAGACCAAAACTACTCCCAATCTAACCCTATTTCTACCGCAGAGAAGCATCATCATGTCTGACAAGCAGCAAGGCGGTACGTTCACCACCGCTATTTCTCCACCCCCTCCACCTCCAGATCCAATCCTCCGTAAACAGTTTGTTTCACACCCTCTGTTGCCGGACGTCGATTTGCCTGCAGCTGCGCTTCCCGATTGTTCAATTATCTCCTACTTACAACACCTTTCCGTGTTCCTCGGCTTCAGGCCTCCCTTCGTCCCACATTCCTCTTCTCAACCATACCCTTTCTGACGTACTCTCTTGAATTTGTCCATCGCTGACCCCTTTCCCCCCACAGGCGGCATCCTCGGCGGTGTGACCAGTACCATCGGTAACACTGCCAAAGGCGTCACCGACACGGTTGGCAACACGGTCGACAGCGTCGGTAAAGGTTAGTCCCCAAAAGTGGCCTCTTGACCACGTTCTGCCATATCACAACATATACTAATACATTTGCTAGGTGTCGGCGACGGAGTGGGCAACCTCGGCAAAGGCGTTGGAGATACAGTTGGTGGTGCGACCTCGGGTATCAGCGACACGACCAAGAGTGTCGGTGACACTGCGAAGGGAGGTACTGACAGCATCGGCGGGAAGCAGCAAGATGCACAGAATCCATTGGGGTTGTAAGCTGGCGAAATGAGATGCGTTATAGCATGCGGCAGTTTGAACAATGGAATGAGAGTTATAAATCATGATTTGGAAAAATGATTCTGGGCCCGCAAATTATTAGCCAGAACTCCTCAGAAATAATCTCTCGACTGTTTTACTTCCATAACGGATTTTTTGCCTCAGACAACCTTATACTACCTATACCATATATTCCCTATGATTGAGATAGAGATCCGCTATGTTGTCTACCGACGACATAACCGCGGCCAATGAAGAAGCGGCTTTTGACCCGAACATCACCGACCCCCAAGAGGCGAAGGAAAGGTGGGCGAAGGCAATCAAGTGAATTTACTCGACGCCAGTCCTGCAAATCCAGAACCTGGCACGGGAACCGCGGAAGAGGAGAGAGGGTCGAAGTAAAAGCCGTCTGAGGGAGGTGGTGGGAGGAAGGGAGGGGGGGATCCTGGAAAGGGAGAGGAAAGTGTTTAAATGACATCGAGCAGCTCCGCAAGTCGAGAACGGGTTATCTCACACGGCGGGGACGGGATTGTACATATTGGAAACAGCATACCTGGAGGCGGAAAGGTTATCATTAGCATTGATTACAACAACATTATGGGTATCGATTTCTGTACACCGGCGTGAAACGTCTAAAATCCAGCCCGGGTTGGGGAATCAGGATACTGCCTTGTATTCTCTCGCTCCTAGGCGGACGATGTCTTTCTGTCCCAGTATCCAGACCTTGTCTTTGATCTCGCCCTCCTCCGCCTTGATTGCGGCAGACACGGCCGCCTTTGCTATGGTGTCTGCATCTTGCGCCCACGAGTCCTTCAGGGAGCTGTGCACGTGCCCAAAGGCCGTCACCACAGATTGGAGGAGAAATTTTTCGGGACTACTCTTTTCGCGCTTACCGACGATCAGACCAGGACGCACGATTATGGTGTGGTCGAAACTGAGCTCCTTGACATGTTCTTCAATTTCACCCTTCATCTTTGGGTATCCAAAAAAGGAATTTGGATTGGGCGCCGGCGGAGGAGGTAAGGACGTAAGTCTTTATCCCTGCTTCCTTGGCCGCCTTCGCCAGTTCGGTGTTCAGTTCATGTTCTAACTTATACTGCTTGTCGAACCCGCCTGCAGCCGCACGTGTGGTAGCGAGAGCGTAGAACAACACGGATGGTGGAGGAGATAATGAGGAGACATGAGGACCCCATTTCGAGGTGTCTTTTTCCACGAATTCCTTAACGGGGACAGAAGCTTCAGATGCATTCGGAGGTGAGCGTCGGGGCGACGATCTCAATGCCAGAGAACTGGGGTGCACTGCTTCTCAGCGTCGACAGGATATGGGAACCCTGCGAGGATGTCAGATAGGCAATCGAAAGAGTTCCATACGTCCTACCACCAATCCTGTGCTCCGAGTACCAATGCCGTAGCCATCTTTTACTTCAGCACTGTTTGGTGGAATTGCCGAATCAGCGCACCGCGAAATGGAGTGGCTAGCTGGCGCTTCATCCCTCTTTGCTTAGCGTCCGCAGTGAGACCACTCCAGTTCCTTTCTGCGAACTGTGCAGCGCTAGAGAATTACTCAAAGATGGCTTCGTCTCAAGGCCAATCTTTTGGTCAATCGCTGCCCTTGTCCTCAGTCGCAGGTCCTACCTACATGATGGCTCAAACCCTCCTCCAACAGGTCGCCTACACTCTGTCCAACAAGATCTTCTCTTACTCCCACGAGACTTTCCATCTCGATGTCGCCGCCAAAGCTTGGGCTCAAGCATAGGAGCCGAACACCAATTGATACCAGACTACGGTTCAGTCTACGCAGATCTAGAATGGAGTAGGATCCCATTGCCTTGGGCTACATGTTCTCCAAGGACTTTGACCTCAAGGAGAGACATATTCCACGGGGTCTACTTCCCCTTCGTTGGCTTTGAGGTTTCTAAAGTCGGTCCTTAACCAGCTCTCGCTCCTCTACTCCGTCAGCAACCCGTTTATGGCTTATATTGCAGCTCTCAACTACAAAGGCGAGAAGAACGGCGGACTGGCGTTAGACTATACGTCAGCGTTGTCAACGGCTGAGGATCTCGGCTTGGGCCTGGTCTCGTCCCAGTTAGAGCACGAGGTATAGCACATATCGCTCTTTACTACGCTACTGGCCTAGGATTTGCCTACTTTTCACGTGTACGACGGTCTTCGAGTCGGCAGGGACACTACAAGAATCATCGATGTGCTTGACAAGTCAGGTCTGGGAAATACGTACTAGTCAGTGCTTCAATCGATCTCCGACGAAGACCACAAACATTCGAGCCCCATCTTCATTGCCAAGGGTAGCTTTGGATCAAAGCCCATTTATTGGCCGTTATCGATGAAGTTATGCCAATACTCGGGAGAACGAATGCTACCAACCTTTTCTCCGCCAGGTATCTTAATCTCTCCATGCTCATTAGCCTTCAGGATGAAATGAGCGGCGACTGGGCCAGGAAAACCAGCAATGATTATGACCAGCCATGAAGGTACCTGCAGTAGGCTAAGAATGCTTCCTACCTTTGTTCTTCAGCTGCTCCTCTTGCAACAACGCACAGAGTATGAGAACCGTCAAAACCTCGGCTGCGGCCCCGCGGAGTTACATTATACCTGGTGCAACCTGGTTCTTGCCCACGTCCCTCTTGTCCACTTCGATTCTTTGGGTTTGACCTGGGTATCGCCTCCAAATGCACCGTCTGGTGCGTCTGACAATTGAAAAAGCATGATTGGTGTTGGGTCTCTGTAAGGTGTCTGGTCGAGTATCGCCTAATATGGGCGACTCCTGGCGACTCCACAATCTTGGGGAACCATTTGGAACGTCTGACGTGCTCACCGCAATTTGTAGATAGCTTTTCAAAGGTAGGGAAGCCAGCTAGCCATAATATTGACTGTGGATATTGGATAGGATTGGAAGCTGCCGGAAGAAGTCAATTTAGGGTAAATGGAAGTCGTTGTAGCGGAAACTTGACGAGCCTCGAAATTTTTTGTATTTTCTCTCATGAGTATTCTATGAAAATCATCTCTTTTTGGTCTTTCAAGCATTACGCAATCTGCACATCGCGACTCTAAAGTACTTTGCCCCCGTCTCATGCTCTTGCGAATGTCTTCAGCAAAACATGGTAACAACTCCCTCTTCCACAGACTTCACTTCTGGCCTGGGGCCTGCCCGCCATAATCGTTCTGAGGAGTGTTCGGGGCCACTGGAAACCTAGAAGAAGCATTGCTAGGTACCGGGCGTCTGTTCGGGACAGGTGACGCTCTCCCCGAGAGCCCTTGACTTTGATTCCCTGTTTGGAGCTGCGGCACATACGGATTGTTTGCCCCATAGTCCCGACTACTGCCCCGTGGTGGCGCAGTCATGTTTGCCGCAGCCGATGGTCGGTATGCACTCGTCTCCTCGTAGTAGTTGACTTTTGATGCTGGCGTGGTATTTGGCGGTGGTGCGATAGGTGCTGAAACGAATGGGACTGACGACTGAGGAGATCTCGACACAGTTGGCCCTCTCCTCCTGCCAGTCACGGATTCTTCTCGTAGAGTGTCTCGAACCTCCTCGATGTCGCTGTTGCGTTGTGTGTCGAGTCTCGTCGCTACGTCGCTTGGTCCACCTCGAACATCTGCAAGTGCAGCGCTCATTGGATCAAGGGATCCTAGCAGAGTGGAATCTTTGGCTGCCGTAGTTATTGAAGATCCCTGCTCCGAAGTAATACCCAAGTTCACTGCCGAAGACTTGGCAATCGTTGGTGACAAGTTTACGATCGACTTCACCGGAGCTGCACCGATAGGTGGCATATGCTTCTTTTCCTTGTTTTCAGAAAACTCCTTTTTGTTTGCTTCCGCCATTTCGTGAGAGATAGCGACAGAATAAGTTGGGTTGGCAGGGTCACCAGCAGCAGCAGCTCCAGCTCCAGGACCATAAATGGGTACTTTTCGCAAAGCAAGAACGAGAGCGCACATGAATTTCGACCTTCGAGTAGCTCGCACGGCTTCATTCGCCCAATTTGATTTATGCCGTATCTCCACCTTCAGCTCAAGTTTGTTCATCTCGGCCAAACCTGTCAACTCCACATCAATGTCAGGCTGGAAGTCGCGCGAATTGTCTTTGTCAGTGACAAATGCTGACATCTCGTTTTTCAAAAGTTGTATGTCCTCCAGCGTGGTGTCAGCATTGACGTAAAGGAAGACCTGCTCGCGCATAGCTTTGCTTCGAGTGACGTTGTCGATCCAGTTGGAGTTGAGGACGATGTTCGGAACTTGAGTGGTTTTGTGATCCTTTACTTTTCGGAACACAGTGAAGAGCAGAGATATTCTTTCTACAACAAGCTGATTGTCACCAATATCGACACGATCGCCAACGTCGTAAGGGTGCTTGACGAAGAGGAAGATGCAGGATCCAAGAACCTCCTGGCAAGTAACCGCGAAGACGAAAGATAAGGATAGAAGTGCTGTACCAGCCGTTGCCAATGTGGTCGTAAACGATTTGTTAAGAAAAGCGACGAAAACGAAGACCACTATGATGAAAGCAACGGTGCAGAGGAGATTGTCCAGAACGTTGATGGCTTGGTCGACATCATGCATGCTGTTGGCGATCGAGTATCGTTCTTTCCCATATTCACACACCGTCAAGATCATCTCATCCAAGCTTATATCTCCATTGCCATCCCGGTCAAGACATTGAAAGCATTCTTCTGCCTCTGCGGTATGGTCGGGTCCCAGAACGTCGACAATGTCCTCCTCGTAGAGAGCATCCTTTCCTTCAATCACAAATGACATCCACAGGCGCCGAGCCAAAGCTTCAGAGCATGCATTCTTTTCCAGAGCTTCTACCACAATCGAATGAGCTGAGGTTGGGTTGAAGACCTGTTTTCCAGTAATCTCGTGGGCGACATTTCCAAAAGCCGCTGTCAGCTTGTCTCCAACGCGCCCGACGTCTTGAATGAACCGCATAGGGGTTGTTGAACCCGACCGGCCATGCTTGGATCCTGCCTTGGATTGACCTCTGCTGCCTACTAGGTCCAACGAGTCGTTGATGAGATAATCTTCCGCGGCAAATTCGGGGCAGTAGGCAGGGAACAAATTCCTCGATGCGTCGTATAATAGACTAAGGAGATAGATGTTCCGCTTCGATTGTTTGATCTTTTGGTCGAATTGTTTTCTATGGTATGATATTGAAATCAACTGCACCAGTAGTTTTTCTGCCAGCAGAATCAAGGTCGAGAAAAAAGTGGCGAATAAAATGTCCTTGATAATGCTTTCCCAGTTTTTCAAGCCTGTATCATTGTGGCTGCGTTGATCTGGATTCAGACACATGAGTGGGACGAACGTAGTCAGCGCCGTTACAGCCCACCCCACCAGGGAAAGAGGGATCTCAAGAGCCGTTAAAATGACGGAGTATTTTCGAGTGCCTGAGCTGACGATGCCGCACAAGAACTGAAATACGTAGGGTAGGAATTGTGCCGTCAATTTGGAAATCCACAAGCTGAGCCACAGTATCTCAATCCAGGTGAAGAACCAGACAATGCGTACTCCTCCAATGGTAGCTTTCTTGGCAAACGTTGCTCCAATGACGATTGGGGTTGCGATGACAAGAGCTAGCGGAAGGACGTAGAGGAAGTAGCGAGTGACTATAGAGAAGTTGTAGATAGCATTGTAAAGCTTGCCCATCGCTGTGAGGGTGCCATCTTCGTTATCCGTGTGTTCTCTTCCTCCTTCCTCCATCTTCTTTCGCCGTCCTCCGGGACCCCTGTGGTAGAGACCTCTCTTCTCGTTTATGTTCGAGATGGGGAAGTCTGTGGCAGCTCGATATGAGGTCGGGGAAGGATTGCTGGTAATTTTGCGTGCGCCGGTTTGGCCCCGACTGTTGACTTTTGTGAGAGGAATATTTATGGTGGCGTCGTTGGGATTAGCCGTTGGTGTGTTACTATCGTTTGGCAGCGGTTGGAAGCCTTCTTTTGAGAAACGTTTCTGCCCCATTTCGAACGTGGACTGGCGGGGAAAGAGAGAAAGAATGTGAACCAGCCACGAGTTGAAGAGAGGGGATCTTGACTGCACCGACGCACAGAATATTGCTCTTCTCAGTAGATCCAAAGGCACGGTTCTGTGGAGTTCACACCCGTGTCACACAAAAATGATCTGGGCCAAGTTTGCTGGTGATGGTCTGTAACTCTGAACGAGTGAGCGGAAAAATGAGCGGCTTTCGGCACAGCCAGTCCGAAATGAATGAGTAAATGAATGAAGGGAGGAAAAGACAAACACAGCCCTGCCAGAAAGAAAAGACCAACACGACAAGAGAGAGTGTTGTGTTCAGAAGTTGTAGGAAAGAATTGCTACGAAACTTGATCAGGAGGAGCTTAATCAAAAATTGAAGCATCCCCACTTTGTTGGGTGGCGAATGGGCGGCGCCTCCAGGCAAGACACATTATGGGGCTTATGGGCCCCCCCCCTGGCGCGTCTGCTTTGGCCGTTTGATCGTCCGAATTCCCGCGTGAGACATGCCGCTGGGCCGCTGTGCCGCTGTGCCGCTGGGCCAACGGCGAGCACCAGCCAAGCATGCCTCGGAACACTGTGAAGAAACAAATTTCCTACTGACCGAGGCTGCTTCGTGTAGAATAGATCTTCTTTGTCGGATGCGGGGGGGACGCCACGGTCACTGTTAAGACAGGTGGACGCTCCAAATCCGCGGTCTAGAATAGTTTTCTTAGAAGCGGTGAGAGAAGAATAGTGCCATCGTGAAGCTGCCAAAAAAACGTTATCCCATTATGCCCTCCCAATCTCCATCTTCACGCTCAATCTCACGTCTGAATATCATCTCAAACCACATTATGGGGTCCGCAAGTTCACCATGGGCCTTCACGGCCGACGTTGTCCCTCAAGCGCCAGAAGACCCTCTCTTCGGATTGATGGCTGCTTATCGCAAGGACACTTCACCCAAGAAAGTCGATCTAGGCATCGGAGCTTACAGAGACAACAATGCAAAGCCATGGGTCTTACCGGTCGTAAAGAAGGTACGCGCTGTTTCCCTAAAGCTCAGCAACCTGCGGCCTATGCTCATGTCTTCTTACAGGCCGAAGAAATCCTGCGCAGAAACCCAGATCTCAACCACGAATATCTACCCATCGCAGGCTTGGTAGAATTCACCTCCGCCGCACGAAAACTCATATTGGGCGCCGACAGTCCAGCTATCAAAGAGAATCGGGTATGTCTAGTACACTCGCGCTCATCTACTCGAGCTTCCTAGTAGTCCCGAATCCAGTCTCTAAAGTAATTTCCCACAGGCCATCTCTCTCCAAACCATCTCCGGTACTGGCGCAGTCCATCTCGGCGGCCTCTTCCTCTCCAAATTCCTCCCCAAACCCACGCCTGCTATCTACCTCTCCTCGCCAACATGGGCCAACCACAACCAAATCTTCACGAATGTTCACCTCCCCATAAAGACATACCCCTACTTCAGCACCAAAACCAAGGGTCTTGACTTTGAGGGCATGCTTTCGGCCATCAAGTCTGCACCACGTGGCAGCATAGTCCTCCTGCACGCCTGCGCCCACAACCCCACTGGAGTCGACCCAACAGAGTCCCAATGGCGCGAGATTGCCTCCGCCATGCGCGCTGGCGACCACTTCCCCTTTTTCGACTGCGCATACCAGGGCTTCGCTTCTGGCAGTCTCGCTCAAGACGCCTGGGCCATTGAGCACTTTGTGGAACAAGGCTTTGAGCTCTGCATCGCTCAGTCATTTGCCAAGAATTTCGGTCTCTACGGCGAGCGCACCGGTGCATTCCACTTTGTCGCCGCTCCTGGCCCGAATGCAGTCGATACAGCCAAGCGCGTGGCTTCCCAGCTCGCCATCCTCCAGCGTAGTGAGATCTCCAACCCGCCTGCATATGGTGCCCGCATTGCGTCCACTGTGCTCAACTCACCCGAACTCTTCTCGGAATGGGAAGAGGACCTGAAGACGATGTCGGGTCGGATCATTGAAATGAGAAGGGCACTACGGGACCATCTGGAGAAGCTCGGGACACCGGGCAGCTGGACGCATATCACAAACCAGATTGGGATGTTCAGCTTCACAGGGTTGAGCGAAGCGCATGTCGCGAAGTTGAGGGAGAAGTGGCACGTGTACATGACGAAGAATGGGCGGATCAGTATGGCGGGGCTGAATACAGGCAATGTGGAGTACTTTGCACAGGCGGTGGATGATGTTGTAAGAGAGTTAAAGTGAGAGATCCGACACTACAAGGCGGGGCGGCGGAAGACGTGAGAAAACAATGAGACAAGTTGGATCACTTTTGGTCAAATTGCATAGCGAGGCAGGATAGATAAAAGGAATGATATGAGGAGTAAGCGATCGCCAGCAGTACCATAGCATCAGGACGACGAAATCTAAGCCTCACACATTCTGTGATAGTTTAGAAGGATTGCAAGACAATGAGTTGGGAGCATGTGATGGTATTTGCTTGAAGCACGGATTAACAGAGGCTCGGTAGGAGTCTACTCGCACGCTTTTCTTGCAGAAGGGAAATGCAAAGGGATGCCAAAACTGCCCACTCTCGGAATCGAAGGAGGACCTTTATGTCATAGAATACAAGTGAAACGCTCTCCGAGGTGGTTGTTAGAGTTGAGGAGAGAGGATAGAACTCAAAACTTACACCCAGCCAAGTATGCAGAGATATATCGGTTAGTTAATCAGATTACTGGGGTGACATCTTTTTTCACTTTTAGCAGGGAGCTTCTGTTGCAGAGTTACATCCGCCTGCTGTCTCGCCTGTTTTGGCTTGGGTGGTTGACCTATCAGTTATAGATTCGCTGCTTATTGAACTGCATCACTCACCCTTTTCGAAGGGAGAGATTATCTTGCTTGAATCTGCTTCGCTAGCCTGCTGATTCACCGGTTCCTGCATAACCTCTGCCTGCCTGTCTTCTAGACTGCCCTTCAATTGAATCAGCTAGCCTACAAACTTCATGGACGATTTGATCAAAAATCAGCGACAACAAAGATATAAGCCATCAAATTGAGTTAGCATCAAACATGAACGGACCCCGCATGCTGCTGTGAGCCACGGTGCGTCGATGCTCGGTGCGAAAGCTGCGAGTGCAGATAGCGGTGGCAAGACGGGATTTATGGAGTATTATGGATAGAGTGAGTAAGACTGGCAAGGTCATTGAGCCGGCACAGACCAAGGGCCTCAAGGAATTGTTGAATGTTATGTACAAGGTCTTTTGGGGCAGTTCGAGAGGCAGAGACTTTGTAGGAAGATGGTGGATGATGTGACAAGTGAGAAATCCATCAATGGCAACTGAAGAAGCGAGAAGAGCCTGTAGGATGGTGAGTGCAGCATAGGCAGAATCGGAGGCAGGTAAGGCCTTTCATTCAGTCGACAGCGGGATTAGCGAGAACGGCTTCATCAAGGTGCAATCTCGTCGCTCCGAGGCGGGCCAAGGCAAGCGGTATTCGTCAATCTTTCCTCGGCTTGAAAGACTTGAAGGACCCCATTATGAGGGACTACTACCTCTCAGCATTTCGAAAGAGTCGTGGATCGCGTTCCACATCGGTACGCAAGCGAATTCGCCATGAAATCCTCGGGGGTGTCACTCGGGAAGTAGTGAGACTTAGAGCGGACGGTTGCGTTATTGCTTTCGCTCAGATCAATCTTCGCATCCGACAAGGCCATATTCGTCTGAATCACGGAGACAAGGTCCATCTCCAAGGATTTTTAACGCCAGGTCTAAATCCGAACTTGTATGCCACTGGCGTGACATCCGGCGATCCAGCCAGGCGTCTCAGTCTTCAACTAACAGGCGAAAGTCAAGAGCCGTACGAGGATACAGTACACTAGCTGATGAGTGGACATTCCAGTATGAACAGCCTAGCAAACTGTCAGACGGGATACAGCCTTGTGTCCTGATTGCGAGCATGTCGACACCGATTGGTGACATCGTACTATTCAGCTGGTATTGTGGTGGCGTGGATATCACTCCTAGCATAGACAGATGGATACGCATGGTACATAGCCTACATAGGGTAGCTAGACAACCAAGTGCGGGCAACCAACAAGCATCTTTTCTTCTCCTCTTCTTCCCTTGTTCTCAAGGGTCGGCGTGTGCTCGGCCTAGACTTTACCGTACCACAGACGTGGTACGGCAAAGTCCACCTTCCTCCCCAGGGCTTGCTGTTGTTGTTGCTATAGTATCAATGGATAAATATACTCGACATCTGCATCAGACTATCAACCACGGGAGTCGTTGCCCCCCCTGGTCTCGGTAACATTGGCACCGTCTTGCTGCATCCTAACGCACACATTTATCCGCTCAGAATCTCTCGCAGCGAGCCAGATGAAAAAGTGGTGCTCGCACATTCACCTGTCAGCGTGTGACGGCATTCGTATTCGTCAGCTCACGGCACAGCAGAGCTCCGATATACACTTTAAAGAGTGAGCGCATTTTTCTGCACTCAAATAGGCACAGCAGATGATGAATCAAGGACCCCCTAATGGAAAGGGCTGAAATAAATGGGGGTAAACACGGATGATATTAAGGCCGAAGAGGAAGGAGAAAGGGGTCAGGGTGGGGGGCTTTCAAGGCGGTCAAGGGGGCGCAGCCCGGACCATTTTCTCTGCTCTCCTCCAATTGAGTTTGGCGAGATGGGCAAGCCTGGGCTCTCACACTCGAAATGTCGCATATCATCCCGCTGCTCATCGTCCAGCGGCACCAACTGATTCCGCTTTTCTAGCACATTAATATTTGAGTTACCGGATCTTGATGACTCTGGAACTCACTCTTGTGGCTAGGTTTCTCGGAGAAACTCTGCTGAAGCCGGCACATCCGGCGCGATTCCAACGCACGTTGAGGCGTGCACTCTGTACGACTGCTCTGTGCAGGGGAGGCGAGGACTGACCCGACACCTGTTTCAGTCTTACGAGCTCTTTCCTCATACTGGCTGCTGGATCTGCCTCTGTTTCTACTTTCCATCTCGGCGTCTGAATCCTACCCTCCTCGACCAGTTGTACTGTAACTAAAGCCCGCAAGAGGCATATATCAAGAGCAGAGGAGGCATTGAGTCTTACGATAACAGCTTCCGCATTCAACTTGACTGGGGACTAGCTTGCTCGCGACCTCGGATTCCACTGTCTGAACCTGTCTATATACAGCTCTGCCGCCCCTCCCTCCTACCCGTCCTCCACAATCTTATCTCCAACGTCCCTCCTCCCTTCTCAGTCCGTTTTCCAATCGCCGCGTTACAAAGGAGCAGAAGTGACACCAGGCGGATATTGTCAACCTCATAATTTCCACAATGTGGGTGAAAAATGGTTGCATGTCACCAAAAGGCGTTTGGGCATTTCTAATCTTGCTCGCTCGACCGACCGTCTCCCAGGTCGTGACCACCTCGCCTTCGAACGCGACTAGCGATCTTGCTCCAGTCGCGACGTCCCCTCGATATCTTCTCAATGGATCCGAGATCGCAAGCCTTCCGAGTGTTAGGCTTGCGCCTCTGACTGATGCAGTAGCTGGGCTTACGCAGCAGCAGTTCTCTGTAAGCATATATCAGCATTCTCTCTCGCTCTCTGAGCTGATATCGTGCGCGCAATAGCAATTCTCACTGAGTGGAAAACTTATCCAAGTCAACGCGCTCAACGTTCACAATATTCCGACCGATGCTTTTGCGTTCATTTCTTGCGACGACACTCCCAGCGCTTATCCTGGATACCTTACCCCGTCTGTTGTACTCAGCTTCGCTCTTGCTGGCGCGGGATCTTCGAAAACATTTCCACAGGCAATCATTCTTTACAGCGAACAAGCGCAACACTGTAACTTCACAATTCAAAATGACCCTCCTGTGCGCGCCATCTTCACAACGATTGATCCCATGGTTGCAGCTGGCATCGCCGGATTACAACTTAGTGGCAGTAGTCCAGGAACTACGAATATAGAACCGGACCTGAACTCCTTCACTAGCGACAACGGCTCTTCAGGTGCAGGAGGAGGCTTCAACGGCAATGGGTTTCTAGGAGGACCTTCACCTACTACTGCGGTCGCCATGATCATCCTGTACTCTATAACGGGCATCATCACCGCCCTTTTCGTCATTATCATCATCACTGGGGCTCTCCGTGCGCACAGGCACCCGGAAAGGTACGGTCCACGAGCCAGTGCTGCTGGTAGAGCAGGGCAAAGTCGCGCGAAGGGCATAGCACGGGCCATGCTGGCAACGCTTCCCATTGTGAAATTTGGCGATCAAGAGGAAACACCGCCTAAACCTCGTCCAGCAGATCAAGATATTGAAATGAACTCTCCAGGGGCACCGAAGCCGGACGAAATCAATATTACCACGAGCAGTTCCGCTGCTACCGAAGAGCCAGCTCCACCAGGAGGCGAACCTCCCGCCACGGAACCCCTGCAACCCACCAATGGCGACAGAATATCGGAAATCCCAGCCGGAAGTGCGCAAGTAGTTGCAGCAGCCAGCAATGGTCATAGCCATAATGCTGATGGCACTCAAGAAGATGGTTCCCTTGGCTGCTCAATTTGTACAGAAGACTTCAATCGGGGTGAGGAAGTCCGAGTGCTGCCCTGCAACCACAAATTCCACCCCGAATGTGTGGATCCGTGGCTGCTCAATGTCTCTGGCACCTGTCCTTTGTGTCGTATCGACTTGCGCCCGCCAATTGCCGATGGCGAAGTGGCTGACGCAACTGCAGCTGCAGAAGATGGCAGCACTGCCCTCCCACCGCCCCTTGGGATGGACACGACAGGCCGCCAAGCGTCTGTGGATGATGCAAACGACTTCGGCCCCCCTAGACGCGAAAGCATACCGTCCTTGATACATATGCGCAATGCCACTAACACGCAGGAGCGCTTAGCGGCACTTCGTCACCTACGAGACACTTCACGCACGTTGCCGCAGGGGGAAGCCTCAACAGCAAGCCGGCAGAGCGTGACCTCGAGATTGCGGGACAGGTTCCGCGTCCGGACGACGAGGGTTAGGGAGCCGTCGGTTGACGATGCAGAGGAGAGGATGCGGGGGTCGGAAATGACACGACACGATCCGCTTTTCGTGCTCTCTGGCTTACCCACGCCAGCTGCACCGGATCGGCGAAACAGCGCGGCTGAGCTGCGGCCTCTGAGAGAAGTGTATAGATTTAGAAGGCGGCGAAGTTGATGATTGCGTCGAGACTAGCTAGTCTGGTAGGCGCAGGTTGGAGATGACGCCTTGGAGATATGATGAGTAATGAAGTATGGGGTATGAGTACCGATTGAATGCATCTAGTTTCGCCGTTGTTCTGATTTCTGGAAAGACTGATTGGCCTTGCTCTGTCTCATCTGTTCAATACTGCATATCTTTGCATACAGGTTCTTCATGTGCACACCATCAAACCGGGCAGGGGTTCAGATGTATCGTTTACTAGTTTATTGTAATTGGGGTACAAATGTACATCTACCTCAGAATGAATCATCATATCCTGAAGCGGAAGTGAAATTTATTTGCGGGTGACTGTACGTCATTTCCTCCATGCTCGTATATATACAGACTAAGTACAGGTCAACGAGCAGATACAGTTCACATTCCATCCCTCGACTAGCACACACATCGTCGCCCCATCTCAAACCTCCGCCACACCTCGATCCCTGACATCTCTCAAACTTTGCGCCGGACAAGGCCCTTAAACTGTTCATAACCTTAATCAGCGTCACGTTTCTCAGACCGAAAAAAGAACTTTCAATCCACAACAGCAAACGTTCCACAGTCTTTTTGGTCGAGGATATCCGCATCTTCCAAACCTCCCTAACGGAGACTAATGTGGAAGGGCATTGAAAATCCTCTTGTACAGAATAAAAAGGCAGGGGAAAAAAAGAAGGGGGACAACTCACAAAATCAAAACTGTTGCTGTCGCTCTGCAACTCCCACTTCCTCCCTGTCGGGCGGTCCTCCCAACCCAACTCCTCAGCCACTAACAAGCCGTAGTCGCGCGTGATGCCCTTGATGCGCGCGCGTGCGCCATCTTGCGTCTCGAGTGTGACGATCTGGTCCATGTGCAGCCAGTCGCGGTAGTAGAGGTGTTCGAGGTAGGTGTCGAAGCCAGTGTCGAGAAAGCGCGTGTAGAGAGCCTCGAAGCAGGTCAGGATGCGTGCGAGGAGCGATTCGAGTGTGAATGGTGGTGGTGCGGGTCCTGATGAGGTCCTGGCAGAAGTTTCCAGTAGGGCGTTCAAGGAGGTGGTGGGCGCCGTGTTGGAGACGTTGAGGCCGACGCCGCAGACGGCGATGTAGGATTCGGCGTTGTAGTGGCTGTTGACGAGGATGCCGCCGATCTTGGTGTACGAGTCTGGCTCTGAAGTGTCGGTTTTGCCGGGCGCGAGGGCGTAGATGTCGTTGGGCCATTTGAGCTTGATGGGCACGTCTGCGTAGCGTGATTTCCCGGGCCCAGCGGAGCCTTCATAGGTTTTGACGCCCTGCACGATGGCCATGGCGGCGAGGTATTGGACGAAGACGACAGGGGCGCGGGACATGAGGGCCATGGGGTGACGGATCACAGTGCTGAACATGAGGGAGCCCGGGGGCGAGACCCAGATGTTGGAGCCGCGGCCGCGGCCGGCGAGCTGGGTTGTGGCGGTGAAGGTGGTGCCAGTGGGGAGGCGGCGAAGGAGACGGGTATTTTTCTCGAGGAGGCTGTTGGTGGAAGTTACCACTTCACCGTATATTAGGGGGTTGCCGAATTTGGTGGAAGATGTGAAGAACGCTTGGGCGTTGGAGGAAGTAGAGGTGAGGTGTGAGAAGAAGGCGGAGTGGTTGAAGTAGGGCGTTTCTTTGCTGGAGGGCCGGGGAGGGGAGGAAGTGTGGACAAGGATTTGTTTGGTGATAGTGTTGTAGTCGATGATGGGGTCCACTGAAGTGCTCGTGTTGGCGCCGCTGGTGGGCTGATCATTATCCGGCATGCTTGTTGGGGGCGAGGACATTGGAGTGCTAGCAGACTCTTTAGATCGGGTCGGTGGCTGATCGCTGGCCGCGGCCTGACCGCCTTGCGAGCTGGATTTCCGTGGCAGTGCATCCTCCAGGTCGCCCATTTTCCAGGACGAGAGCTTCACGAAGTGGAATTTATCGTTGTCGTCTTGAAGATACTGCTCATTGCTTTCGGCAGTAATGAGCCCGTCCCTTTCCAGAGTTTCGAGTAGCCCTGTAGTGGTAGCGGACTCTAGTGCAGACAAATGGATGAGACTTAGAGACGGAACGCTTTGGTTTTCATCGTTGACTGTAAGACCCAGCTTGGTCAGACATGCTTTGAGGAAGTCTATCCGATGCTTCTCATCGCCAGCCAGAATGTCGACAACTTCTGCGAATTCCGGTGTAGCCGCCTTTCCCTCCTGAAGCGTAGCCGTCGCGTACCTAGGTTTAGTCAGCGACCAGTTGTCGGCTGGCTTTCCAAAGAAGACGAACTCTGGATGTGGCCCTGTCAGTAATGCAGCGCCTTGTCCGACCTTACAGTACACAACAGCGGCAGAGCCATCGCCTCCCTCAACAGCAATCTCTTCTGTATAGCTGGCAAGCACCTCAACCCCCTGATCTCGATATTTGCGGGCATCCGCAAACACCCCACCCCCATTATAGTAAGCTTTGAACACGTTTGGTACCGAACCTGTAGACAGTAGAGTCTTGTCTACCTTGAGCTCTGCCGCCCGCGCGCCCTTTTCACTATGATAGACGAACCCAGGGAATGCACAGCCTCGACAGCAGCCAGGGAAGAATGCCAATTCTCGGTTGCCAATCACTTCAAGTAATTTGTTGCCCACCTCAAACTCGCAGCGACCGCTGCCATAGTACCCTCCAGCACAGAATCCAATGTAGATTCCTCCCCGTTCCACAAATTGTCGTATCCGCCGATTACCATCTCCATTAAGGGCGCGGCAGTAACCTTGGTCGGCACCACCGGGGAAAACGAGAGCAGCACATGTAGCTGTCCATGGTTCCTTGATCAACATGTCGCCGGTCACAGGGATAACAGCATAGTTTGGAGCCAACAACCGGCGCAGAGTATAGAGACAGTGACGGACCGACTCCACAGTGCTTCCATTTCCTGGAGATGTCATTAGATTCTTATTATCCCACCAAGCAGTTTTTGTAAGCCCACCAGAATACACCAGCACGTTCATTCGTTTGCTCGCCATTCTTCGATGTTTGACGATACAAATTTGAGCAGCTTAAGGGTCGTGCAGTAAGGAGGACCCTTTGCTCTTCGAAATTTCCTTCGTGTAAAGCGTGTTCAAAGTCGCATATACCTCCAAGATTGCCCACTCTGCACTGTTTTGAGAAGGCGGGGCGGGCGATGGATGCCTCTTCTCTTCCTTCCACTTTAGGACTTCGGTGCCACGCGGAGGAGACTAAATATTTGAGTCTCAAGCAGAGATTCTAACAAGTTCATCACACCACGAAAGTTATGTCGAAGGAGGAAGCGGTCGTTCAAGTACAAGATGAGGATGATGAACCAGATGAGTGGTATATAAGTCGAATTGCCAAATCAAGACCCAAGCTCTACTGACACGACAGCCGACAGGGACAAACGGATCTTCTCTACTGGCTGTGCTGGTGAGTTCACAAGTATCAGGCCTGGCACCAAACGCTTGTCTTATAGACGTTTGTTTTACAGAAGAGCATCTGAAAATGAACGACTGTTATTACGATAAGAAGGACTGGAGAGTTTGTAAGAAAGAGGTGAGTCGTTGAATCCCCAATCCCCCAAATGCCTTCCGGTTCTACCCTCCCTTTTAATTACTACGACTGACACGAGTTGTAGATGGAAATTTTCCGAGAATGCTGGAAAAGGAAGGGCAATGACTTTAGGACTCAAAGCAAAGACGCTTAATCACGAGACTGCAGTGTTCATGTCTGGAATATGCATGATACTTGGTTCTAGTAGTAAAATTTGCAATCACGAGATTTGGCAGCACAAGACAAGTAAAATCCGCTCCGAGCTCACCTTTCCCGCTCACCCACACCATGCCGCTTTAAACACCCGCACCTTGCGAGCAGGGTGAGCCAGGGTGAGCGACGGGTGAGCGAAGGGTGAGCGCCTCATGGCTCGCGTGCACGCTCACCCTCGATCGATGGGTCCCAAAATGGACCCTTTCTTACGCTATTTTGGGCTCCCTCCTGCGCAACCGCTTCGTCTCGCCCTTGTGGATCCGACAGACAGATACTTGAGGGTGTGGAAGCCTGTTCCGTCATGTCTGCAGTTTGATCAGCAACGCGTGCTTTCTCGCTTCTTCCTCCCTCCTTCCTCCCTCCTTTTCCCTCCTCCCTCTTCCAACGGCCGCCTTCACCATCATGGCGAAACGAAAAGCCACGACTAAGGAGCTGGGAGCTCGGGCCGAAACCAACGGCTATAAGAGAGGGGCGCACCGAGAGAAGGACAGCACTCGAGACAACGAGAAGCACAATAAGAAGACTAAGAGGAGTCAAAATTCGGTATTAGACCGCTACGTGTCGTAAGGGATTAAGTGTCTTTCAGCTCGTGCGAACTTCGATGCTGACATACCCTATACAGATGGACCCTCTTGGGAATGCAGGAAGACGCGCTTCAGCGAGATCTCCCAGCACCCGATGAGACTTATGCCAGACATCACTGTCTTCACCAAGGAGTGGAGGCTCCCGATCTAGCAACGATAAAGGATTTTTTTCGTTTTTTCATTGCTACGAGCTGCGGCAAGATCGTGACGAAGCCCACGGTCGATTCGATTAACACCAATGCTGAATGGTTTTTTGCCGGCTTTACTCGTATCACGGGCACAGAAATAAATGAAAAAGATAGGGCCGAGGTCTACAAAGTAAGTACTCTTTCCTATAAACGTGGCGGATCCAACCTCATGGTTAGCAGTGGGTCCGGGTAACGCTCACTGCAGAGGGTGTAGTGGTGAATATAAAGAAGCCGAAATACAATTTCACCGCAGCCACTCTCACCAAAGTTCTGGTCACTCTTTGGACTAAGGATGATTTGATCTTCATCCCTGAGCGGTACCGGCTGCAGTATACTTTCATCTTACGAGTTTACTGCTGGACCGGCGCCATGCTGAGTGCCTTCTTTACGGGAGGTTTCCGTTATGGGGTGAGTTCTCGGCGTGCCCGGTCGCCGGTCGCTCGACTGACTTCGTAGGACGTTACCCTGGTGTTACAAAGGGCGCCCGATCGTCCCTGGAAGCTCATCTATCGGATCGACCAGCGGTGGGTGAAGAACAGCCGCGACCCTGAGAATATCTGGTACGAGGTTACCCTACTCTCATCTCCAATGTCTACGAATTGCCTCGGTATAGACTTGCTAACGAAAACGTCCTGTGCAGCTTTGGCGCTGCTGGGTCAGAGCACGCAATACTCGTCTACGATGATGCCGCAATCCTCCTTGCTATGGCAATCGCGGACAACGTCCTGGTCGGCATCAAGTCAGGCGAATTTACAAGAGCTAGAGATCTTTCGGGGCGAAAATGAGCTCCCTCTCCTCTATGCCCCGGGCGCGGCAGAAAAAGTCATACTACGGAAATGCTCAAAAGCGGGGGGCGTCACCGACGAGCCAATGCCTAAATCGGCGTTCTTGAACATACACAGGAACAGCCTAACAAATACTGGTTACCCTTGCAGGCCTTCAGTTCACGGAATACGGCGCGGTCTGGGTAAGAAGGTCGACGGTAAGATCACCTCTCCCGAAGCCCCATCGCTTGTCATCAGGCCTCCTTTGCAGTAGCCCGTTGGACGTGCTCCGTTTACCATTTAGCTGACCTGGCACCTAGAAAGGTATACTGAGACCCAGCGGTCTCAACACCTAACGCAGTCCGACCCTAGAGTCTTCGGAGAATATGTTGCGAACTGCTCGTCGGTTGCTGGCATGAGAGCCTTCCTGGACGAGGCGGCCGACCATCGCGAGGTCGAGTACTTTCAAGGCCTGGAGCAGTTCCGCGAGCAAGGGCTCCCTTGCCAGCTACCGGCCGCAGAGCGCGACAAGCTTCAAGACGACTCCGTTCTCGGTGAACTCCAGCGAAGCCTTCAGGCTTTAAGGCTGCGGCGCGCTTCCTCTTCCGCCATCAACGAAGCGAAAAATCAGCTGTCCACGCACCGCATGACCCTCGAGCGCGAAGCTCTTCGCCTATATCAGAAGCAATGGATCCAGGATCGAAGAGTCTGGAAAATCTTGACCCGAGGGAAAGAACGCGCGAAAGACGTCTGCAGGAACGACCTATTTCAACACCTGTGTTTGCTGAGACCGGAACGCGGTCGTCTTGCCAGGATGATGGCCTCTGAGGAACCCTTGTCGCTAGCCGACCACCGGCTGGCCATACGCGACATG
>Ga0335072_10000967_pt1 | contig 49592 bp, 48 predicted proteins | sample Lox_Sample_21_FD_206725 | JGI IMG/M metagenome (GOLD analysis project Ga0335072, IMG submission 206725) | Soil microbial communities from Loxahatchee National Wildlife Refuge, Florida, United States - Lox_Sample_2.1 | ecosystem: Environmental > Terrestrial > Soil > Wetlands | place: USA...
CGTCAGGTTGTGGGGGTGCACGAGCGATGCCAGACCCCGGTCGAGTTCCAGATCAGGCCGCAGTGGTTCATCGCGGTGCGGGAGAACGCCGACCGGTTCCGGGCCCGGGCGGCCGAGCTGGAGTGGATCCCGGCGTTCATGCGGCGGCGGCTCGAGGACTGGATCGACGGGCTCAAGTGGGACTGGAACATCACCCGGCAGCGGCGGTACGGGGTGCCGTTCCCGGTCTGGTTCTGCGCCTCGTGCGACGCGCCGGTGCTGGCCCGGCTCGAGGACCTGCCGGTGGACCCGCTGACGGACAAGCCCCCGGTGACCGCGTGCCCGTCCTGCGGGCACGGCGAGTTCGCCGGCGACCCGGATGTGATGGACACCTGGATGACCTCGTCGCTGACGCCGCAGATCAACGACGGATGGGCGCTCGGCGGCACCGATCCCGCGCTGGCGCCGATGTCCATGCGGGTGCAGGCGTTCGAGATCATCAGGACCTGGCTGTTCTACACGGTGGTGCAGTCCGAGCTGCTGTTCGGCCGGGTGCCGTGGCGGACCGCGCTGATCTCCGGCTGGGGGCTCAGCGAGCAGGGCAAGAAGCTGTCCAAGCGCGACCTGGACCGCTCGACCGGGCCGGACGGCTACAACCGGTACGTGCCGGACGACGTGATGGCGAGGTACGGCGCGGACGCGCTGCGGCTGTGGGCCACCCGCGGCCGCATCGGGACCGACCTGCGGTACAACGAGAAGGACGTGCGGACCGGCCGGAAGTTCACGGTCAAGCTGTGGAACGTGGGCCGGTTCCTGTCCATGAACCTCGGCGACTTCGATGCGACCGCTCCCGCGCCGCCGCCGGGGGAGCGGGACATCGTGGACCGGTGGGTACTGTCGCATCTGGCCGAGGCCGTCGAGGAGGCCACGGCGGCGTTCGAGGCCCACGACTACATGCAGGCCCACCAGGCCGCCTCCCGGATGTTCTGGTCCATCTACTGCGACCGGTACATCGAGATGATCAAGGACCGGCTGGATGACAGCCCGGCGCCGGATAGTACGAATCTGGGATATCCGGATCGGGGGAGCGCGCAGTGGACGCTATGGGAGTCCTACCGCGCGCTGCTCGGGCTGTTCGCGCCGTTCGCGCCGTTCCTGACCGAGCACATGTACCAGCGGTTCTACCGGCAACACGAAGGTACGGTCTCGCTGCACCTGACCCGCTGGCCGACGGCCGACCCGCGCTGGGCGACAGAAACGGCGGCAGTGGACCAGCTGGCCGTGATCCTGGACGCCACCCGGGTGCTGCGCAGCGGGCTGCGGCTGGGCAACTCGGCCCGGCTCAGCCAGCTGATCGTGCAGGCGCACGACGAGGCGGCCGAGGCGCTGCTCGATCAGATCGCCGAGCCGCTGCGGATCGCGGCCCGCGCCGACACCGTGGTCCGCGGCGCGGCCGAGCAGCCCAGCGGCGTGGACGGGATCACGGTCGGGATCGTCGTCTAACCGCCTAACGGGTCAGGGCGGCCAGGACGTCGCGGGCCATGGCGATGCCGCCCGTCAGCAGCGTGGCGCGGTCCTGGGACGCCGGGCCGGATCCGGCGTACCAGAGGCTGATCTCGACGTTGCCAGACCAGACGATCATGGCGACGCCGTGGCTGCCGCCGGACCTGGTCTGGAAGATGGCCGTCGCCTCTTCGCCGAGGTCGGGCATCCACACCGACCCGGTAACCGTTTCTGCCGTGACGCTCCGGCTGTTGGCCTGCGCGTCAATCGCGTAGTTCTGCCGGGCGCTGACGGCGTCCGCGAAGGTTGACAGCGTCAGCAGCAGGGTGTTGCCGCTCGAGCCCCAGGAGCAGCTGGTGACCCGCGGCGACCCGGAGCCGGTGGCGGCTGGTTGTGGCTTGACCTTGGCGCCGGGCGCGTATGTGGCCAGCGTCGCCGCGGTGATCAGCAGGCACGGGTCGGGCGAGCCGGTGTAGTCCGGCTCGGGCGAGACCGGCACGGACGCCACGGCTGACGGCTGGGCCAGGGCGTCCATGACGCTCTGGGCCATGGTGATCATCCCGGTCAGCTGGGCGGTGCCGGTGGCGGGGGCCAGGGCCGTTCCGGTGGCGGGGGAGGTGACGTCGTAGTTGAGGGCGATCTCGGCGTTGCTCGACCGGACCAGCAGGTTGGCGCCCGGCCAGCCGGCGTTGGGCGCGGTCGCGACCGTGGCGGCCGGGCCGTCGGTAACGTAGAACGCGGCGGCCTGATCGCCCAGCCCGTTGATCGGCTTGGTGCTGACCGTGACCCCCCGGCAGTGGCAGCCGAAGGCCGAAAACGTGTTGCTGTACGCCTGCCGGGCCGCGGTGATGGACGATGATGAGTCGAACACGAAGACCTGCGCCACCAGCGTCCGGTCCTCGCCGCCGACGGTGCTGGTCCACTTACACGAGCCTGCCTGGTAGGTGCTGTCGGTGAGCTCGCTTTCCGGGGTGCGCGCCGGGTTCGGCAGGTACTTGGCCACGATAGCCGGGCTGACCAGGGCACACGGTGCGGGCAGGCTGCTGTAGGCCGGCTGGGAAGAGCCGGACTGCGCCACCACGAGCACCACCGACGCGAGCGCCGCGACCACGACGACCGCCGCGCCGATACGGACCTTCAGGCTGGCCCGGCTCAGCCAGGGCGCCGCGGATCCGGCGGCCCGGGGCGCAGGTCCGGGTGCCACGGTGGCCGGCGCATCCGCGCTGGACTTTTCCGACATCGCCGCACGATCCCTTAGGCCGACGTTTCCCGCCGCGCCGTCGATCGGATGCGTGACGGCGCCCAGCCGAAGTTACCCACAACCGGCCGGTGTGACAATAGCCGGATGCGAACGATTGCGTTGGAAGAGCACTTCTGGACCGCCGAACTCGCGGCGCCGCCGGGCACCGGACAGCTGGCGGTGTGGGGTCCGCACGTCGGCGAGCAGCTCAGCGACCTCGGGTCGCTGCGGCTGGCCGACATGGACGCCAACGGCATCGATCTGCAGGTCATCTCCCATGTCGCCCCGGCGGCGCAGGGGCACACCGGGGCCGACGGCCTGGCCCGGGCCCGCGAGGCCAACGACCAGCTGGCCGCTGCGGTCCGCGCCCGTCCCGACCGGTTCGCCGGCTTTGCCACCTTGCCCACCGCCGATCCGCAGTCGGCGGCCGACGAGCTCGAGCGCGCCACGACCGGGCTGGGCCTGGTCGGCGCCCTGGTCAACAGCACCCTCGGGTCCAACGACGCGTTCCTGGACGACGCGAGGTTCGCCCCGCTGCTTGACCGGTTCGAACGGCTCGACGTACCGCTGTACCTGCACCCCGCGCCGCCCTCGCCCGCCCTGCGGGAGGCGCTGTACAGCGGGCTGCCGCCGCGGGTGGCGGCCAGGCTGGCCACCGGCGCCTGGGGCTGGCACGCCGAGGCCGGCCTGCACGTGCTGCGGATGATCGCCACCGGGGCCTTCGACCGCCATCCCGGGCTGCGGCTGATCGTCGGGCACTGCGGCGAGATGCTGCCGTTCATGCTGGCCAGGATCGACGCCATGCTCGGCGCGGGAAGCGTGGACAGCATGGCCCGGCCGCCGTCGGAATACTTCCGGCGCAACATCTGGGTCACCACCAGCGGGCTGTTCAGCATCCCGCCGGTCATGTGCACCGTGCAGGTGCTCGGGGTGGACCGGGTGCTGTTCAGCGTCGACTACCCGTTCGGGTCCAACGCGGCCGGCCGCGCCCTGCTCGACACCCTGCCGCTCAGCCCGGACGACAAGGCCAAGATCGCGGGCGGCAACGCCGAGCGCGTTCTGGGCCTCAAGCCAGCCGGGCCCCCCGCGTGATTTTCGTCACGTCGCTGTTGCGGAAAGTTTGCGCCAGGCGGTCTATTTACGGCACAATGGTGTTGTGAAAAACGAGCGATCAGCCGATGGGCCCACCAAGGGCCAGGTCGCGCGGCTGATCCTGGAACTCGGGCCGTCGACCGCCGCGACGCTGGGCAGCCGGCTCGGGCTCACCCCGGCGGCCATCCGGCGCCACCTGGACAACCTGCTGGCCGAGGGCCTGATCGAGACCAGGACGGCCCGGACCTACGGGAACCGCGGCCGGGGCCGGCCGGCCAAGGTCTTCGTCATCACCGACGCCGGACGCAGCGCGTTCGAGCACGCCTACGATGACCTGGCCACGAGCGCACTGCGGTTCCTGGCCGAGACGGCGGGCCCGGAGGCGGTCGCCGAGTTCGCGCGGCGGCAGCTGTCCGACCTGGAGCGCCGGTACGCTCCGGTCGTCGCCCAGGGTGACCTCGCAGAACGGGTCCAGGCGCTGGCCGAGGCGCTGTCCGCGGACGGCTACGCGGCCTCCGCCGGGCCGGCGCCCTCGATCGGGACCGCGGCGGGCGAGCAGCTTTGCCAGCACCACTGCCCGGTCGCGCACGTGGCGGCCGAGTTCCCGCAGCTGTGCGAGGCGGAAACCGAGGCGTTCGGCAGGCTGCTCGGCACGCCGGTGCAGCGCCTGGCTACGATCGCACACGGCGACGGGATCTGCACCACGCACGTCACGCACGTCACTCACGTCCCGGCCGCCGGGAAGGCTGCTCAGGCGAAAACTGTTATAAATCTCGGCGTATCTACCGAAATCACTGCAGAGTCCGGAGGGCTCTTGACATGACCACCACCGCGCAAGAACAGCTCGAAGGGCTGGGCACGTACAGGTTCGGCTGGGCCGACTCGGACGTGGCGGGCGCGTCCGCGCGCCGCGGCCTGTCCGAAGAGGTGGTCCGTGACATCTCGGCGCGCAAGAACGAGCCCGAGTGGATGCTCGACCTGCGGCTGAAGGGCCTGAAGTACTTCGGCCGCAAGCCGCTGCCCACCTGGGGCGCCGACCTGTCGGATATCGACTTCGACAACATCAAGTACTTCGTCCGCTCCACCGAGAAGCAAGCCGCGAGCTGGGACGAACTGCCCGCCGATATCAAGAACACCTACGACCGGCTCGGCATACCCGAAGCGGAAAAGCAGCGGCTCATCGCGGGCGTCGCCGCGCAGTACGAGTCCGAGGTCGTCTACCACAAGATCAGGGAAGACCTGGAGGAGAAGGGTGTCATTTTCCTCGACACCGACTCCGCGCTGAAGGAGCACCCGGACCTGTTCCGGGAATACTTCGGCACCGTGATTCCGCCGGGCGACAACAAGTTCGCCGCGCTGAACACCGCGGTGTGGTCGGGCGGCTCGTTCATTTACGTGCCCAAGAACGTCAAGGTGGAAATCCCGCTGCAGGCCTATTTCCGGATCAACACCGAGAACATGGGCCAGTTCGAGCGGACCCTGATCATCGTGGACGAAGGCGCCTACGTCCATTACGTGGAGGGCTGCACCGCGCCCATCTACAAGTCCGACTCGCTGCATTCCGCGGTGGTCGAGATCATCGTGAAGAAGGACGCCCGCTGCCGTTACACCACGATCCAGAACTGGTCGGCCAACGTCTACAACCTGGTGACCAAGCGGGCCGTGGCGCAGCAGGGCGCCACGATGGAGTGGGTCGACGGCAACATCGGCTCCAAGGTGACGATGAAGTACCCGGCGGTCTACCTGATGGGCGAGCACGCCCGGGGCGAGACCCTTTCCGTCGCGTTCGCCGGCGAGGGCCAGCACCAGGACGCGGGGGCCAAGATGGTGCACTGCGCGCCGAACACCTCCTCGACCATCGTGTCCAAGTCGGTGGCCCGGGCCGGCGGCCGGACCTCCTACCGCGGCCTGGTCAACGTGCAGGAAGGTGCCGAGCACTCCAAGTCCAACGTCAAGTGCGACGCGCTGCTGGTCGACACGGTCAGCCGCAGCGACACCTACCCGTACGTGGACGTCCGCGAGGACGACGTCGAGATGGCCCACGAGGCCACCGTGTCCAAGATCTCCGCCGATCAGCTGTTCTACCTGATGAGCCGCGGCATGACCGAGGACGAGGCGATGGCCACCATCGTCCGCGGGTTCGTCGAGCCGATCGCCCGCGAACTGCCGATGGAGTACGCGCTCGAACTGAACCGGCTGATCGAGCTGCAGATGGAGGGGGCGGTCGGCTGATGTCGGCTGGACTTCAGGGGGCAATCGAATCCGCCCCCGTGAGCAGGCTGCACGAGCGCAGGTCCTACGACCCGGCGGACTTCGGCGTGCCCGACGGCCGCGAGGAGCAGTGGCGGTTCACCCCGCTGCGCCGGCTGCGCGGCCTGCACACCGACACCCCGCCCGGGCCCACCGCGGCGGTGACCGTGGAAGTCGATCCGGCTCCCGAGGTCAAGATCTTTTCGGCCGAACGGGCCGTGGCTAACGCGGGCCGTACCTTCATCCCGGCCGATCGGATCAGCGCCCGGGCCTACGCATCCTTCGACGAGGCGACCGTGATCACGGTGCCCGCGCAGGCGGACGCGTCCCGGCCCACGGTCGTCACCGTCACCGGCTCGGGCGGGGTGGGTTACGGCCACGTGCTGGTGCAGGCCGAGCCGTTCTCCCGGGCCGTGGTCGTGCTCGACCACCGGGGCAGCGCCACCTACGCCGACAACGTCGAACTGGTCGTCGGCGACGGCGCCTCGCTGTCCGTGGTCAGCGTGGCGGACTGGGCCGACGACACCGTCCACGCCTCCTACCACTACGCCACCCTGGGCCGCGACGCCCGGCTCCGGCACGCCGCGGTCACCCTGGGCGGGTCGGTGGTCCGGCTGGGCACCGAGGTGCGCTACGACGGCCCGGGCGGCGACGCCGAGCTGACCGGGCTGTATTTCGCCGACGCCGGCCAGCACCTGGAGCACCGGCTGTTCGTCGACCACGACGTGCCCAACTGCCGCAGCCGGGTGACCTACAAGGGCGCCCTGCAGGGCCAGGACGCGCACGCGGTCTGGATCGGCGACGTGCTGATCAGGCCGGAGGCGACCGGTACCGACACCTACGAGTACAACCGGAACCTGGTGCTGACCGACGGCACCCGGGTTGACTCCGTGCCGAACCTGGAGATCCTCACCGGCGAGATCGTCGGGGCCGGCCACGCCAGCGCCAGCGGACGGCTCGAGGACCACCACCTGTTCTACCTGATGGCCCGCGGCATCCCGTTCACCGAAGCCCGCCGGCTGGTCATCCGCGGGTTCTTCGGCCAGCTGATCGACACCCTCGAGGTGCCCGAACTGCGCGACCGGGTCGCCGAGGCGGTCGAGGCGGAGCTGGAGAAGTCGCTATGACCGAGACGCCCATCTTCACCAGAGCCTGCGCGCTGTCCGACCTGCCCGTCGAGGGCGTCATCGGCGTCGAGGTGGGGGGCGAGCCGGTGGCCGTGGCGCGTACCGGCGGCGAGGTGTATGCGCTGCGGGACGTGTGCTCCCACGCCGAGGTGCCGCTGTCCGAAGGCGAGGTCTACGACCACACGGTCGAGTGCTGGCTGCACGGGTCCTGCTTCGACCTGCGGACCGGCCAGCCCACCGGGCTGCCGGCCACCGAGCCCGTCCCCGTCTATCCCGTCAAGATCGAAGGCGACGACGTCTACGTCGCCCTAGCGAAGGAGTCGTAACCGTGGCCACCCTCGAGATCCGCGACCTGCACGTCAGCGTGGAGGACTCTGCTGGCTCAGGCGGGCCCGGCGTGCACCGGGAGATCCTGCGCGGCGTGGACCTGACCGTCGCCGAAGGGGAGACCCACGCCATCATGGGGCCGAACGGCTCGGGCAAGTCGACCCTGGCCTACGCCATCGCCGGCCATCCGAAGTACCTGGTCACCAAGGGCAGCGTCACGCTGGACGGCGAGGACGTGCTGGCCATGACCGTGGACTCCCGGGCCCGGGCCGGGCTGTTCCTGGCCATGCAGTACCCGGTCGAGGTTCCCGGCGTATCGGTGTCGAACTTCCTGCGCACCGCGGTCACCGCGGTCCGCGGCGAGGCGCCCAAGCTGCGGGACTTCGTGCGCGAGCTCCGGGCGGCCATGGCCGCCCTGTCCATCGACCCGGCCTTCGCCGAGCGCAACCTGAACGAGGGCTTCTCCGGCGGGGAGAAGAAGCGGCACGAGATCCTCCAGCTCGAGCTGCTCAACCCGAAGATCGCGGTCCTCGACGAGACCGACTCCGGCCTGGACATCGATGCGCTCAAGGTCGTGGCCGAGGGCATCAACCGGTTCCGCGGCCAGCCCGGTCACGGGGTCCTGCTCATCACCCACTACACCCGGATCCTGCAGTACGTGAAGCCCGACTTCGTGCACGTGTTCGTGAACGGGCGGATCGTCGAGGAAGGCGGCCCCGAACTGGCTGAACTTCTGGAGAACGAGGGCTACGAGAAGTTTCTCGGGGTCCCCGCATGAGCGCTTTCCCGGATCATCTCGACGTCGAGGCGGTCCGGGCCGACTTCCCGGCGCTGGCCAGGACGGTGCGCAACGGCAACCCGCTGGTCTACCTGGACTCCGGCGCCACCTCCCAGAAGCCGGTTCAGGTCCTGGACGCCGAGCGCTCGTTCTATGAGCTGCACAACGGCGCCGCGCACCGCGGCACCCACCTGCTCGGCGAGGAAGCCACCGACGTCTACGAGGGCGCCCGGGCCAAGGTCGCCGCGTTCATCGGCGCCGAGGTCGGCGAGGTCGTGTTCACCAAGAACGCCACCGAGGCCATCAACCTGGTCGCGTACACGATGAAGGCGTCACCCGGCGACGAGATCCTCATCACCGAGATGGAACATCACGCCAACCTTGTCCCGTGGCAGCAGCTCTGCGAGCGGACCGGCGCCACCTTGCGCTGGCTGAACGTCACGCCGGACGGCCGGCTTGACCTGGATCACCTGGACTCCTTGCTGACCGAGCGGACCAAGCTCGTCGCGGTGACCCACCAGTCGAACGTGACCGGCACCATCCCGCCGGTGGCCGAGATCGCCAGGGCCGCGCACGAGGCAGGCGCGCTGGTCCTGGCCGACGCCGCGCAGTCGGTGCCGCACCAGCCGGTCGACGTGGCCGCGCTGGGGGTGGACTTCCTGGCCTTCTCCGGGCACAAGATGCTCGGCCCGTACGGGATCGGCGTGCTGTTCGGCCGGGCCAGCCTGCTCGAGGCGATGCCGCCCTTCCTGACCGGCGGCTCGATGATCGAGGTGGTGCGGATGGAGGGCAGCACGTTCCTGCCGCCGCCGCAGCGGTTCGAGCCGGGCGTGCCCGCCGTGGCCGAGGCCGCGGGCCTGGCCGCCGCCGTGGACTACCTCACCGGCCTGGGCATGGGCGCGGTCGCCGCGCACGAGGAGTCGCTGACCGCCCACGCACTCGACGCGCTGCGCGAGATCAACGGCGTGCGCATCCTCGGCCCGGACACCACCAAGGACCGGGGCGGCGCGGTAGCCTTCGAGGTCGAAGGCGTCCACCCGCACGACGTGGGCCAGGTGCTCGACGAGCTGGGCATCGCGGTGCGTACCGGCCACCACTGCGCCTGGCCGCTGCACCGGGCCCTGGGCGTGCAGGCCAGCACGCGGGCCACGTTCTACGTGTACAACACCCACGCCGAGGTAGACGCCCTGGCGGAGGGGATCCGCTACGCCCAGCGTTTCTTCGGCGCCCGGCAATAGGCGGCTGGCTTTCGGCGTTAGGAGGTGACGTGACGCAGCTCGAGTCGATGTACCAGCAGATCATCCTGGACCACTACCGCAACCCGCACCACAAGGGGCTGCGCGAGCCGTTCGACGCCGAGGTGCATCACGTCAACCCGGTCTGCGGCGACGAGGTGACGCTGCGGGTCACGCTCAAGGACGTCGACGGCGAGCCGGTGGTGCAGGACATCTCCTACGAAGCGCTCGGCTGCTCGATCAGCCAGGCCAGTGCCTCGGTCATGAGTGACCTGGTCATCGGCAAGCCCGTGGCCGAGGCCATGACGATCAGCCAGGCGTTCCTCGGGCTCATGCAGTCCAAGGGCGAGGGAGTACCCGACGAGGGCGTGCTCGAGGACGCGGTGGCGTTCGAGGGCGTGTCCAAGTACCCGGCCAGGATCAAGTGCGCGCTACTGGGCTGGATGGCGTGGAAGGACGCAACCGCTCAGGCCCTGGAGGTAGAAGGACGATGACGGAGAACACGACGCAGGACACCGGGCCCGAGGTCATTACCGAGCTGACGCCCGAGCAGGAGGACGTGCTCGAGGCCCTGCGGGACGTGGTGGACCCCGAGCTCGGCATCAACGTGGTGGACCTCGGCCTGGTCTACGGCGTCGACGTCGACGCCGAGCGGGTCGCGACCATCGACATGACCTTGACCAGCGCGGCGTGCCCGCTCACCGACGTCATCGAGGACCAGGCCCGGGACGCGCTGGACGGGGTGGTGGCCGACTTCCGCATCAACTGGGTGTGGATGCCGCCGTGGGGTCCGGAGAACATCACCGAAGACGGGCGTGAGCAGCTGCGCGCCCTCGGCTTCAACATCTAGGGCCTCGCTCCGCTCTGCGCACCGTATCGGCACGATGTCCCATTGAGCCGGTTATAACCGGTCCGATGTTCCGTCGTGCCGGTTGAGGCAGGCCCCGGCGAGCGTGTGAGGGCGGTGCGCAATGAAGAATCCCGCGGCCGGGGGCGGTCGCTGGGTGGATGTTCCGCCAGAACGCTTGGTGCCCTGGATCGTCACGTTCACCCAACGTCACGGCGCGGGACCGGTGTCGCACGACGAGGCGGGCGCGACCGTTACGTTCGCCGGCGCCGACGGCGCCGCGGCCGAGTGCCATCCGCCGTTCCCGCCACTGCACTGGGCGGGCCTGCCGGATGATCCGGCGGCGACCGCGGAAGCGATCGTGGCGCACGCCACCGCGGACCGGACGGTCGGCGTGCTGCTGGTCCGGCTGGGCGGCTATGCGGCCGGCGTCTTCACCGGCTCGCCGCCGCGGCTGGTGAGCGCGAAGACGGGCAGCCGGCCGGTACACGGCCGGAGCGCGGCGGGCGGCTGGTCCCAGCACCGCTTTGCCCGGCGCCGGGAGAACCAGGCGGCGACCGCGCTGCGGGCCGCCGCCGACGCCGCGGCCGGGATGTTCGGCCCCTACCGCCTGGACGCGCTCGTCCTGGGCGGGGACAAGCGGTCGGTCGCGGCGCTGCGCGCCGATGTCCGGCTGGCACCGTACCTGGGCCTGGCCACCGATCGCTTCCTCACCGTTCCCGACCCGCGGCTGGCCGTGCTGACGGAGATACCGCGATCCTTCCTGGCCATCCGCATCCGCCTGACCGAGCCGGAATAGGGTGGCCCGGCCCCGGGCTGAATAAGTAGACTGAATGTCATGCTGCTCACCGAGGACTAAGGACACGTCCAGGGGGAGAGGTCTGTCCATTTCCAGTCCATATACGGGAGCAGCTGAATCATGATCGTGGCATGTGAGGTCGAACTGCGGGCTGGCGCGCGCCTGCTGCTGGAAGGCGCGTCGTTCCAGGTCGCCGCGGGAGACCGGATCGGCCTGGTGGGCCGGAACGGGGCCGGGAAGACCACCCTGGCCAAGGTGCTGGCCGGGCAGGCCCAGCCGGCTGCGGGCTCGGTCCGCCGGTCGGCCACGGTGGGCTACCTGCCACAGGATCCGCGCACCGGCGACCTCGACACGCTGGCCATCGACCGGGTGCTGTCGGCCCGCGGGCTTGATCAGCTCCGGGCTGACCTGCGCGCCGCCGAGGCCCAGATGGCCGACCCCGATTCCGGCGCCGCGGCCGCGGCCATCCGCCGGTACGGCAGGCTGGAGGAGCGGCTCGCGGTGCTCGGCGGGTACGCCGCCGAATCGCAGGCCGCCTCGATCACCGCCAGCCTGGGCCTGCCCGACCGGGTGCTGCACCAGCCGCTGCACACCCTGTCCGGCGGCCAGCGGCGCCGCGTCGAACTGGCCCGGATCCTGTTCTCCGACTCGGAGACCATGCTGCTGGACGAGCCCACCAACCACCTGGACGCCGACTCGGTGGTCTGGCTCCGCGATCACCTCAAGAGCTACCGCGGCGGCCTGGTCGTGATCAGCCACGACGTGAACCTGCTGGCCGACGTGGTCAACAAGGTCTTCTACCTCGACGCGCAGCGGGCCTGCCTGGACATGTACAACCTGGGCTGGCTGGCCTACCTGCAGCAGCGTGAGACCGACGAGCGCCGTAGGCGGCGGGAGCGGGTCAACGCGGGCCGGCAGGCGAGCGCGCTGATGGCGCAGGCGGACAAGATGCGGGCCAAGGCCACCAAGGCCCGGGCAGCGCAGAACATGCAGCGCCGGGCCGAGCGCATGCTGGCCGGAGTGGAGGCCGAGCGCACCGCGGACCGGGTGGCCAAGCTCCGCTTCCCGGTACCCGCGCCGTGCGGTCGCACCCCGCTGGCCGCCGCCGGCCTGTCCAAGTCGTACGGGTCGACCGAAGTATTCTCCGGCGTGGACGTCGCCGTCGACCGGGGCAGCCGGGTGGTGGTGCTCGGCCTCAACGGCGCGGGAAAGACGACCCTGCTCCGCCTGCTGGCCGGGCTGGAAACTCCGGATACCGGAAAAGTCACGCCAGGACACGGCCTCAGCCTTGGATATTACGCCCAAGAGCATGAGACGCTGGAAACTGAGCGCAGTGTGCTGGCGCACATGCGTACCGCTGCGCCGGACCTTACCGAATCACAGCAGCGCAAGGTTCTGGGCTCATTCCTGTTCTCCGGCGATGACGTGGAAAAGCCCGCCGGAGTGCTTTCCGGTGGCGAGAAGACGAGGCTCGCCCTCGCTCTTCTTGTTGTATCAGGCGCTAACGTGCTACTGCTTGACGAGCCGACCAACAACCTCGATCCGGCCAGCCGGGAAGAGGTTCTCGCCGCGCTGAGAAGCTTCCGCGGCGCGATAGTCCTTGTGACTCATGATGAAGGTGCGGTTGAGGCGCTTTCACCAGAACGCGTTATCGTCTTGCCGGACGGCGTCGAAGACGCATGGAGCGAGGATTTCGCAGATCTCGTTGCACTTGCGTAAATACTGACCCGAGCGGCCGCCCTCCGGGCAAAGGCTACGATTCTGCGATGGCCGGATAAAAATAGCTGATCATTTGCGCCCATCTGGGTAGTCAATCCACTGGCCATGCCTGATCATTGCGGAGGAGGAACTGCAACTCAGTGGTGAGTTGAGCAGACAGGAGGTGCAAGTGGTCGAGACCACCCTCAAGAAAGGCACGCGGGTAACCGGCGTGGATCGCAGCAAGCTGGCGGCACTTCTTAGCAAGAGGTACGACGGCGGTGAGAGTATCCGTTCCATCGCGGCCTCGACAGGAAGGTCCTACGGCTTCGTCCACCGGATTCTCACTGAGACCGGAGTGACGTTGCGCGGGCGTGGCGGCGCAACCCGTAGCGGCAAAGGCGGGTCATAGCGCTGAAGCCACGCCAGGTGGCACCGGCCCGGACCCGTGGATCTCACGGCAACCGGGACCCCGCCCGGACAGCCACCGGCAAAATTGTTTTGAGAGTTCGCTGCTAGCTGATAGCGTTCCGGCCCGGCACGGGAACGAATTGAGCCCCTCGGGAGGTTCTCCAGGGCATGTACGGCCGGGGACACATGGTCATGATGAAGGGGTTCCGGATGGACCCCAGCATCACCAAGCAGAAGCTCAAGCCGGGCACGGTCCGCCGGATCGCCGCCTACGCCCGCCCGTACCGATTGCTCCTGACGATCTTCCTCATCGCTACGTGCATCGACGCGCTCCTCACGGTCGTCAACCCACTGCTGCTGCGGGACATCATCGACCGTGGCATCTTGGCCCACAACGACCAGGTCGTGATCCTGCTCGCGTGCGCGGTCGCCGCGGTCGCGATCTTCGACGCGTTCCTTGGCTTCGCGATCCGCTGGTTCTCCGCCCGGATCGGTGAGGGCCTGATCTACGACCTGCGCACCCAGGTGTTCGACCACGTGCAGCGGCAGCCGATCGCGTTCTTCACCCGGGCGCAGACCGGGTCGCTGGTCAGCCGTCTCGACGGGGACGTGGTCGGGGCGCAGCAGGCCATCACCTCCACCCTGTCCGGCGTGATCTCCAACCTGATCAGCCTGGTCGTCATCCTGATCGCGCTGTTCTACCTGTCCTGGCTGGTCAGCGTCATCGCCCTGGCCATGATCCCGCTGTTCATCCTGCCCGCTCGCCTGGTCGGCCGCAGGCTGCAGCGGCTGACCCGCGAATCGATGCAGCTCAACGCCGAGATGGGTTCGATGATGACCGAGCGGTTCAACGTGGCCGGCGCGATGCTGGTCAAGCTGTTCGGCCGGCCGCGGGAGGAGGCCGAGGCGTTCGGCGGACGCGCCGTCAAGGTCCGCGACATCGGCGTGGTCCAGTCCATGTACGGCCAGGTGTTCTTCGTCTCGCTCACGCTGCTGGCCTCGCTGGTGACCGCCGTGGTCTACGGCCTGGGCGGCACCCTGGTCATCAGGGGCGTCTTCCAGATCGGCACGCTGGTCGCCCTGACCACGCTGCTCGGCCGGGTCTACGGCCCGATCACCTCGCTGTCCAACGTGCAGATCAACGTGATGACCGCGCTGGTCAGCTTCGACCGGGTGTTCGAGGTGCTCGACCTCAAGCCGCTGGTGGCCGATCGTCCCGGCGCCCAGATGCTGCCCGCCCAGGTGCCCGCGGACGGCGCGGGCCGGGCGGCGCCGGACATCGAGTTCGATCGGGTGTCGTTCCGGTATCCGTCGGCGGCGGAGGTGTCGCTGGCCTCGCTGGAATCGATCGCACTGCCTGGCCCCGAGCGACCGGCCTCCGTGGCCGGGGTCCTGCATGAGGTGAGCTTCACGGCCCCGCCCGGTCAGCTGACCGCGCTGGTCGGCCCGTCCGGGGCGGGCAAGACCACGATCACCGCGCTGGCCGCCCGGCTGTATGACCCTAACGACGGTGCGGTCCGGGTCGGCGGTTACGATCTGCGGGATGTGACGCTGGAGTCGCTGCACGAGGTGATGGGCGTGGTGACCCAGGACGCGCACCTGTTCCATGACACGATCCGGGCCAACTTGCTGTACGCGCGGCCGTCAGCGACCGAACTTGAGCTGATCGAGGCGTGCGAGGCGGCGCAGATCTGGGACCTGGTCTCCAGCCTGCCTGACGGGCTGGACACGGTGGTGGGGGACCGGGGGTACCGGCTGTCCGGCGGGGAGAAGCAGCGGGTGGCGCTGGCGCGGCTGCTGCTGAAGGCCCCGTCGGTGGTGGTGCTCGATGAGGCGACGGCGCACCTGGATTCGGAATCCGAGGTGGCGGTGCAGCGGGCGCTGAAGAGTGCGCTGGCGGGGCGGACCTCGCTGGTGATTGCGCACCGGCTGTCGACGATCCGGGAGGCCGACCAGATCCTGGTGGTCGACGAGGGCCGGATCATCGAACGGGGTACGCACGCCGAGCTGCTGGAGGCCGGCGGCCTGTACGCCGACCTGTACCACACCCAGTTCGCCGGCCAGGCCGTCTAACGACCGGTAGCCCCCGGCCTGCCGGTCGAACGGCTCCGCGTAGATACCGCCCCGGTTGATCAGCGCCGGTTCCCCGGCTCGACGTCCCTCGGCCCGGGGCCGTCAAGCCGATCAAGACGATCAGGGCCGTCCGGCGCCGGTGCCGCCGGCGGCGTCAGCTGAGCAGAGAGTAGCCCAGGCGGCGGAGTTCCTCCCCGGTCAGCTTGTCGATCTGGGCGGCGTCTTCCTTGGTGAGCGACGGCCCGGCCGGCCGGCGGGGGCGTCCGCGCTGCCGGGACGTGCGAGCCACATCACGGATCTCGGCCGCTGCCACCGTGGTGCCGGTGAAACGGGAAAGCTCGGTCAGGGCCTCGTCGGGTTTGCTCAGCACGTCCTCGTACCTGATCGTCTTGAGCTGGTCGGTCGGCAGGCTGTGGTGCAGCCTTGCGGCCAGGCGGACGGACCAGCGCCAGCGCAGCGCGCACCGGGCCGCGGGCGACAGTTCGGGCCAGAGCTCCCGATCGTCCTCGGTTTCGATGCCGAAGAACGGATTGGGGAACTCGGTGTCCACGTTCACGAAGCTCGGCCGGAACCAGGACATGACTACGGGGTCGGCGAGCATGCTCGTCACCACGTCCTGGCCGTCCCTGATGACCTGGACGATCCGGGCGTCGGGAAACGCGTAGGTGAGTGCCTCCGCGCAGTAGATGAGGTCAGGGCTCGCGTCCCCGAACCTCTCCAGGCCCCGCAGTTCCACGCACGGGCCCACGGCGTCGGCCGCGAGCCCCCCGGCAGCCCGGCATTCGCGCGTGCACTCCAGGCAGCTGTGCGAAGTGACCTGCCAGCCCTGAGCGAAGGCGTCCCTGATGACCGTGGCGGCGGCCTGCGCCCGGCCCTGATGCATGGACGGGCGCCGGGCAAAGGCGTAGACCACCCGCAGCACGCTGGGCTGGCCGATCGTGACGTGAAAGCTCGCGGACGCTTTCAGCGCGCGGCCGATGAGGTCCGCTCCCGAATGCGGCGCGCCGACCACGAACACGGGCTGGTGGACGCTACGGGAGTTGACGATGAGGATGTGACGAGCGGAGGGCATGAATCTTCTTAGGTCCAGATCTTCCTAGCCCGGCACGCTCCGGCGCTCATCCCATGATCCGCGCCGATGCTCCTCGGCATGGCCCTCGAGGTTGAGGGCGGTCTGCACGAGCGGGACATGGCTGAACGCCTGCGGCGCGTTACCAACCAGCCTGCCGTAGCGAGGATCATACTCCTCACTGAGCAGGCCACCATCGTTACATAGGGCGAGCAGTCGTTCGAACAGCTCGGCCGATTGCATGTCGCCGACGATGGCGTCCTCGATCCGACCTGCCACGTTTCCTCCTGGCTGGGTGTTCCCTGCCGATACCGTACTAGGCGCCCGTTGCCCGTAGGCTGGCATCATGCGGGTACTACCCGATGTAGTTGGCGGTACGCCGCGTGCCCGAGCCCGGCGCCTGCTCGCCGCCGGCACGGTGGCCGTGGCGGCGGTCATCCTGGCTGGCTGCTCGCAGTTCGACGCCGCGCTCGGTCAGCGGCAGGCCGTCGTCACCTTCACCTCTGGCGCGACCATGGCGCAGCGGCTGGCCGTGCGCAGCGCATGCGCCAAGACGCCGAACGTGACCCCGCAGCCGCTGCCGAGCAACATGAACTCTCCCTACGCACTCGAGCAGGTGGTCTACCAGATCAACCAGGCGAGCGACGCCGACGTGGCCCTGCTGGAGAAGTGCCTGGCCAAGTTCCCCTCGGTGGTGGGCGTCACGCTGCAAGACTCCTCCGACGAAGGCAACTGACAGCAAACTCGCCGCCCCGCCGCCCGCCGCCGCCCGCCCCCGTCTGGCCCCGTCTGGCCCCGGCGCCTGCCCCTCACCCGGCGGGCTTGGGTGCGTTTGGGGCTTGTGGCCCCCCGGCCCCATTAGGCGGGGGTTGTGGCACACATGCCCCAATCGAGGTCCCCAGGGTGCGCGGGCGTCCGGGGCTCGTGGCCCCCCGGCCCCAAGCGAGAGAAGCACGCTACCTCTGGACGCCGGGCAGGCGGGTGAACGGGGGGCGTCAGGGCGGTTTCCTATTTTGCCGGCTCTATGTATAGTGAATCGAGCGTCTTTTCCTACATAAACGGTAGAGATTAACGGTTTAGGAGCGTGAGAATGCGACGTGTCACGGCCGCCGCGATAGCCGGTGCCGCCCTGCTGATGGCAGCGGGCTGCTCCTCGTCGTCCTCGTCCTCGTCGAGCACGGCGGATCCCACCGCGAGCGCCGCAGCGGCACCGGTCACGGTCCGGCTGGGCTTCCTGGAGAACATCACGCACGCCGCCGCGCTGGTCGGGCTGAAGGAGGGCTTCTTCACCAGCGCGCTGGGCTCGGCCGGGACGCTGAAGCCGACCGCCTTCAGCACCGGCACCGAGGAGACGACGGCGATACTGGCCGGCCAGCTTGACGCCGCCTACGTCGGCCCGAACCCGGCCATCAACGCCTGGCAGAAATCCGGCGGTACCGCGATCAAGATCGTCTCGGGTGCCGCGACCGGAGGGGCGTCGATAGTGGTCGCGAAGGGGATAACGTCGGCCGCCCAGCTCAAGGGCAAGACGCTGGCCACGCCGTCGCTCGGGAACACCCAGGACGTCGCGCTGCGCTACTGGCTGAAGCAGAACGGGATCACGACCACCGCGACCGGCGGGGGAGACGCCTCCATCAAGCCGACCACCCCCAACTCGGCGGCCGTACTGGAGTTCAAGTCCGGGCAGATTGCCGGCGGCTCCGAGCCCGCGCCCTATGACATCGAGATGGTCTCCGACGGCGGTACGGTGCTGTACAGCGAGCCGGGCGTGACCACCTTGCTGGTCGTGACGCAGAGCTTCCTGTCCGCTCACCCTGCGATCGTCGCGGACCTGATCAAGGCTCAGATCCAGGCCAACAGCTTCATTCAGGCCAACCCGGCCGCCGCGCAGGCGGACGCGAACGCGGAACTGGCCACGTACACCGGCAAGCCGCTCAAGGCGAGCCTGGTCTCGGCGGCGTTCAAGGAGATCACCTTTACCAACGACCCCGACGAGTCGTCGCTGACCACCGACGCATCGCAGGCCGTCTCGCTCGGCCTGCTCAAGCCGGTCAACCTGAACGGCATCTTCGATCTCGGGCCGCTCAACCAGGCGCTGGCCGCGGCGGGTCAGCCGCAGATCAGCTCGTAGGCGGGTGAGTCCATGATGAGGCAGGGGAATTCCGTGACGGTCACCGGCCAGCGGCCGGCCGTCGAGCCAGCAGATGGCGGAGCGACCGGGACGGTCCGGCTGGCGGGCGTGTCCAAGGTGTTCGGGCGCGGCAGCTCGGCCGTCCGGGCGCTGGACCAGATCTCGCTGGACGTTCCGCCCGGGGAGTTCACCTGCCTGATCGGGGCCTCGGGCTGCGGCAAGTCCACGCTGCTGTCCCTGGTAGCCGGCCTGGAGGAGCCGACCGCCGGACGGGTCTCGGTGTCCGGCCGGGTGGCGCTCATGTTCCAGGAGCCCGCGCTGTTCCCGTGGCTCACCGCCGCCGGCAACGTGGAACTCGCCCTGCGGGCCCGGGGCATGGGGCGGGCCGAGCGCCGGGAGCGGGCCGCCGAACTGCTGGAGACGGTGCACCTGACCGGTTTCGGCGGGAAGCGGCCGCACGAACTGTCCGGCGGCATGCGGCAGCGGGTCGCGCTGGCCCGCGCCCTGGCCCAGGACGCCGACGTGCTGCTGATGGACGAGCCGTTCGGCGCGCTGGACGCGATGACCAGGGACCTGCTGCACGACGAGCTCGACCGGGTCTGTGCCGGCCGGCAGCTGACCATCATCTTCGTGACCCACAACGTGCGGGAGGCGGTCCGGCTGGGTGACCGGGTGGTGGTGCTCAGCAGCCGGCCCGGCCGGGTGATCGACCAGTTCGCGGTGCCCATCGAGCATCCCCGGCGGATCGACTCGGCGCTGGTCGCGGAACTGGCCGGACGGATCACCGACCGGCTGCGGGAGGAGATGAGCCGTGGCACCCGGTGACGAGCGGACATCCGTGCCGGCCTACGCCGAGCGGCTGGCCTGGCTCGAGGCCCAGGAAGCAGCGCCGCCGGCTGATCGGCGCGGGCGCCGCCTGCTCGCGCGTGGCTGGACGGCCCTGTGGCCCAAGGTGCTCGCGATCGCCATCGTGCTCGCCGTATGGCAGCTGATCCACGCCAGCGGCTGGAAGAAGGACATCTTCCCCGGGCCGGGCGCAACGCTGGCCGACCTCTGGGACCAGCTGCACACGCGCCTGCTCTGGCAGGCCATCGCCACCACGTCGGAGCGTGCCATCATCGGGTTCGGACTGGCCGTGGTCATCGGCGCGGTCGTCGGCGCGCTGGTCTCCCGGATCGCGCCGCTGCGGGCCGCGGTCGGCTCGCTGATCACCGGGCTGCAGACCCTGCCGTCGATCGCCTGGTTCCCGTTCGCGATCATCCTGTTCGGCATCAACACCACCGCCATCTTGTTCGTCATCGTGCTGGGCGCGGCGCCGTCGATCGCCAACGGCCTGATCGCGGGCGTGGATTACACCCCGCCGCTGCTGCTGCGAGCGGGCAAGATGATGGGGTTGCGCAGGCTCTCGCTCTACCGCTACCTGATCTTGCCCGCCTCGCTGCCGGCGTTCGTGGCCGGGCTGCGCCAGGGCTGGGCCTTCGCCTGGCGCAGCCTGATGGCCGGCGAGCTGCTGGTGGTCATCGCGAACCAGCCATCGCTGGGCGTGCTGCTGTCGACCGATCAGGATCAGGCCGACATGCAGGGCGCTACCTCGATCATCATCGTGATCCTGATCTTGGGCATCGTCGTGCACACGCTGTTCGGCCTGGCCGACCGGGCCATCCGCCGCCGCTGGGGCCTTGCCGGCACCGCCTGAACTGGCACCGCCTGAACCGGCACCGCCAGAGCGCAGCCGGAGCCGCCGGTGCGTTAGGCGCTAGTCGTCCAAGCTGCCCATGGTCAGGTTGACGGTCGTCCCTGTCATCCCGCTTGCCCGCTCGGACGCCACGAAGGCGGCCACGTTGGCCAGCTCCGCCAGCGTCATGACCCGTCGCGGGTGCGTGGTGCTAGCCAGGCCCTGCTGGAACTGTTCCCAGGTCAGGCCCAATGGCCTGGCGTGAGCCTCAAAGGCTTCCACCATCGTGCGTGTCTCCGGCATGCCGTGCGGCCGCAGGGCGACCACCCGGATGCCCTCCGGGGCGAGCTCAGCCGACAGGTCCCGGGTGAGTGCCTCCTTGGCGGCCTGCGCCGCGCCGTAGCCTCCATTCAGCAACGTGCCCTTACGCGCGGGCAGCGCGCTGACCGTCATGATCACCCCCGATTTGTTCGGGGATCATGCGCCGTGCGGCCAGGCGCGCGGTCAGGAAATAAGACGTCGCGTAGGCCGTGATCGCCAGGGAGAACTGCCCGGCGTTCAGCTCGGCCAGAGGTACGCCGATAATCCCCGCATTCGGGACGCCGACCGCGTTGAACGAGATGTCGACGCGGCCCGCCTGATCGATCACCGACTGCAGATGCGCGTCCACAGCCTGCTCGTCCAAGGCGTCGACCTCGGCCGCCTCGGCGGCAGCGCCAGCGGAAACGATGTCCCGAGCGACCGCTTCGACCGGTCCCAGCCGGCGGCCGGCCATCCGGTGGAACATCCCCGAGGTCGAACCGCCCGAGCCGACCCAGCTCGGCGAAGTCGTATGGCTCGAGCCATTTCCCGACGCCCTCCTCGAGGGCGCGATCGACGTGCCGCCGGACCCGGAGGCCCGTTACGAGCAGGCCGAATCCATCTCCCTGGCCTTCGTGACCGCCCTTCAGGCCCTGCCGCCCCGCCAGGTCGCCGTCCTCATCTTGCGCGACGTCCTCGGATCCATGCCAGCGAGGTGGCGGACATGCTGGACTCGACCGTTGAATCGGTCACCAGCGCCCTCAAACGGGCCCGGGCCGGCCTGCAGCGCCGGCTGCCGCAGCCTGACCGCGAACCGGCTCCCGCCTCCGGCTCACCGTCGGAGGATGCGATCGTGGCCAAGTTCGTCAGCGCGTACCAGTCGGCCGATCTCGACGCGCTGGTGGCCCTGCTGACCGATGATGTCTTCATCTCGATGCCGCCGATGCCCTTTGAGTACCAGGGCCGGGACGTCGTGGCCCGCTTCTTCGCCAGCATCTTCGGGGCGGGCCGGAGGTTCGACCTGGTGCCGACGCGAGCCAACGGTCAGCCGGCGGTCGGCGCCTACCTGCGCGGCCCGGCCGGCGTCCGCCACGGGATCGGCTTCTTCGTTCTCACCCTCACCGGCGACCGGATCTGCGCCATGACCCGCTTCGAGAAGGGCGTGCTGCCATGGTTCGGGCTGCCGCGATCGCTTCCGAGCCGGTAGCCAGCTAAGACCACGGAGAGCAGGCTCGGGCTACTGCCACGAGATCGACGCTTCGTTCAGCAAAAATTTCAAAGCCGAAGCGGCCCGGTGAAAGCCCTGCGGGCCGCTGAAGCCGCCGAAGCGCCCGGCCTGCGCCAGGTGCGGCTCGAGCGACATGAAGCCCGCGAAGCCCGAGTCCCGCAGCGCGGCCAGCGTCTCGCGCAGCTCTCCGTCGCCCTGGCCGGCCGGCACGACTTCGCCGCTCGCGGCCAGCGCGTCCTTCACCTGCAGGTAGACCAGGTGGGGCCGGAGCTGGGCATACGCGTCGGAGAAGGGCCGGACGCGGCACTGGACGAAGTTCGCTGGGTCGAAGGTCGCGCGCAGGGCAGGCGAGCCCACGGCGGTGATCAGCTCGGCGCACCGCTCGGGGACGTCGCCGTAGATCTGCTTCTCGTTCTCGTGCGCGAGGATCAGCCCGTGTTCCTCGGCGACCCGGGCCAGGGCGCCCATGCGGTCGATGACCTGGCCCCGGTATCGCCCGGGCGGCTCGCCTGCCGGGATGAAGAAGGAGAAGACCCGGACGATCGTGGTGCCGAGTTCGGCGGCGACGTCGGCGACCTGCCGCATCCGGTCCAGTTCCGGGCCGAACGGCGCTTCGACCGGGATCTTGCCGATGGGGGAGCCGATCGCGGAGACGCGCACCCCGGCGGCGTTCACCGCGGTGCGGAACGCGGCCAGCTGCTCACCGGTGAAGTCGGCGACATTGACCGACCAGGCGCTGCGCAGCTCGAGGTGCGAGATGGATTCGGCGGCCAGGGTCGCGAGCTGGGCTTGCGGGTCGGGCGAGATCTCGTCGGCGAAGCCGCTGAGGATGACGGTCATGAGCTCAGGGTCACCGGGCGGCCGACACGGGACGACTCGTAGACGGCCAGGACGATCTCGAGAGCGTCGCGGCCGTTCTGCCCGCTGACGGCGGGCTCGCGTCCGGCATCAACCGCGTCGAGCAGGTCGGCGAGCTGTGCGGCGTGGCTGGTGACATCCAGGGCGGCCGGGTCGACGGCCGCCGAAGGGTCGGTGTCCCCGGAGACGGCGGTGTCCCCGGAGACGGCGGTGTCCCCGGAGACGGCAGAGTCCCCGGAGGAGGCGGCGCCCGGTGCCGCCTGGTCGGGGTCCGCGGCCAGTGCCCGGCGGACGATCCGGCCGTCCTCGACGATGACGGTGCCTTCGGTGCCGGTGATCTCCAGGCGCTGCGGGAAACCGGGGAAGGCGGCGGTACTCGACAAGATCGTGCCCACGGCGCCCGAGACGAACCTGACCACGGCGAGTGTGGTGTCCTCCACCTCGATCTGGTGCGCCTGCGTGGTGCACACCGCGGTGACCTCGGCGGGCGGGCCAAGGCACCAGCGGAGCAGGTCGACGTAGTGGACACCCTGGTTCATCAGCGACCCGCCGTCCATCGCGTAGGTGCCGCGCCACGCGGCGCTGTCGTAGTACGCCTGGGTGCGGTACCACTTCGTGCTGGCCTCCCCGAGCACCAGCCGGCCGAGGGTACCGTCGTCGAGCAGCCGTCTCAGCTCGACCAGGCCTGGGTCGAAACGATGCTGGGAGATCACGGTCAGCGCCACCCCGGCCGTGCGGGCCGCGTCGACGAGGCGGTCCGCGGCCGCCAGGCTGATGTCGATCGGCTTCTCCACGACCAGGTGCTTGCCCGCCTTCGCCGCTTGAACGCCGACGACCGCGTGCAGGCCGCTCGGCACGCAGACGCAGACCACCTCGATGTCATGGCGGGCCAGCAGCGCGCCGAGATCGGGTTCGGCCGAGCAGCCGCGCGCGGCGGCGAAAGCCGCGGCAGCCCCGACGGCCACGTCGGTGACCGCCACCAGCCGGGCGTCCGGCAGCGCGGCGATGGCGTCGGCGTGGATCGTCGCGATCACCCCGGTACCGACGATCCCGAAACCACGGGTCACAGGCATTTACGGGTCTACCTCCATCCATTCGGCCAGCACCTCGAGGTGCTGCGGCAGCGCGACCTCAGGCTCGGCGATCTCGGGATGCCAGCGCTTCTCCCACTCGACCGAGATCCAGCCCTGGTAGCCGCCGGAGGCGAGCAGCCCGAGCATCTGCCTGACCGGCACCTCGCCCTCGCCGAGCAGGACCAGGTCCCAGTCACCATCGGGCGTCCGGCGAGCATCCTTGACCTGCGCGAGCAGGATACGCCGGCCGAGGTTGGCGTAGACGTCAGCTGGCGACTCGCCCACGCGGTGCGGGTGATGGCTGTCCCACACCGCGCCGACCCACTCCGGGTCAGCCATGGCAAGCAGCGACGCCACCACCGACGAGGCGGAGAAATCGTCGTGGGTCTCGACGCCGATGGCGACGCCGAGCCGTCGGGCGAGCGGAACACAGGAGTCGAGCACTCGGGCCGCGGCCCGGAGTTGCTCCTGGCGCTGCACCCGGTCAGCAGCGAGGGTGCCGCCGAACACGCGAACCAGCGGGGATTCCCAGTCGCTGGCCAGCTCGAGGAACCGGCATAGGTCGGGGCCCGGATCATCGCCGGTCAGGCGGATAGAGCTGTCCACCGCGACGACCGGCAACCCGGCCTCGGTCACGGTCTGCTTGACCTGAGCGCGGGCCGGAGCGGGCATCCGCGGGTCGATGAGCTCGCCGTCGATGAGCCGGAGCTCAACGCCGGCGTAGCCCCAGCGGCGGCCGAGCGAGACGGCCGAGGCCAGGGTAGCGCCCGGGAACGCCAGCGTGCTGAAAGCGATACGGGCCGGCGGGTTCGTGAACCCGCCGGTCTCCGTGGGCACTATGGACACATGTGCCCCATGATGTTCACGAGAAACATGAACAGACGCCTTGTGTCATGGCTCCCTGTTGCTAGCTGGGCTAATGTGATGGTGGGGTGTGGCCCGTTCCTGACCGAGTGAGACGGCCAGGAACGGGCCCGCTTGCGTTTACGGACCTAGGGAGGGGTTCAGGTCCGCGGACGCAAGTGCAGGATGACTACCTCATCGGTGCCGGAGCCGGGACCGTTGTTCGTGCCCGACGGCTGGCCGCTGTCGTACGGGTTCGACTGGCTCGGCCAGCCGGTGTAGTTCTGCGAGTTGTACTCGAACCACTCCGGCGCCGTGGTGACCGGGATCACTGGCAGGTTGGCCGCGACATACTGCTCGAGCGGGACCAGGGCGGTGGCCTGTGCCGAGACCGTCGTTGCCCCGGCCAGCGTGGCCAGGTCGGCGTTGAGCGCCGGGTCGTTCAGCCGCTCGTAGTCGCCGACGGCGGCTGAGCCGGAGGCGAGGTTGCTGTTCAGCCAGCCGTCGTACATGTTGTACGGGCTGATCCCGCCGTTCGACCAGTGCTCGGTCACCGAGAAGTCGCCGCTGGCGACGTCTTGGTTCCAGGCGTTAACGGACAGGCCCTGGAACGTCGCGTCGATCCCGGCCGCCTTCAGCTCCTGGGCGGCGATGGAGTCGACCTCGGACATGTCCGTGTACGCGGTCGGGGCGATGATCGTCACCGCGACGGTCTTGCCGCCCTTCTCGAAGAAGCCGTTGCTTCCCTTGGTGAAGCCGGCCTTCTCCAGCACCTGCTCGGCCGCGGCTGTGTTGCTGGTGCTCGGCATGGTCGCCGACGACACCGGTCCGGCCCAGGCCTGGAAGGTCGGCAGCGTCAGGCCGCCCGATTCGGTGATCGGGCTCGCGAGACCGGCTTCACCCTCGGAGGCGAGTAGGGTGCGGTCGACCGCAAGGCTCATCGCCTGCCGTACGGCCAGCTGGTTGGTCGGCCACTTGGTCAGGTTCGGCTCGAGGCTCTCGTCGCCGCCGGCCGCCTCCCAGTAGCCGTGGTGGGCGGGGTCGGTGTTGACGAAGTTCTTCTGCAGGCCGGGGATGTAATTCCCGGTCCAGTCGATCTGGTTGTTGAACAGCGCGTTGAGCGCGCCGGTGTTGGAGGTGTAGGCCGGGAAGTCGACGGTCGGGACCTGCACGTCGGCGGGCTGCCAGTAGTAGGGGTTCTTCTTCAGCGTGAAGCCCTGGGGCGTGAAGCTGCCCAGCATGTACGGCCCGGTGCCGACCGGGTTCGGGTCGGTGAAGGTCCCTGGGTTGACGCCGCTCCACTGCGACTTCGGCACGATAGCCTGGCCGGCGATCTGCTCCAGGTTGGTGTACTGGGATGTCGGGAACGTGAGCGTCACGGTGTTGCCCGACGTGCTCACGCTGGAGATGTTCAGGCCGCCGCTGTTGATCGCCGCGTTGGCCTTCACCATATCGAAGGTGAAGGCGACGTCGGCCGGGGTCATCGGAGTGCCGTTGTTCCACTTCACGCCCTGGCGGATCGTGAAGGTGATCGTCTTGTCGCCGTTAGACCACGCATAGGACGTGGCGAGCCACGGGTAAGACACGGTCGGCGAGGCCAGGTCGAACTGGATCAGCGGTTCGTAGATGAGCCCGGTCGCGCCCATGCCGTAGGCGGCCTGGGTGGGGACGAACGGGTTGAACGCCTGGGTGATGGTGGTCTCCGGCGAGCTCTCCATGACCAGGGTCTTTCCCGTGGTCGCAGCGCTGCTCGAGCCCGATGCCGAGCTGGAGCTGGAGCTGGAGCATGCGCCCAGCCCGGCCGCGAGCAAGCAGGCGGCCGCTGCCGCGAAGAGCCATCTGATTCTGTGCGATCTCCTCATCAGTCTCGTCTTTCTCTCGGGTTTCATCGGTTGTCGGCTATTTGGTCTTTGTGTCCCCACCTCCCCGCAATCCGGAGACGAGCTCCGGTGCGGCGACGTCCAGGTGCCAGCAGGCTGCGCCCCGCGTTTGCGAAATCTGCACCAGGGCCGGGTCCTCGCGGCGGCACTGATCGTCAGCGAACGGGCACCTGGGATTGAACGGGCAGCCTCGCGTGGCCGAGCTGTCCAGGTTCTGCGGCCTTCCGGATTCTGTGGCGGGCCCCTGGCGCCGGCTGCCGCCCCGAAGCGCGCTGCCGAGGTTGTCCGGGTCCGGCGCGGAGGTGACCAGTAGCTGCGTGTAGGGATGCGCCGGGACCTGGGTGACCTCCTCGGCCGGCCCTCGCTCCACGATCTCGCCGGCGTACATGACCAGGATCTCGTCCGCGAAGTAGCGGGCCGAGGCGATGTCGTGGGTGATGTAGAGCATCGCGAGCCGGAAACGCTGGCGGAGGTCGTCGAGCAGGTTGAGCATTTCCAGGCGGATCGAGACGTCGAGCATGGACACGGGTTCGTCAGCGAGCAGCACGCTCGGCCGGGCAGCCAGCGCACGGGCGAAGGAGACCCGCTGGCGCTGGCCGCCGGACAGCTCATGCGGGTATTTGGCCAGGAACTGCTTGGCGGGCGTGAGCCGTACCTGCTCCATCAGGCTGACGACTTCCCGGCCTAGGTTCACCGATCTCTGATGCAGCTTCACCGGGCGCTCGAGGTGATAGCGCACGGTATGTATCGGGTTGAGCGAGGAGAACGGGTCCTGGAACACGAGCTGGACCTCGCTCTTGTACCGCCGGAAGTCCGTGCGGCTCGATACCCGCACCTGCCTGCCGTCCAGCCGGATCGTGCCGGAGGTGAGCGGTTCCTGCCCGGCCAGGAGCCTGGCCGCGGTGGACTTGCCCGAACCGCTCTCGCCGACGAGCGCGACGACGGCGCCGCGGTACAGGTTGAAGGAGACGTCCCGCACCGCGTGCAGCGTGTGGCCACGGCCGATCTGGAAGTCCTTGCTGAGCGAGATCGCCTCCATGGCAAGCGGTCCGCGCGCGGCGGCCGCGGACGTCAGGGTCTGCTCGCTCATGTGCCCAGCTCCCCGGCTGAGTTCCCGGGGGCCGCGGACGGCACGGGCGGTACGGGCGGCGCCGGAGTGTCCGGCAGCACGAACGGACAGGCTGTCACGTGGTCCGGATCCCTGGACGTGGCGACCGGCAGCAACTGCATGTCCACGTCCTGGCACTCTGGCCTGGCGTATACGCAGCGGGGCACGAACGGGCAGCCAGGGGGCGGGTTACGCAGGTCGGGCGGTGAGCCCGGGATGCCGGCCAGGTCGCGGCGGGGTCCGCGCAGCGACGGGAACGAGTTGAGCAGGCCCTTGGTGTAGGGGTGGGCGGCCTCGCGGTGGATCTCGTCCGAGGTGGCGATCTCGACAAACTGGCCGGCGTACATCACGGCGATCCGGTCGGCCAGTTCCAGCAGGAGCGAGAGGTCGTGGGTGATGAACAGTATCGAGAAGCCCAGGCGGTCTTTGAGCTCGACGATCTGGGCCAGGATGTCTCGCTGCACCACCACGTCGAGCGCGGTGGTCGGCTCGTCCATGATGATGATCTCCGGTTCGGCGGCCAGCGCCATGGCGATCATCACCCGCTGGCGCATGCCGCCGGACAGCTCGTGCGGATAGCTGCTCAGCCGGGACCGCGGGATTCCGACGAGGTCGAGCAAGGATGCGGCCCTGGAGTGGGCTTCGGCCCTCGGCACCTTCAGGTGGGCGTAGATGGCGTCGAGCAGCTGGTCACGGACCTTGAGCACGGGGTTGAGCGCGTTCATCGCGCTCTGGAAGACGATGGCGATCTCGCGCCAGCGCAGCCGCCGCAGCTCATCCGGCCGCATTTTCAGTATGTCGGCAGGCCTGGACACCCGGCGGCCGCGGTAGGTGACGCTGCCGTTCGTGACGAGGGCGGGGGCACGCAGCAGGCGGCAGGCTCCGTAGGCCAGCGTCGACTTGCCCGACCCGCTCTCCCCGGCCAGGCCGACGACCTCGCCGGCCCCGAGGGCGAGGTTCACGTGGTCCACGGCGCGCACATCGCCGGCCGGGGTGCGGTACACAACCGACAGGCCGCGGATGTCGAGTACGGGACTGGAGCTCGGGGCGGCGGCCCCGGCCAGGCCGATGGCGCTCTTGGCGGCCGGGTCCGCGCTCACCGGCCCTCACCCGCCTCGCCGTCGTCGAGGAGCGAACTTCGTGAGAACGAGTGCAGGAATCCGGCGAGACCGTTGCGGCGCTGCGAGATTTCGCTCAGCACGGGCGTGGGGTCGGCGGGCTTGAGCCAGCGCCCGGCGATCCGGCTGGCACTGGTCGCGTCGCGCAGGCGGGGGTTGCCGAGCTCGTCGATGCCGGTGTTCAGCAGCACCAGGGCGGTGCCCATGAGCGCCACGGCCAGGCCCGGTGGCACGAACCACCACCAGGCCCCGAGCTGTAGGGCCTGCTGGCTCTGCGCCCAGTAGAGCATGGTCCCCAGGCTCCAGCTGTTCAGGTCGGCGACCCCGATGAAGGCGAGGGCGACAGAGGCCCCGATGGCGTACAGCACGGTGTTCACGAAGCTCGCCGCGATCAGGCTTACCTCGTTGGGGATGATCTCGAAGGCGATGATCCGCCGGGTTCTCTCCCCGGTCTCCCGGGACGCGGCCACGAAGTCGCGATTGCGGATGGCCAGGGTCTGGGCCCGCATCACCCGAGCGCCCCACGGCCAGCCGAGCACGGCGAGCACGATGATGGTCGGCGCCTCTCCCTTATTCGGGAAGTAACCGAGCACGACGATGAGCAGGGGCAGCGCCGGGATGACCAGGAACACGTTGGTGACCAGCGACAGCAGTTCGTCCCAGAAGCCGCCGAGGAAGGCGGCCGTGACGCCCACGATCACGGCGAGCGCCGTGGCCACCACGCCGACGATGAGCCCGAGCTCCAGGGTGAGGCGGATCCCGACCAGGAGCTGAGACAGCACGTCTTGCCCGCTCTGCGTGGTGCCGAGCAGATGCGCCGCGCTGGGCGCGTTCATCGATGCGGCGGGCGAAGGGTTCTGGTAGGAGGGATCGTACGGGGTGACCAGCGGCCCGATGACGGCCGTGAGCACGAAGAGGCCGAACAGGACCACGCCCACCTTGGCCTTGGCCGGCATTCGGCGCCACCAGCCGGGCTGGGAGGCTTCCTGGGTGACGGCGGTGAGTTCGGTGCTGATGGCCGGTGCGACAGTCATCGCGTGGCCTCCCGGGCTCGGGCACGGGGATCGACGAACACGATGACGACGTCGACGATCAGGTTGGCGAGCAGGACGGTGAAGGTGACCACCAGGAAGATCGCCTGCGTCAGCGGGTAGTCGTTCGAGCTGACCGAGTTGATCAGCAGCAGGCCGATCCCCGGATAGGAGAAGACGATCTCCATGACCAGGGCACCGGATACCACGAAGCCGATGGCCAGGCCGAAGCCCTGAAGCTGCGGCAGGATCGCGTTGCGCGCGGCGTAGGTGAAGACGACCCTGCGGTTGGGCAGGCCTTTGGCTTGGGCGGCGACCACGTAGTCCTCGCCGATGGTCGTGATCATGACGTTGCGCATCTGCAGCATCCAGCCGGCTATCGAGGTGAGCACGATGGTCAGGGCCGGGAGCAGCGAGTGGTAGATCGCGCTGCTGATGAACGCCCAATTCCAGCCCGGGACCAGGCCCTGGCTGTAGCCCTGGGCGATCGGGAAGACGTGGACCTTGACCGCCAGCAACTCGAGCAGGATCAGCGCGAAGAAGAAGTAGGGAATCGCCTGCAAGAACATGAGCCCGGGCAGAACCCGGTCCAGCCCTCCGCCGTGCCGCCAGCCGGCCGCGATGCCGAGGGCGGTCCCCACCAGGAAGGCAATCACGGTCGCGCTGCCCACGAGGATGATCGTCCAGGGCAGGGCCTCACCGAGCAGGGTCGAGACCTGGGCCGGATATTCGCTGACGCTGGTGCCGAAGTCCAAGTGGGACACGTCGACGAGATAGGCCCAGTACTGATGCCAGATCGAGCCCGGGTTTCCGACGCCGAGCAGCGCCTCGAGCGCGCGGTAGGCCGCGGGCTGCAGGTTGGGGAACTTCGCCATGATGGCCTCGACCGCGTTCCCGGGCACCAGGCGCGGGATGAAGAAGTTGATGGTCAGCGCCACCCAGGCCGCGACGACGTAGAAGACCAGGCGGCGGACGATGAAGGACATGGCGCCTCCTACGCCTTGGCCGGCGTGTGGGCCGTCCGCAAGGCGGGCCGCCTGCCGGGCGTGGCGTCGGCCCGGCCGGCCAGCAGCGGCAGGACCGGCTGACGGGATCCGCCGGCACACCCGCAGCTGGCCCGGAGCACCAGCTCGGTCGGCAGCAGTTCCACGGTGGGGCTCAGGCCCGGGTCGGCGAGCCGGTCCAGCAGCCGGGTGCAGGCCCGCTCGCCGAGCAACCGCATCGGCTGATGGACGGTGGTCAGCGGCGGGTCGTACAGCCTGCCGAGGGCGATGTCGTCGAAACCGACCACGGCTACGTCCTGCGGGACGCGCACGCCGGCGGCGGCGAACGCCCTGAGTACCCCGATCGCCATCTGGTCGTTGGCGCACACGACCGCGTCCGGTAGCGCCGCACCGTGCCTGGCCAGCAGGTTCTCTCCAGCCAGTTCGCCGCTTCGCACGCTCAGGATCCCCTGCGTGGAGCCGATGAGCTGGCACTGCGGATGGCTGCGCAGCACGAACTCCAGGGCCTGCCGCCGCTCGCCCGCGTCGGGCGAGTTCTGCGGCCCGTCGAGGTGGAACAGGCGCCGCTTGCCGTGGTCGGCGATGAGGTGGGTGATGACCGCGGCCGAGCCGGAGAAGTTGTCCGCCGCCACGACGTCGGCGGCCCGCTCGCCCGGGGTCCCGGCGATGACGACCACGGGAACCCGCGCGGCCAGGCGCTCGATGATGCTGGAGGCCACGAAGCCCTCGCCGATGAGGATCCCGTCGACCTTGCCGGACAGGGCGTCCATCCGGGAGAAATCGGGCCGGTCGCCCGGCATGAAGGTGATCAGCAGCGACCAGTTGTTACGGCGCCGGATGCACGCCTCGACCCCGCGCAGGATCTCGTCGTAGTACAGCAGGCCCACGTTCTCGATGTCGATGTGGTCGACCTCGCGCTCGACGCACACCAGGCCGATCACGTCCTTGCGGCGCCGGGACAGGCTCTGCGCGGCTCCGTCGGGAACATAGCCCAGTTCCTCGATGGCCTGCCTGACCCGCTGCCGGGTGGACTCGCGCACCCGGTCCTGCCCGTGCACCACCCGGGAGACCGTGGCGGTGGAGACGCCCGCCAGCCGCGCGACGTCGAAGAGAGTCACCACTTTTTACCCATGTGCGGCATTGCTGACATCCCTTGCATAAACGTGATGTAAACGTTTACACCAGAAATCTAAGCGCTTACACTAACCCTCAGCACAGGGGCCGTCAAGGTCCGTAGTCGCGCATAGGAGAGGCTGATGACTGCTGCCAACGGCGCCCTGGAATTCCCCGAAGGCTTCGCCTGGGGGTCGGCGACGGCTGCCTATCAGATCGAAGGGGCGGCGAGCATTGACGGCAAGGGCCCGTCGGTCTGGGACACCTTCAGCCACGCGCCAGGCAACGTCCGCGGCGGGGACACCGGCGACATCGCCTGCGACTCCTACCACCGCTACCGCGAGGATGTCGCGCTGATGGCCTCGCTCGGCCTGAAGGCCTACCGGTTCTCGATCTCCTGGCCGCGGGTGCAGCCCGGCGGCCGCGGCCCGGCCAACTCCAAGGGCCTGGACTACTACCGCGCGCTGCTGGACGAACTCGCCGAGCACGGCATCGAGGCCACGGCCACGCTCTACCACTGGGACCTGCCCCAGGAGCTTCAGGACGACGGCGGCTGGCCGGTGCGCGAGACGGCCCAGCGGTTCGCCGAGTACGCAGCCATCTGCGCGGAGGCTCTGGGTGACCGGGTGGCCCGCTGGATCACGCTGAACGAGCCGCAGGTCGTGGCCAACAACGGCTACCGCCATGGCCAGCACGCCCCGGGGCTGCGCGACGCCGCCGCCGCGGCCGCCGCCACGCATCACCTGCTGCTCGCGCACGGGCTGGCCACCCAGGTGCTGCGCGACGTGGGCGCGGCCGAGGTTGGCATCACCCTGGACCTGCATCCGATCCGGGTCCTCGGCGGTGGCCGGGCCGCCGTCGGCAATGGCCGGGCCCCCGACAGCGACGACCGGGCCGCCGACCTGGAGAGCGCCCGGCTGATCACCGACGCGATGGTGAACGGCATCTTCCTCGAACCGGTGCTGAACGGCCGGTACCCGGTGCACGCGCCGGCGGCCATGCTCCCGGCGCCCGCACTGATCGCCGACGGCGACCTGGAGACCATCGCCCAGCGGATGGACTTTCTCGGCATCAACTACTACTCCCCGGTCTTCCTGCGCACCGGCGACCCCTCCGATCTGCGGCGGAACGAAGAACCAGCCCGCTGCGCGGTACCGGGCGTGGTGGAGTACCGGCCGGACGAGCTGGAGCGGACCACGATGGGCTGGCTCGTCGACGCCGACGGGCTGCACGAGATCCTGCTCGAGGTGTCCCGGCAGGCACCCGGGCTGCCGCTGTACATCACCGAGAACGGCCGCGCGGCCGAGGACTACGTGAACCCGCTGGGCGAGGTGGACGACATCGAGCGGGTCAGGTACCTGCACACCCACCTGGAGGCTGCCGCGCGCGCCATCAAGGACGGGGTCAGCCTGGCCGGCTACTTCGTCTGGTCGCTGCTGGACAACTTCGAGTGGGCATGGGGTTACCAGAAGCGGTTCGGGATCGTCTTCGTCGACTTCGGGACCCAGCGCCGGATTCCCAAGTCGAGCGCGCGCTTCTACTCCGACGTCGTGCGGGCCAACGCCGTGCCGTCGCTGCCCGTCAGCTAGATCCGTTAAGCCACGCCGAACGCCTGGCCGGCGCGACCTCCAGCTGGGCCAGGTGCTCGGGATCCGCGATCATCTCGATGGCTACGTTGCTACTCCCATGCTGTCGGGTTCGCAGCCGGTGAGGGGCTGGCGGGGCTGGTGTGGACGGCGTGGGCTCGGGATGGGATGACGGGGCGTCGTGGATCGGGGCATGTGTGCCACAACCCCCGTCTATTGGGGCATGTGTGCCACAACCCCCGTATGACCGTGCCGGAGCCGGGCGGGCACCCCGCCGTAGGCCTCTTTTTATGCCGAACGGAGCGTGGTCCCCGCGCGCGGTCCTCCGGCACGCGGCCCGGCGCGGTCGGCGGAGGGCTGGGAGTACCGGCTCGGATAGCGTCGTTGATATGCACCCAGAATCGGCCCGGCTGACGTTCCGCGAGATGACGCCCGACGATCTCGACGACATGACCCTGCTGCTCGGTGATCCCGAGGTGATGACCTACTACCCGCGGCCGAAGACCAGGGACGAAGCCGCCGGGTGGATCGAGTGGAACCGCGGCCTGTACCGCCTGCACGGTTACGGTCTGTGGCTGCTGACCACCGCCGACGGTGCCTTTGCCGGCGACTGCGGCCTGACGCCGCAGCTCGTGGACGGCGTGACCGAGCTGGAGGTCGGTTACCACGTGGTGCCCGCGCTGCAGGGCCGTGGCTACGCCACCGAAGCGGCCGCCGCCTCGCGTGACTTCGCTCGTAACGTGCTCGGCGCGACCCGGCTGATCGCGATCATCCATCCGGACAACCGGCCGTCGCAGCGCGTCGCGGAGAAGATCGGGCTGCGCCCGGAGAAACGCACCACGGTGCACGGCGGCCGGGACTCCATCATCTACGCCGCGGCCCTGGACCGGCGGTAGCTCATGCGCCAGGACACAGCGGTGGACGGGTTCCGGCTGACCTACGAGCGGACCGGGCCGGGACCCGGCGCGCCGGCCGTGCTCCTGCTGCACGGCTGGCCGGGGGACCGGACCGACTACCGCGAGGTCGTGCCCCTGCTCTCGGCCGCGGCCGACGTGGTCGTGCCGGACCTGCGCGGGTTCGGGGCGTCCGACAAGCACGAGGCCGACCCGGCCCGGCAGTACACCGCGGCGGCCCAGGCCCGGAGCCTCGTCGGGCTGATCGAGGAACTGGCGCTCGGCCGGCCGGTCCTGGCCGGATACGACATCGGCAGCCGGATCGCCCAGGCCATCGCCCGGGACCGGCCCGACCTGGTCCGCGCGCTGGTCATCGCCCCGCCGCTGCCCGGGATCGGCGACCGGATCCTGCAGCCGAAGGCGGAGCGCGAGTTCTGGTACCAGGCCTTCCACCAGCTTGAGCTGTGTACCCAGCTGATCGACGGCCAGCCGGAAGCCGTCCGGGCCTACCTGCGGCACTTCTGGTCGCGCTGGTCCGGGCCGGGCTTCGAGCCGGCCAGCGACCACCTCGACCACCTGGTCGCCGTGTACGGGCCGCCGGGCGCGTTCGCCGCCTCGATCGCCTGGTACCGCGCGGGCGCCGGATCGGTCGCGGCCTCGCTGGCCGAGCGGGTCCCCGAAACGCCGATCGCGACGCCCACCACGGTGCTGTGGCCGGAATATGACCCGCTGTTCCCGCGCGAATGGTCGGACCGGATCGGCGAGTTCTTCGCCGCGGCCACGCTGACCGGGCTCGACGGCGTCGGACACTTCTCGCCGCTGGAGGACCCCCGCGCGTTCGCCGCGGCCGTCACCGCCGCGATCGGCTGAGCCGAGGCACAGCGCACCCGGGCGGAAGCTGCCTACCAGTCGGGCCGGCGCTCCAGCCGCCTCCAGTGCCACCACTCGACCAGCTTGGTCACCCCGAGATAGACGAACAGCAGGCCGACGACGGATAGCCCGGCCAGCTGGATCCACAGCGGCGCCAGTACCCACCACCATGACCAGTCGATGATCCTGGCCAGCTTGAGCGCGATCAGCGTGACCAGCGCCAGTCCCATGACGGAGCCAAACGTCGGACGCTGGAACTCCATCGACACCGACCACCCGGAGCGGCGCGCCGGAGTTGTCACACCGTCAGCATAGGCCGATGACGCGAGCGAGACATCTGACCGGCCACGGCCGAACCCAGAGCGGTAACGTAATGGACCTGGACTCGGTCCGCGATGACCTGGCCGGGGTGGTACAGCAGGCCCTGGAGCCGGCCGAGCTATCGATCTGGCTCAGCGAGCGCGCCTGAGGCCGGGCATCACGGCGGGGGGACGGCGGCGGCCTTGGCGTCGAACCAGCTGCGGACGATCGCGGTGTCGGAGATGAACCGGACCCCGGACCCGGGGGCCCAGCGCTGAGCGGCCTCGCGCAGGCCGTCCTCGACGATCCGGGACACCGTCTCGCCGTGCTCGCGCGGGCAGTGGACGAGGAGCTCATCGTGCAGGCACAGCACGATGCGAGCATCCAGGTGCGCGCACCGGGCCCGGACCGTCACCGCCCACATCTTGAACAGCTCCGCCGCCGCGCCCTGGATCATCGCGTTGCGCGCGTACCGGCCGTAGGCCGCGGCCCGGCTGGCGCTGCGAGGGTCCGAGGACCCGGCGGGGGCCAGCACGATCAGGCGGCCGCCGTAGGTCCGCAGGTCGCGCCCGGCCCGCCCGGCGCGGTCGGCCTCCTCCAGGTAGGCCATCGCCACCGGGTAGGCCGCGTTGAGGCGGCGCAGCGCCTGGGCGCCGTGGCCGGTGGTCTGCCCGTACATCGCGCCGAGCACGGCCACCTTGGCGGTCGGCCGGTCCACGCCGAGCTGCGCGGCGACCGGCGCGTACAGGTCATCGGCGCGCGCCGCGAGGGCCAGGGCCCGGTCACCAGACACCGCGGCCAGCACCCGCGGCTCAATCTGGCCCAGGTCGGCCCGGACGAACACGTGCCCGTCGGCGGCCACCACCGCCCGGCGCATCGCGGCCGGCATGTTGTGCAGGCCGGCCGAGGCGGTCATCCGGCCGGCGGCGCCGTCGGATCCGGTCCAGGCGCCGCGCAGCCGGCCGTCGGGGCCGAGGCTCTCATCCAGCCACGCGTACCCGTACGTGGTCGCGATCCGCTCCGCCTTTCGCCACTCCAGCAGGGCCGCGACCAGCGGATGGGTGTCCCGTAGCTCCCGCAGCCGCCACGCCCGGGTATCCGGGACGTCGACGCCGATCCGGGCCAGCAGCGACCGGACCTGCGCCGGGCTGCGCAGGTCGGCCGTGACCCCGGCCGGGGCATGCCGCAGTACCTCCGCGTCGCGCGCGGACCGCGCGGCGGCCGCCTCACCGTCGCTGCGCGGCCGGGGCCCGATGAACCCAGCCAGTACCTGCTCGGCCAGCGCCCGGTCCATGGGCAGCCCGTCGGCGGACAGTTCGGCGCACAGCAGCTCGGCAGCCGACTCGGAGCGGGCCGTGGGCAGGGCCATCGGGTGGCCGGACAGCGCGGCGAGGGCCGCCTGCTGCTGCCCGCCCAGCGTCCGCGCCAGCTCCGCCCACCCGGTCAGCCGATCGGCGCTGTCGGACCATCCGCCGCTGACCCACTCGGGCCTCAGGTGGCCGTCCGGCGCCACTGGATCGCCGTCGTCGCCGTCGTCCGGGCCGGTCATCCCGAACAGGTCGAGCGGCCCGCCGGCCGGCATCGTCTCGGTGTCCAGCCCCCGGACCCGGGCCCAGGCCCAGCCCGGATCGGCCCGCCAGCCGCCGAACAGCAGCCGGTGCGCGGCCGCGATATCCCAGCACGTGGCCAGCCGCACGCCGCCGGCGACCAGGTGCACCGCCGTCTGGCTCGACCAGACCGCCCACCGTGGCCGCAGCGTCTCGTCCGCCCGACCGACCTCCGCGGCCAGCCCGGCACCGGGCGTCACCGGCCACGCGCGTTCCGCCGTAGCCACGCCCAGCCCGGTAGCCGGGGAGACGACCAGCCCCACCAGGTCGCCGCGGGCCGCCCCGGCCCGGCGCAACGAGGTCACGAGGTCCACGGGGCTAACCCTGCCACGAACGGCGCGGCCGCGCCGGGACCGGCACCCGGGCGGGCCGCAGGTCACTAACCGGCGGCAAGCACCATGGCCCGTTCGGCCCAAAAGTATAAAAACCCCGGATCCAGCACGTCCGAACGCGCCGAACCCTCCACCCCCGAGAAGGTCACGGGATCGCTCGAAACTTTGCCTAAAGATTTCGACAAGGAGACTGTTGGCGGCGACCGGCAAACGAGCGGACGAGGCCACGCCCGGATGCCTGTTCTGCACTGTGAGACCAGGTCGCATACAGGCCAGAGTGATGACTAGCGCGGCCGGGCGAATTACGATACCGTTATCGAAATTGTTTCGAGAACGTGGGGGAGAGTGACGCAGTGCCGTCCAGTAAGGAGCGTGCGCCCGACCAGGCCGCTAGTGTGCCTGCTATGCCGCGTACCAGCCGGGACGACGCCTCGCGGCGACGTATCACGCTGGCCATCATCGCGGCCGAGGCGGGCGTCTCGCTGCCTACGGTGTCCAAGGTCGTCAACCGGCGGCCGGACGTCGCGGCCGCCACCCGGGCCAAGGTGGAGCGGCTGCTGGACCAGCATCACTACCTGCGCGCCGGAACCCGCAGGCAGCGCCGGTCCGGGCTCATCGACCTGGTGTTCAACGGCCTGGACAGCCCGTGGGCGGTGGAGATCCTGCGCGGGGTCGAGGAGTGGGGCGCGAGCCACGAGACCGGGGTGGCGGTGTCGGCTGTCCGGCACGGCAATGCCCGGCCGGCCAGCTGGACCAGCACGCTGGCCAGCCACGACACCGACGGGGTGATCCTGGTGACCTCCGAGCTCACCCAGGAGCAGCTGGAACAGCTGCGCAGCGGCGGCATCCCGCTGGTGGTGGTCGACCCGGTCAACCCGCCGCCGCCCGAGCTGGCCAGCGTGGGCGCCACCAACTGGGCCGGCGGCCTGGCCGCCACCGAGCACCTGCTGAACTTCCGGCACCGCCGGATCGCCGCCGTCGCCGGGCCGGAAGACTACCTGTGCAGCCGGGCCCGGATCGACGGCTACCGGTCGGCGCTCGAGCGGGCCGGCCTGGCCTTCGATCCGGGCCTGGTCCGGCACGGCGATTTCCAGCACGAGGGCGGTTTCCGCCGCGGCGGCGAGCTGCTCGACCTGCCCGACCGCCCGACCGCTATCTTCGCGGGCAGCGACCAGCAGGCCCTGGGCGTCTATGAGGCGGCCCGGCAGCGCGGCCTGCGGATCCCGCAGGACCTGAGCGTGGTCGGCTTCGACGACCTGCCCGTGGCCCGCTGGGTCTCGCCCCCGCTGACCACGGTGCGCCAGCCGCTGGCCGAGATGGGCCGGGCGGCGGCCCAGATGCTGGGCGAGATCATCGAGGACCGGCCGTTGCGCAGCAGGCGGGTCGAGCTGTCCACCGAGCTGATCATGCGGGAATCCACCGGACCCGTGCCCGGGACCACCCGGTGAGCGGCCTGCGCGTCGGGCCGGGCCCAGAAAGAACAGGCCCGCAAAGTACGGGCACAGCCCCGGCGGAGGTGTGGCGCGATCCGGCACGGCCGGCCGCGGAACGGGTGCAGGACCTGCTCGGCCGGATGACGCTGGAGGAGAAGGTCGCCCAGCTGACCAGCATCTGGATCGGCGACCCCGCCAACGTCGCCCCGATGCAGGGCGAGATGGGCGCGGCGCCGCTGCCGCTGGCCGAGCTCATCCGGGATGGCCTGGGCCAGGTGACCCGGGTGTTCGGCACCCGGCCGCTGCCCCCCGCCGTGGCGCGCAGCACGCTGCGCGAACTCCAGGCCCAGGTCGCGCGGGTGAGCCGGTTCGGCATTCCCGCGATCGCGCACGAGGAATGCCTGACCGGCTTCGCCGCCTGGACCGCCACCGTGTTCCCGACCCCGCTGGCCTGGGGCGCGTCGTTCGACCCCGGCCTGGTCCGCGAGATGGCCGCGGCCATCGGGACCAGCATGCGCTCGGTGGGCATCCACCAGGGCCTGGCCCCGGTCCTCGACGTGGCCAGGGACATGCGCTGGGGGAGAACCGAGGAAACCATCGGCGAGGATCCCTACCTGGTCGGATCGATCGGCACCAGCTACGTCAGCGGCCTGCAGTCGGCCGGGATCGACGCCACGGTCAAGCACTTCGCCGGCTACTCCGCGTCCCGCACCGGCCGCAACATGGCCCCGGTGAGCATGGGACCACGGGAGTTCGCCGACGTGATGCTGGTGCCGTTCGAGATGGCCCTCCGGCTCGGCCGGTCCCGCTCGGTGATGCCGTCCTACACCGACGTGGACGGCGTCCCGGTCAGCGGCGACCGATCGCTGCTGACCGCACTGCTGCGCGACGAGCTCGGCTTCGACGGGGTGGTGGTCTCGGACTACTTCGCGATCTCCTTCCTCCAGACCCAGCACGGCGTGGCCGGGACCCCGGCGCAGGCCGCGGCGCTGGCCCTGGACGCCGGCCTGGACGTGGAGTTGCCCAGCGTCCGGTGCTATGGTCCTGAGCTCGTCGGCGCGGTGCGCGCCGGCCTGGTCCCGGCCGCGCTCGTGGACCGGGCCGCGGCCCGGGTGCTGCGGCAGAAGTGCGACCTCGGGCTGCTCGGTCCCGGGCCGCCGCCGGCGGGCCCGGACGCTCCGGTCGACCTGGACGCTCCGGTCGACCTGGACCCGCCGTCGCACCGGGCGCTGGCCCGGCGCCTGGCCGAGGAATCGGTCGTGCTGCTGGCCAACACCGACGCGGCCCTCCCGCTGCGGCCGGACGCCAGCATCGCGGTGATCGGGCCGCTGGCCGCTGATCCGCTGGCCTTCTTCGGCTGCTACAGCATGCCCCGCCACCTGGGCTACCGGTATCCCGAAGCCGCCGACGGCCTGCACGTCACCACCTTGGTCGACGCGCTGGCCGCCGAACTGCCCGGCGCGGCAATCTCCTATGCGCGCGGCTGCGACGTCCGCGCGCAGGACCGATCGGACTTCGCGCACGCCGCCGCGCACGCCCGGGAGGCGGACGTGGTGGTGGCCGTGCTCGGCGACCAGGCCGGCCTGTTCGGCCGGGGCACCTCCGGCGAGGGCTGCGACGTACCTGACCTGCGGCTGCCCGGCGTCCAGGAGGACCTGCTGCGCGTCCTGGTCGCGGCCGGCCAGCCGGTGGTGCTGGTGCTGGTGACCGGCCGGCCCTACGCGATCGGCCCGCTGGCCGGGCAGCTTGCCGCGGCCGTCCAGGCATTCTTCCCGGGCGAGGAGGGCGGCCACGCGATCGCCGGCGTGCTGTCCGGGCGGGTGGTGCCCAGCGGACGGCTGCCCGTGGAGCTGCCCAGGCTGCCGGGCGCCCAGCCGTCCTGGTACCTGCGCCCGCGGCTGGCCGGCCGGCATCCGGGTAGCGCGGTCGACCCGGTCCCGCTGTTCGCCTTCGGCCACGGGCTGTCGTACACCACCTTCGAGTACGCCGATCTTGTCGTCCAGCCTGCCGAGGTCCCGACCCGGGACGGCACGGCCGAGATCAGCTGCACGGTGCGGAACGCCGGGACCAGGGCGGGGGCCGAGGTCGTCCAGCTTTACCTGAGCGACCCGCTGGCCCAGGTGGTCCGCCCGGTCCGCTGGCTCGCTGGCTTCGCCCGGGTCCCGCTCGAGCCGGGCCAGGCCCGCCGGGTCATCTTCCGGCTGCACGCTGACCGCACCGCGTTCTGCGGCCGCGACGGTACCCGCGTGGTGGAGCCGGGCGAGATCAGGGTCGCGGTGGGGGGTGCCTCGGATCGGCTGATCCTGCACGGATCGTTCACGCTGTGCGGCGCCGGGCGCCCGGCCGGCGCCGACCGGGTCCTGGACACCCCCGTGGTGATCGGCGCACCTCAGTAACGCATGCCCATGGCCGCCCGGACCTCGTCCAAGGTAGCCGCCGCGATGGCCTCGGCCCGCTCGTTGCCCTCCCGCAGGACCTGCCGGACGTAGCCCAGGTCACTCGCGTACCCGGCGCGGCGGGCCCGGACCGGGGCCAGCAGCTCGTTGACCGCCGTGGTGACCGTGTCCTTGAGCGCCGCCGCACCGCCGGTCCCGAGGTCGGCGACCACCTCCTGCGGGCTGCGCCCGAGGGCCAGCGCGGCCAGCAGCACCAGGTTGGAGACCTCCGGCCGGCGCTGCGGGTCGTAGCTGACGTACCGTTCGGCGTCGGTCTTGGCCCCGCGGATGAGCCGGGCCGTCTCGTCCGCGCTGGCCGCCAGCGCGACGGCGTTGCCGCGGCTCTTGCTCATCTTGGTGCCGTCGGTGCCGAGCAGCAGCGGCGCCGCGGACAGCAGCGCATCGGGCACCGGGAACGTCGCCGTGCCGTACCGGGTGTTGAACCGCCGCGCGATGGTCCGGGTCAGCTCCAGGTGCGGCAGCTGGTCCTGCCCGACCGGCACCAGGTTCGCCTTGCAGAACAGGATGTCCGCCGCCTGATGCGCCGGGTAGGTGAGCATCAGGCCGCTGACCGCCGACTGACGGGAGTGTGCGATCTCGTCCTTGACCGTGGGGTTGCGCCGCAGCTCCGGGACCGAGACCAGGCTCAGGAACGGCAGCAGCAGCTGGTTCAGCGCCGGCACCGCGCTGTGCGCGAACACCACCGTCCGCGCCGGGTCCAGCCCGACGGCCAGGTAGTCGAGCATGAGGCCGGTCACGTACTCGTCCAGGTGCTCGGCCGTGTCACGGTCGGTCAGCACCTGGTAGTCCGCGATCAGCACGAAGACCTCGGCGCCGAGGTCCTGCAGCCGGACCCGGTTGCGCAGGGTGCCGAAATAGTGGCCCAGGTGCAGCGGCCCGGTCGGCCGGTCCCCGGTCAGGATCCGGAACCCGGCCGCGTCCCGGTCGATCTGCTCTTCGAGCTCAGCCGAACGCCGCAGCGCGAGCCCAGCGCTCATGGTCATCGTCCTCTCCGTAAGGTCCGGACAGACGGCCTGCGAGAGCATGAAAAAGGCCGCCCACCCGGACGGCCTCGAACACGGGTAAAGGTAGGCCGCCCTAACCGGCCGGCCACCACTGAGCACCCGTAACGCATCGCACGTTTTTATTATACCGAACGGGCCGTGGCCTCCCTGGCCAGTCCGGTTCTCCGCGACCCGATCAGGACGTAGGCCGCGGCGGCGCACAGCTCGAACCCGGCCGCGATGAGCAGGCAGGCGGTCACCGAACGGCCCGCCAGCAAGCCCGCGAGCGCCGTTCCGGCGGCCAGCCCGCCGATCTTCAGGCTCGCCGCCGTGGTGAAGATCTGGCCGTGCATATGCTCGGGCGACTCGCGGTGCCGGACCGCGAACAGCGCGGTCAGCTGCGGTCCCTCGCCGGCCCCGCCGAGCGCGACCGCCGCTATGGTGAGCCAGCCCGGCGCTACCGAGGCCGCGGCCAGGCTCACCCCGATGACCAGGGTGCTGACCAGCACGCGGACGTCCGGCTGACCGGGCGCCGGGCGGCGGGCCAGGATCGAGTTGACCACCAGCGAGGCGGCCGCGATCGCGCTGATCAGCAGGGCGCCGCGGGCCGGCCCGCCCAGCCGCTGGGCGCCGAGCACGGGGCAGCAGACCAGGAGCATGCCGATCCCGACGTAGGACACCACGGAGGTCACGGTGGCCCGCAGCAGCCGGCGCCGGGTGATGATGGCCGCGAACCCGGCGGCCACCTGCCGGTGCGGGGCCGGCCGCGGGCCGCTGGCCGGCGCCGGGGGAAAGCGCGCCAGCGAGCAGGCGGCCGGTATGGCCAGGGCGACCAGCGCCGCCGCGGTGATCACCGCCGTCCGGGCCCCGAACCCGGCGGCGATCACCGCGGCCAGCGCCGGGCCGGCCAGGCTGGCCGCGCTGTAGGTCGTCGCGTCGAGCGCGAAGCCGCGGTCCAGGACGGGCCCGGTCACGATACGCGGCAGCTGCGAGGTCCAGCCGCCGGCCACCGCCGGGATGAACAGCCCGGCGGCCAGCGCGATGAGCACCGCCAGCGGCACCGGCAGCCGGCCCACCGCGGCCGCCAGCGCGATAAGGCCCAGGGCGTAGACGGCCAGCGTCAGCGCGAGCACCCGGTCCGGGCGCGCGCTGCGGTCCAGCAGCGCGCCGAACAGCGGGCCGCCCACCGCCGCCGCCACGGTCAGGGCGGCCAGCAGCACGGAGCCGGTGCCCGGCCGGCCGGTCACGGCGAAGCCGAGCAGCAGCACCGCCGGGCCCGCCATCTCATCGCCCGCCCGGGATGCCGTCGTACCGCCCAGGTACTTCCACAGCGGCCGCCCCGACCTGTAACGGGTTTTCACAAAAACACGTTACACTATCTGTCCGTGACCAGTCAGGCGGCACTGCTCGGCAGCATGCACGACGCGGCCCAGCGCGCCGCGGACATCCTGGCCGTCCTGCTGCCCCGGGCGGGCAACCGGCTCGCGCCCGGCAGCGCGGGCGAGCACGCCGCGGTGACCGCGGTGCTCGAGGCGCACGGCGAGCCGTCGCCGGTGCGGATCTCCCCGGCTGAGCTGGAGTCGCTGCGCGGCGCCGCGCTCGAACTGCGCGAGGTCTTCACCGCCCCGGACGCCGCCACCGCCGCGGACCGGATCAACGGCCTGCTCGCCGGGCGTGCTCATCCGCCGCGGCTGACCACGCACGGCGGGGCATCCGGCTGGCACCTGCACGTGGACGGCAGCGACGACGCGCCGTCGGCCGAGTGGTTCCTCACCTCGTCCTGCCTGGCCCTGGCCGTGCTGCTGGCCGAGCGGCAGGCCCCGCCGGCCCGGATCTGCGCCTCGCCGTCCTGCGGCCGGCCGTTCGTGAACGTGGGCCGCGGGGCCGCACGGCGCTACTGCTCGGCCACCTGCGGCACCCGCGAGCGGGTGGCCGCGCACCGCGAGGCCGGTCGGGCGGCCCGGCCATGAAAGGCTTGGCAGCATGGAATACGCGCATCTGGGCCGTTCGGGCCTGTCGGTAAGCCGCCTCTGCCTCGGCACGATGAACTTCGGGCCGCTGACCCCGCCCGCCGAGGCGCACGCGATCATGGATCACGCGCACGAGATCGGGATCAACTTCTTCGACACCGCCAACCGCTACGGCGGGGCGCAGAGCCCGCCCGGGCAGGTTGCTCAGCTGCAGGAATCGCACGCGGGCTGGACCGAGGAGATCATCGGCGAGTGGTTCGCGGGCGGCGGCGGGCGGCGGGAGCGCACCGTGCTGGCCACCAAGCTGTACGGGGCGATGGGGGACTGGCCCAACGACGGCAAGCTGTCCGCGCTGAACATCCGGCGTGCCTGTGAGGCGTCGCTGCGCCGGCTGCGAACCGACTATATCGACCTGTACCAGATGCACCACATCGACCGGGACACCCCGTGGGACGAGATCTGGCAGGCCATCGAGGTCCTCGTTACCCAGGGCAAGATCATCTACGTCGGATCGTCCAACTTCGCGGGGTGGCACATCGCGCAGGCCAACGACACCGCGGCCGCGTGCGGCTTCTTCGGCCTGGTCAGCGAGCAGTCGATCTACAACCTGCTGACCAGGCAGATCGAGCTCGAGGTGCTGCCCGCGGCGATCGACTACGGCGTCGGCGTCATCCCGTGGTCGCCGCTCGAGGGCGGCCTGCTCGGCGGCGTGCTCCGCAAGGAGCGCGAGGGGCGCCGTCGGTCGAGCGGCCGGGCCGCCCAGACGCTCGAGCAGAACCGTGAGCAGATCGCCGCCTACGAGGACCTGTGCGACGAACTCGGCGAGGAGCCGGCCAACGTGGCGCTGGCCTGGCTGCTGCACCAGGAGGGCGTGACCGGGCCGATCATCGGGCCGCGGACTGTCGGCCAGCTTGACGACGCGCAGCGCGCGGTGACCCTCGACCTCGACGACGACGTGCTCAAGCGGCTCGACGACCTGTTCCCCGGCTACCGCCCCGCCCCGGAGCACTACGCCTGGTGAGCCTGGTAGGGACCCCGGAGGCCCGGCGGCCGGCCCTGCTGCGGGACCGGACGGGCGGGCAGCGGGTCACGAACATCGAGCTGTTCTTCGACCTGGTGTACGTGTTTGCCGTCACCCAGTTGTCGCACTACCTGCTCGGCCACGCCGACCTGCGCGGCGCACTGCAGGCCGCCCTGCTCCTGGAGATGGTCTGGATGGTCTGGGTGTACACCACCTGGGTCACCAACTGGCTCGACCCGGACCTGATGGCCGTACGCCTGCTGCTGGTGGCGCTGATGCTGGTCAGCCTGGCCATGTCGGCGTCCCTGCCGCGGGCCTTCGAAGACCTGGGGCTGTGGGTCGGCGGGGCCTACGCGGTCCAGCAGGTCGGCCGCACCATGTTCATGGTGATCGCGCTGCGCGGGCACCCGCTGGAGGCCAACTTCCAGCGCATCCTGGTCTGGTGCGTGGCCTCTAGTGCCCTCGCGGTGGGCGGCGGCCTGGCCCACGGCAACGCCCGGGCCCTACTGTGGCTGGGCGCGGTCTGCGTCGACCTGCTCGGCGGGGTAGTCGGCTTCTACACCCCGCGCCTGGGCCGGTCGCACACCTCGGACTGGACCATCGAGGGCGGCCACTTCGCCGAGCGCTGCCAGGCGTTCATCTTGATCGCGCTGGGCGAGTCGATCGTCATCATCGGCGCGACCCTGACCGAGAAACCGGTCAGCGTGGCCGACGCGACCGCGTTCGTGGTCGGGTTCACCGGCGCGGTGGCGATGTGGTGGCTGTATTTCGACCAGAGCGCCGAGGCGGCGGCCGAGAAGATCGCCCGCTCCGACGACCCCGGCCGGCTAGGCCGCTCTGCCTACCACCTCATCCACCCGGTGATGGTCGCGGGCATCATCGTCTCGGCCGCCGCCGACCAGAAGGTCCTGTCCGAGCCGACCGTGACCGCCAGCACGGCGTCAGCCTGGATGATCCTGGGCGGCCCGGCCCTGTTCCTGGCCGGGCACGCCGCGTTCAAGCTGGTGGTGTGGGGCTACGTGTCCTGGCCGCGGGTAGCCGGGATCGTCGTGCTGGCGCTGCTGGGCCTGGCGGCCAAGGCGATCCCGGAACTCGGGCTGGCCGCGTGCGCGGCGGGCGTGGTCGTCGCGGTCGCCGCCTCGGACCGGCTGCCCTGGGTGCCGCACCCGTCGCGCTGACTCGCTACCGCTTTCCGCCGACCGCGCAGTACGAATAGCTCTCGACCGGTTCCGCGTCAGGATCGGCGGGCGGAACTCACATTTCCTTGATGATCTCGGCGACGAACTGCGTGGTCTGAGCCGGAGTGAGAGCCTCGGTGCTGAGGCGGTTCATGACCTCCAGGTAATGATCGACATCCTCGCGTTTATCCAGGTAGAGAGCACTGGTGAGCTGTTCGATGTACACCACGTCCGGCACGTCGTCCTCAGCGAAGCGCAGCGCGGTGAACGACCCGCCCGCCGCGGCGTGCCCGCCCCGCCTGAACGGCACGACCTGGATGGTGACCTGGCGGAGGTCGGCGGCCTCGAGGAGCCGGTTCAGCTGACCCCGCATCACGGCGCGGCCGCCCACCAGGCGGCGCAGCGCGCCCTCGTCGATGACCGTCCACACCTGCGGCGGCCGGGCCCTGGCCAGCAGGTCCTGGCGCTTGAGCCGCAAGCTCACCCGCCGGTCGATCTCCTCGGCCGACGCGGACGCGTTGCCGAGCAGGGTGACGGCGCGGGCATAGGCCTCGGTCTGGAACAAGCCGTGCACGAACTGCAGCTCGAACGCGCGGATAACCGCGGCGGCGGCCTCCAGGCCGAGATACTCCTCGAACCAGTCTGTCATGATGTCGCCGCCGTACTTGGACCACCAGCCCGGGGCGTTGGCCTGCCGGGCGAGCATCATCAGGCTGGCCCGCGCCTCCTCGTCGGTGATCCCGTACAGGTCGAGCAGGTCGGCGACATCCCGTTCCTTGAAGCCGACCCGGCCGTTCTCCATCCGGCTGATCTTGGACCGGGACGCCCGGATCTCGTACCCCGCCCGGTCCGGCGTGATGCCGGCTTCCTCGCGGTAACGGTGCAACTGGTTGCCGAGGATCATGCGCGGCACGGTGGGGCCCGAAATGTCGGCGGGCGGCTCGTCGTCCGTGCTCATCCCTCACTCCGGGAGCCAGTAGGTTGACGCCCGGTGCCCGTTCGTCCGGCCGATCGGTCACCGCCGTGCCGCCGCCCGCAAGGCCGAACGGCGACGGCGGATGCATATGCAGCACGATATCACCGCGCTACCGAATCGTCAGGATGCCATTAGGCGACTTATGGGTAATAAGGTGACCGTGCACCCGGGGTAGCCGTTGATCAGCCGGGATGCGTTGTTGAATCATTTGACGAGAATGCAGGTCGCATCGTCGGCCCGCCCGGGCCCGGGCTGTCCGCTCCCCGCGCGGCGGCCTTAATCGACCACAATGCAAATGCATACGAACATGCAAAGGGGTCGCAGTATCAACGAGGCCCCAGCGACGCCTGGTATCGTCACTGAAGGTCACCGATAGCTCGTGACCAGCAACGACGAGCTTGGTAGCTGCGGAAGGAACTGGCCCGTCGGCCTGAATCCAGCCCCGTGTGACCCAGCTCACGGCCCCTGAAACGTACGGATCGGCCCTCGTAACGATCCCGTAGCGGTCGGTTCCTAGCCTGGAACTGTGAAATAGCACGAAAAGCGCACAAAGGGGTGCGAAATGCTCCAACGGGGACTGTTCTGCGCCGCCGCGGCGGTAATGGTCTGCGCCATCGGCGCGGCCTTGCTCCAGCTGGCCATCCTGATTCTCGGCTTCTCTTCTCCGGTCGCAATCACCGTGATCACCCTGGTCGCCGTGGTCCTGCTTAATTCCCTGCGCCGCCGCGTACGCGCCAGGCACCGATTCGGCCCGAGAAATCCCCATAGCATCCACCGCTAATCCCGCCGCGCGCCCATAACACTCGCTCGACAGCCCCGGCATCCGGGGGCGGTCGGGGCGAGCGCGGGCGTTCGGGGGCGTTCGGGGGCGTTCGGGGGCTTCGGGGGCTTCGGGGGCTTCGGGGGCGTTCGGGGCTTGTGGCACACGACCCCCGCTAGAAGGGGCTTGTGGCACACGCGCCCCATTCCAGGAGGCGTCGGCCAGCAGCGCCCGGCCAGCAGCGCCCGGGCCGCCGCGCCCGGGCGGGTGCTACCAGCGGCCTCGGTGCACGACTTCGCTGAACGGGCGGCGGTCCGGATGGCGGACCGGGACCAGCGGTCGGTCGGCCGGGTACCCGAGCGAGATGAGCAGGGCCCAGTCGCGGTCCTCGGGAAAGCCGAGCAGTTCGCGGGCCAGCGGCAGGTCGGCCACGCCGGCGTGGCAGCTGCCGATGCCCAGGTCGGCGGCGGCCAGCAGCATGGCCATGGTGGCCTGGCCCAGGTCGAGCTGAGCCCGGCGGAACTGGTTGTCGGCCGCGGGCCCGATCACCACGATGGCGGCGGCCGAGCCGGCCACGTGACCGGCGCCGCGCCAGACCCGGGCCAGCGCGCGAAGCTGCTCACGGTCGGTGACGAGAATGAAGTCCCACGGCTGCCAGTTCTGCGAGGACGGGGCCCGGCGGCCCGCCTCGAGGATGCGGTCCAGGTCGGCCGCCGCAATCGGGCGGTCGGCAAAGGACCGGACGTTGCGGCGTGAGGTGATCGCGTCCCAGGTTTGCATGATGACCTCAGCTCTCGGGCGCGAACGGCGGGGCCGGCGGCTCGCCCCACCAGCCGCGCAGGAACCGGCGGGCCCGTTCGGCCGCGCCGGCCAGCGGGCCGGAGGGGTGGTGCAGCGCTTCGAGGATCAAGCCGGTGATCCTGGCCTCGACCGAGGCCAGGACCTCGGCCGGGGCCGCGTCGGCGTCCGACCGGTAGCCGATGACCGCACCCGCGTTGCACACGAAGTCGGGCAGCGTCACGATGCCCCGCTGGCGCAGCACCTCGGCGCCCGCCGCGGTGTACGGCACGTTCGCGGCCGGCGCGATGACCCGGACGCCCGCCGGCAGCGACCCGGCGGTCCGGCCGCTGATCACCCCGGGCCGGGTACCGGGCACGACGACGTCGGCATCGACCGCCGTGAACAGCTCGCCCGGCGGCCCGGCGGCCCGCCCGTCGTGCATGTCGCGCACGTAGTGCAGGACGCAGGCGTCGCCATGCGCGCGGCGCAGCGCGAGCAGCCGTGCGACGTCCAGCCCGGCCGGGTCGGCCAGGCAGCCGGCCACGGTGGACACCGCGGCCACCCGGCCGCCACGGCGGGCGACCTCCCGGGCCACTCCGCCGCCCACCTTGCCGAACCCTTCGATGGCCACCGAACGCCCCTCCCAGCCCCCGCCCC
>Ga0335072_10000968_pt1 | contig 49567 bp, 41 predicted proteins | sample Lox_Sample_21_FD_206725 | JGI IMG/M metagenome (GOLD analysis project Ga0335072, IMG submission 206725) | Soil microbial communities from Loxahatchee National Wildlife Refuge, Florida, United States - Lox_Sample_2.1 | ecosystem: Environmental > Terrestrial > Soil > Wetlands | place: USA...
GAGATCGAGATCCGCTAGCCGGCGCTCGAGCCGCGCTGCCTCAGAATCGGCGGGGGGGACCGCCGCGCGGACGTTCCTGCGCCTCGTTGACTTTGAGCGGCCGGCCGCCGAAGTCGACGCCGTTGAGGGCCTGCATGGCGCGCTGCGCATCGGCGCTCGACATCTCCACGAATCCGAAGCCGCGGGGGCGGCCGGTGTCGCGGTCGGTGATGAGAGAGACCTTCTCGACCGTGCCGTGCTTGGAGAAGAGGGCGCGAACCGATTCATCGGTCGCCGAGAACGGCAGGTTGCCAACGTATAGTCTTGTCACAGGACCACTCACCGAGGACGGCCGGGCGCGTCACATTACCGGAATCGCCCGTTTTCCGCCCGGGTTTTCATCCTGATCCACATGCGCTCGAGCTGTCCGGCGGCCAGGGAGGATGGGGGAAAGGAGGCCGTCGCGGTGGCCTCGTCGATCACTCCGTTGATGCACAGCACGGCGAGCGCACCGACGGTGCGTCCGAAGTGCAGTGAGCGGCCGAGCGGCGTCGCCGGATCCGCCGCGCCCACCCGCTGCTCGAGCGCCGCCAGACTTCCTTCCGACAGATCCCAGCCGGCGCCGATGCGGCGTGCGACCCGCGCGGCGTGAGACTCCAGCACCGCAGCGATGGTGCCCGCATCAGGCCGCAGGCGGCCCGAGACTGCCTCGTACCGCTCCAGCAGAGCCCGAAAGAGCACCACATCCGCCAGCCCCCGGACCAGCGTCAGCAACTCGGCGGCGAACGGGTCGGCTCTCTCCGCCATGGCGGCATGCACGACCGCCGCGTTGGCCGAGCGCCAGGCGTGCTCCCAGACCACGTCCGGGAATCGGGGAAACGGTCCGCCGGCGACACGGAAGATGGGCTGCATCGCGGCCGCGGCGATCAACGAGCGGATGCCTTCGCTGCCGAGCAGGACGACGGCGCGGTCGATGCTCTCGACCGGCCGCTCGGTCACCCGATAGAAGGAGCAGTTGGCCATCTCGAGGAGATATCCCACCAGCGACGGATCGCGCCGGATGATGGCGGCGAGCTCGCGCCGCGGAGCATCATCGTCGTTGGCGGCACGTATGAGCTGCGGCAGGAGATTCGGACGGCGGGGCGCCAGTTGCCGCAGGGTGGCCACGTCCTCGGTGGCCGCCATGGCCGCCGCCGCGACGGCGGCATGCCCTGGCCCGGCCCTGCCGGAGACGGCGGCGCCCAGGGCGAGCTCGCGCAGCTTCGTCATGACCTGCGGGGCCGTGAGGGGTGAAATCCGCGAGGCATCCGGCACAGGCGCGGGGGCCGCGGGCGGCGATACGAGCTGCGCCAGATCCTTCGGCCCGAGCAGGATCTCGACGGGCTGCGCCTCCGGTGCAGCGTCCGCGCGGGCACGGTACACCCCGGCCGCAGTTGCGGCCGCGAGCAGCACTCTCACGAGACCGAGCGCCATATCGGCAGCCGCTCCGGAAGGACTAGATGTCCTGGTTTTCGGCACGATTCGTTACGAATGCGCTCCGCGCCGCCGTTTCTGTGACGCGGCTCACACTCATTGGAACAAGAGATAGATGCAGTACCCGGCGATCAGCACGACCAGCGTCGCCGACACGATGAGCTCGGTCCTGACACTCTTCGCCGAATGCACGGCCGGGTCGTCGATCAGCCGGGTGGTGCGCGCGAAGCGCAGCGCCGCCAGCCCGATGAGCGCTATCCCTCCCGCCATGAATGCCAGTCCTTCATAACGGCCCGGCGATCCCGAGAGCCGCGCGAGCCGGGCGTCGTGTCCCAGGCCGGCCGTCTGCGCCAGCGTCAGCACGAAAAGATTGAATTTCTCGATGACGAAGCCGAAGGCGATCACCGCGATGCCGGTGCGCACCCAGGCGAGAAAGGTCCGCTCGTTGGCCGCGTGGTCGCTGTAGCTCTGGATCATGGTCTCATCCCCTCCCGCGCCGCCGCGCTGCTGCTATGAAGTTGTGCACTACCGCGGAGCCTTCCTCCGTGCGGTAGGCGATGCCGAGCTGCGCGTGCAGCGGCTCGCCGCGAAGCGGCAGGTACGCCACGGCGTGCGCCTGCAGGCAGCGCATGCTGTCCGGCACGATCGAGATGCCGAGCGAGGCCGCCACGAGATTGATGGTGGAGGAGAGCTGCGGCGCGTATTGCGCCACCTTGGGCGTGAACCCCGCCGCCTCGCAGGCGGCCACCACCGTGTCCGCGAGCCCGGGCCGCACGGCGCGCGGATAGAGAATGAAGGTTTCGGCGGCGAGCGAGGCGAGGTCGACCTCGCGGCGCGCGACGAGAGGGTGACTGCTCGGGACGGCCACCACCAGCGGCTCCTTCTCGAGCAGGTCGAGCGACAGCCCCCGCTGGGTCGGCAGCGGCGGCCGCACGAACGCGGCATCGACCCGCCCCTGCCGCAGTCCGACGATGAGCTCCGTGGACGGATGCTCTTCGAGCGACACTTCCACGGCGGGATAATCCGACCGGAAGCTGCGCAGAGTCGCTGTGACCAGCGGATTGAAGGAGGCGGAGTCCGTGAATCCCACCCGTACCCGCCCGGTGGCGCCGGTGGCGGCGCGGCGGGCGGCCTGCACCGCACTGCGCGCGTCACCGAGGATCCGGGCAGCCTCGGCCGCGAAGATGCGCCCGGCGTCGGTGAGCTCGATGCGGTAGGCGGAGCGGTCGAGCAGGGTCACGCCGAGCTCCGCTTCCAGCGCCTTCATCTGCTGGGTGAGGGGCGGCTGGGAAATCCCCAGCCGCTCCGCGGCCCGGGTGAAATTGAGCTCCTCCGCGACGGCCAGGAAGTACCGGAGATGGCGCAGCTCCATAACGATACTTTTCTCATATGGAGATGACATCTTCAAGGTATTTTCTTTGGCATCTTGCCCCGTCTACAGTGGGGCCATGACGCACACCGAAGAGCCGGCCACGACGGGGCCGAAACCCAAGAAATCCGTCGCGCTCTCCGGCGTCGTAGCCGGCAACACCGCCCTCTGCACCGTCGGGCGCACCGGCAACGATCTGCACTACCGGGGGTACGACATCCTCGAGATCGCGGCGACGTGCGAGTTCGAGGAGATCGCTCATCTCCTGATCCACGGCAAGCTGCCGACACGGTCGGAGCTGGCCGCCTACAAGAGCAGGCTCAAGGCCCTGCGCGGCCTTCCGGCCGGAGTCCGCGCAGTGCTCGATGCCGTGCCGGCCGCGGCGCATCCCATGGACGTGTTGCGCACGGGTGTTTCCGCGCTCGGCTGCGTATTGCCGGAGAAGGACGACCATTCCGCTGCCGGTGCGCGTGACATCGGCGATCGGCTGATCGCCTCGCTCGGCTCCATGCTGGCCTACTGGTATCACGTGAGCCACAACGGCCACGCGCCCCTCGTGGAGACGGAGGACGACTCCATCGGCGGCCACTTCCTGCACCTTCTGCACCGCCGAACGCCGCCGGCTTCGTGGGTGCGCGCGATGCACACCTCTCTCAACCTGTACGCCGAGCACGAATTCAACGCCTCGACGTTCGCCGCGCGGGTCATCGCCGGGACCGGCTCCGACATGTACTCCTGCATCACCGGCGCAATCGGCGCCCTGCGGGGACCCAAGCATGGCGGCGCCAACGAGGTGGCGTTCGAGATCCAGAAGCGCTACGAGAGCCCGGATGCCGCGGAAGCCGACATCCGCGCGCGCGTCGCCAACAAGGAAGTCATCATCGGCTTCGGCCACCCGGTGTACACCGTGTCCGATCCCCGCAATCAGGTCATCAAGGAAGTGGCGCGCAGCCTGTCGAAGGAAGCCGGCGACACCAAGATGTTCGCCGTCGCCGAGCGCATCGAGTCGGTGATGATGGACGCCAAGCGGATGTTCCCGAATCTCGACTGGTTCTCGGCCGTCTCCTACCACATGATGGGCGTGCCGACGGCGATGTTCACGCCGCTCTTCGTGATCGCGCGCACCACCGGCTGGGCCGCCCACGTCATGGAGCAGCGGGCCGACGGCAAGATCATCCGCCCGACGGCGAACTACGTCGGGCCGGAGCCGGTAAGGTTCGTTCCCATCGACAAGCGCTCCTGACTTTCCGACTTCCGACGCGAGACGCCATGTCCTCATCCCACAGCGGCGCGCGGCCCGCGCCGGACCGCGTAGTCACCGATATCGCCGACTACGCCCTCGGCGCCGAGATCGAAAGCGACCTCGCCTACGAGACGGCGCACTACTGTCTGCTCGACACCCTGGGCTGCGGGCTCGAGGCGCTCGAGTATCCGGCCTGCGCGAAGCTCCTCGGCCCCATCGTGCCGGGCACGGTCGTGCCGCACGGCGCGAAGGTGCCGGGCACGCAATTCCAGCTCGATCCGGTGCAGGCCGCGTTCAACATCGGCGCCATGATCCGCTGGCTCGACTTCAACGATACCTTCCTCGCCGCGGAGTGGGGCCATCCTTCCGACAACCTGGGCGGCATTCTCGCCACCGCCGACTGGCTGTCGCGGCAGGCGGTGGCGGCCGGCCGCAATCCGCTCCTGATGAAAGACGTGCTCGGCGCCATGATCCGGGCACACGAGATCCAGGGCGTGATCGCGCTCGAGAACAGCTTCAATCGCGTCGGGTTGGATCACGTGGTGCTGGTGAAGGTGGCCTCGACGGCGGTCGTCGGGCGCCTGCTCGGCCTGTCGCGCGATGAGATCATCAACGCGCTGTCGCTCGCCTGGGTGGACGGCCAGAGCCTGCGCACCTACCGGCACGCGCCCAACACGGGCTCGCGCAAGAGCTGGGCCGCCGGCGATGCGACCAGCCGCGCGGTGCGCCTCGCGCTCATCGCGAGGACGGGAGAGATGGGTTACCCGTCGGTGCTCAGCGCCAGGACCTGGGGCTTCTACGATGTGCTCTTCAAGGGCCAGCCGTTCAAGTTCCAGCGCGGGTACGGCTCCTATGTGATGGAGAACGTGCTCTTCAAGATCTCCTATCCCGCGGAATTCCACTCGCAGACCGCGGTGGAGGCGGCGATGCAGCTGCACCAGCGCCTGCAACAGATGGGCGCGAGCGCCGGCGACATCGAGCACATCAGGGTGCGCACGCACGAGGCGTGCATCCGCATCATCGACAAGAAGGGCCCGCTCGCCAATCCGGCCGACCGCGATCACTGCATCCAGTACATGATGGCGGTGCCGCTCCTCTTCGGCCGCCTGACCGCCGCGGACTACGAGGACGAGGTCGCCCGCGACCCGAGAATCGATGCCCTGCGCGCGCGGATCGAGTGCGTGGAGGATGCGCAGTTCACCCGCGACTACCTCGATCCGGAGAAGCGCTCGATCGCCAATGCGGTCAGCGTGAGACTCAAGGACGGCCGCACCCTGGATGAGGTCGTGGTGGAGTATCCGATCGGACACCGGCGCCGGCGGCAGCAGGGCATCCCGCTGCTGGTGGCGAAGTTCCGGCGCAATCTCGCGCGGCGCTTCCCGGAGAAGCAGCAACATGCGATCGCGGAGCTGTCGCTCGACCGTGCGCGTCTCGAGCGGACCGCCGTCAATGAATACGTCGACCTCTATGTTATCTGACCCTCGGGGGTCGTCATGAGCACCTATCTCATCGGGCAGCACCTGCCCGCGGAACCCGCGGGCGAGCGCTTCGCGCAGCTCATCCGGCGCGGCGGCATCCTGCGCATGCCCGGCGCCTACAACGGGCTCGCGGCGCTGCAGGCGAAGCGGGCCGGGTTCGAAGCGCTGTACCTGTCGGGCGCCGCGGTCAGCGCCTCCATGGGGCTGCCGGACCTCGGCATCATCACCGTCGAGGATGTCTGCTTCTTCATCCGCCAGGTGAGCCGGGCCTCTGCCCTGCCGGTGCTGGTGGACGGCGATACGGGCTACGGCGAGGCGCTGAACGTCATGCAGATGGTGCGCGCGTTCGAGGACGCGGGCGCGGCTGCGGTGCACATCGAGGATCAGCTGCTGCCCAAGAAGTGCGGCCACCTGAACGACAAGAAGCTCGCCGCGCCCGAGGATATGGCGGCCAAGATCGCCGCCGCGAAGCGCGCGCGGCGTCATCTCTACATCATCGCGCGCACCGATGCCGCCGCGAGCGAAGGGCTCGACGGCGCGGTCGCACGCGCCAGGCGCTACCTCGATGCGGGGGCCGATGCGATCTTTCCGGAGGCGCTGACCACCGCGGAGATGTTCCGCGAGTTCGCGCGCCGCGTGGACGCGCCGCTGCTCGCCAACATGACGGAATTCGGCCGCACGCCGTACTTCACGGCCGCGGAGTTCGAGGCGATGGGCTACCGGATGGTGATCTGGCCGGTGAGTGCGCTGCGAATGGCGGCGAAAGCCCAGGAACAGCTCTACGCCACCATCCGCCGCGACGACGGGCCGCGCAGCCTCATCGGCCAGATGCAGACCCGGCAGGAGCTTTACGAGACGATCTCCTATGCGGATTACGAGGCGCTCGACGCCTCGATCGTCAGGACGGTGCTGCCTTAGACCTTTTCGAGCAGGACTTCGACGGAGAAGCCGACGAGCAATACTGCCGTCACGATCAGCTGCGCCACGATGATTCCCACGATTTACCTCCTTTCGACTTGCGCGGGAATTGTATGGACGGCGGCGCTAAGTTGAATTCCCTGCCAGAGGGCCGCGGGGCTACTCCTTTGGAGGTACGGCCGGCTGCCGCGATCCGGGCGGCCGTTCCTTGACGGATCAGCGGATTTCAGGTCGCGAGCAGCGCGCCGGGCGGGCGTCGGTGCCGCCGCCGGTGACATCGAACGCCTGCACCTGCAGACTGAAGCAGCTCACGACCGAGGCGAGCCGCACCAGGGCGGCGCTGCCGAGATCGAGATCCGCCGCGAGCAGGCGCCGCGCGTCAGTTCCGCCGCTCCGTCCGCTGTCGGCCTGCTCGGCATCGAGACAGGCCGCGTACGCCGCCACCTGCGCGCTGTACTCGCTCAGGTTGTCCCGCGCCGCGCTCATCTCGTCCCTGCTGGCATGGGCGCCGTCCGGTATGGCGAACGCCGGCTGCGGCGCCGGTCCGCAGCTCGCCCGGGCAACAGGCAGGGCGCCGACGCCAAGCAGCGCAGCCGCGGCGATCATCGTCGTTCTGATCATTGGTTTTAATCCCCATTGTTGGTGTTATATCGGCAAGCGCGCACCGGGCGGAGGCGCTTTGTTCTTGTGAGTCCTCACCGCGCTGCTCGCGCAGGCGGTCCCTTCGACGGGAACTCTAGCATGCGCGGCCGCGGCGCGGCCATCGGCCCGAATCGTAAGCAATTATGTCATCGGCCCGGGCGACATTAAATCGGGCTCACTCTTTTGGGGGAGTGACCGGCGGGGGAAATTATCGATAATTCGCACCCATGTGGATCATCCAGGTGGCGCTGCGCCGCCCCTATACCTTCATCGTACTGGCGCTGCTGCTGCCGATTCTCGGCGGCCTGATGATCTTCGGCACGCCGCTGCAGCCGGGAATGCCGACCGACATCTTTCCCGAGATCCGGATTCCCATCATTGCCGTCACATTCACCTACAGCGGCATGCCGCCCGACGAGATGTCGGGGCGCATCACGGGTCAGATAGAGCGGTACGTGACGACCCTGGTGAACGACGTGCAGCACGTCGAGTCGCAGAGCTATCCCGGCATGACGGTGATCAAGCTCTACTTCCAGCCCGGCGTGAATCTGAATCTCGCGATGTCGCAGGTCGTCGCCTTCTCCGAGCTGTCGCTCAAGCAGATGCCGCCCGGGATCCAGCCGCCGCTCATCCTCGAGTACAACGCCTCGAGCGTTCCGATCATCCAGCTGGCGATGGCCAGCGACCGGCTCACGGAGGCGCAGCTCTTCGACATCGGCAACCAGGTCATCCGGGCACAGATCGCGACCGTCGCCGGAGCCTCCATCCCCTATCCGTATGGCGGCGCCACGCGCCAGGTGCAGGTGGACCTCAAGCCCGAGGCGCTGCGGGCGCAGGGCCTGTCGCCGATCGATGTGCTCAATGCCATCGCGACCCAAAACCTCATCGTGCCGGCCGGTACTGAGAAGATCGCGAACACGGAATACACCGTAAAGCTCAATGCCAGTCCGCTCGACCTCGCCCGGCTGAACGATCTGCCGGTGCGTAGTCGCGACGGCACGGTGACGTATCTGCACGATGTGGCGTTCGTACACGACGGCAGCCCGCCGCAAACCAACATCGTGCGCGTGAACGGCCGCCGCGCCGTGCTCATGACGATTCTGAAGACCGGCACGGCCTCGACCCTGAGCATCGTCAATTCCATCCGATCGAAGCTGCCCTACGTGCGCGAGCTGCTGCCGGAAGGGGCGTCGATCACGCCGACGGGGGACCAGTCCGTTTTCGTCCGGGCCGCCATCCGCGGCGTCGTGGTCGAAGCGGTCATTGCCGCCGCGCTCACCGCGCTGATGATCCTGCTCTTTCTCGGCACCTGGCGCAGCACACTCATCGTCACCATCTCCATCCCGCTCTCGATCATCGCGGCGATCATCCTGCTCGATGCGGTCGGCCAGACGATCAATCTGATGACGCTCGGCGGACTGGCGCTCGCGGTCGGTATCCTGGTGGACGATGCCACCGTCACCATCGAGAACATCAACCGCTATCTCGAGGAAGGGCAGGAAGTGGAAGCGGCGATCGTGGCGGGCGCGCAGCAGATCCTGCTGCCGGCGTTCGTCTCGACGCTGGCGATCTGCATAGTGTTCGTGCCGATGTTCCTGCTTTCGGGTGTCGCGCGTTACCTCTTCGTTCCCATGGGCGAGGCGGTGGTGTTCGCCATGCTCATCTCGTTCGTGCTCTCACGAACGCTGGTGCTCACGCTCGCCAAGTACTGGCTGCGCTCTGCCGCGCAGGAGCGCGCCGCGGCGCATGCGGCCGGCCCGCTCAAGCGTCTGCAGCAGCGCTTCGAGGCCGCCTTTGAGCGCGGCCGCGGACGATATCGGACGCTGCTCGAGCGCGCGCTGCAGCGCCGGGGCACGTTCATACCGATGTTCTTGACGGCTGCGTTCGCCTCATTGCTGATCTATCCGGCGCTGGGGCGCAACTTCTTTCCGGACGTCGATGCCGGGCAGATCAAGCTGCACGTGCGGGGTCCGATCGGCACGCGGGTCGAGGACACCGCGGCCCTGGTCGATCGGGTGGAGGCGGCGGTCCGCCAGGTGATCCCGCCGGCCGATATCGCCAGTGTCGTCGACAACGTCGGCCTGCCGGTGTCGAGCATCAACATGACCTACAACAACTCGGGAACCATCGGCACCAGCGATGCCGATATCCTGATTTCGCTGACGCCGAGGCACGACCCCACCGCCGGTTACGTGGCCCGGCTGCGCCAGCGGCTGCCGCTCGAGTTCCCGGGTACGAGCTTCGCGTTCCTGCCCGCCGACATCGTCAGCCAGATCCTCAACTTCGGCGCGCCTGCCCCCATCGACGTGCAGGTGGTGGGCCCGAGCCCCGACAACCATCAGCTCGCCGATCAGCTGCTGGACTCGTTTCGCCGGATACCGGGGCTCGCGGACCTGCGCATCCAGCAGGCGTTCAACCTGCCGCAGCTCGAGGTGAGAACCGATCGTACGCGCGCCGAGCAGCTCGGCATCACGGAGTCCGACATCGCGAACGATCTGCTGCTGACGCTGTCGGGGAGCGGCCAGATCGCGCCGACCTTCTGGCTGAATCCGCAGAGCGGAATCTCCTATCCGATCGTCGCCCAGGCGCCGCAGTACCTGATGACATCGCTGCAGGACCTGGACAATGTGCCGATCGACGCACCGGGCGGCACCCAGGTGCTGGGCGGACTGGCCACGATCACCCGCGGCTTCGGTCCGGCGGTCGTCTCCCACTACGATGCGCAGCCGATCATCGACATCTACGGCGCGGTGCAGGGCAGGGACCTGGGCTCGGTGGCGCAGAACATCCGGGCGCAGATCGGGAAGTGGAACGGCAGGCTGCCGCGCGGCACGCGTGTGCTGCTGCGCGGGCAGGTCGAGACCATGCTGCAGTCGTACACGGGCCTGGGGATCGGCCTCATCGGGGCGATAGTGCTGGTGTATCTGCTGATGGTCATCAACTTCCAGACATGGACGGATCCGTTCATCATCATCGCAGCGCTTCCGGCGGCACTTGCCGGTATCGCCTGGATGCTGCTCGCGACGGACACGACTCTGAGCGTGCCGGCACTCACCGGCGCCATCATGGCCGTGGGAGTTGCAACCGCAAACAGCATCCTGGTCGTGAGCTTCGCGCGGGAGCGGCTGGCGGCGGGCGCCGCGCCCATGCAGGCCGCGCTCGATGCCGGTTTCACGAGGTTCCGTCCCGTATTGATGACCGCGCTCGCGATGATCATCGGAATGGTGCCGATGGCCCTCGGGCTCGGGGACGGCGGCGAGCAGAACGCGCCCCTGGGCCGGGCGGTGATCGGCGGGCTGCTGCTGGCGACGGTAGCCACGCTGGTGTTCGTGCCGGCCGTATTTGCCGCGATCTATGACCGCCGCAGAAACCTGGGCGCAGAGCCCAGCGCTCAATGAAGTGAGGCACCCGTGGATCAACCTGTAACCTCGGAAGACGAGAGATACGGCTTCGTTCCAGCCGCCAGGCGGGGCGAGTCGCGAACCTATTGGCGTCTGGGTCTTGCCGCGGCGATCGTCGCTCTCGGAGCGCTCGCATGGCTGGTGCATAGCCGGCATCGGGCCGCCGCAGCGCTGAGCCTGCAAACGGAGACCGATGGGGTGCTCGCGGTCGCAACCGCGCTGCCGCAGCCCAACGGCTCCGCGTCGGAGGTCGTGCTTCCGGGTAATCTCCAGGCCAACTACCAGGCGCCGATCTACGCCCGCACCAGCGGCTATGTCAGACACTGGTACGTGGACATCGGGGCCAGGGTACATCAGGGCCAGGTGCTCGCCGATATCGAGTCACCCGAGGTCGATCAGCAGCTGCGGCAGGCCGAGGCCGACCTCGGCGTGGCGCAGGCCGACAAAAAGATAGCGGACGTCACGGCGGATCGCTGGCGGGTGCTGCGCTCCACCGATTCGGTGTCCAAACAGGAGGCGGACGAGAAGGTGAGCGCGGCGCAGGCGAGTGATGCGCAGGTGCTGGCTGCGCGCGCCAACGTGCTGCGGTTGCAGCAGCTCGCCGGCTTCGAGCGTGTCATCGCTCCCTTCGACGGCGTCATCACGGCTCGCAACACCGACATAGGCGACCTCATCGACGCCGGCAGCGGCAGCGGCGCGGCGCTCTTCGGCATCGCCGATACCAGCCGGTTGCGGCTCTACGTGCGCGTTCCCCAGGAAGATGCCGCGGCGATGAAGCCCGGGCTCACGGCAGAGTTGCACGTGCCCGACAGGCCCGGGGCGGTTTACCGGGCGTCGGTCGACACGACGGCGAGCGCGATCGACCCGGCGACCCGCACGCTGATGGTCGAGCTGCTCGTGGACAACAGCAGGAGCGGCCTCCTGCCGGGCGCTTATGCCGAGGTGCATTTCCGGGTGCCGACCGAGGATGCCGGGCACTCATTCCTCCTGCCCGCGAACGTGCTGCTCTTTCGCGGCGACGGTCTGCACGTCGCCACGGTCGACGCGCATGATCGCGTGCAGCTCAAGCCGGTGACGATCGGGCGCGACTATGGCGCGCAGATCGAGATCGTCTCCGGGCTCTCGGCCCGCGATCACGTCGTGCTGAGCCCGCCCGACTCCCTGGTGAGCGGCGCACCTGTGCGCGTCGTCAAGCGCACAGGCCCGGCGGTCTGATGTGGCCGCAGCGGCAAGCGGGCGAGGGCTGGCGGCGCGGACGCGCTGCTGCACTCACCGGCGTGCTCTGCGCCGCGGCACTGGCCGGGGCCTGCTCGCTGGCACCCCGCTATGCGCCGCCCGAGGCTCCGACGGTCGACCACTTCGTGGAGGCGGGCGACTGGATGCCCGCGCATCCCACCGACGGTGAGCCGCGCGGCGACTGGTGGGTCGCCTTCGACGAACCGACACTCGATGGTCTGGAGCAGCGGCTGTCCCGTTCGAATCCCGATCTGCAGGCCGCCGTTGCGCGCCTCGCTCAGGCCCGGGCGGTTGCTTTGAATGCGCGGTCTCAGGAATTCCCGACGCTCGATGCAGATGCGTCGGCGACGCGCGAGCGCTCTTCGGCCGATGCCCCGCTCGCCAGCCTGCTCGGCAACAAGTCGAGCACGTATGATGACTTCGCCGGCGATCTCAGCTTCGCGTGGGAAGTCGACCTGTTCGGCCGGCTGCGCAATGCCTCCGCCGCGGCCCGCGCCGAGGCGCAGGCGAGCGCCGCGGATCTCTCGGCGGTGGAGCTCTCCCTGCGGGCCGAGCTGGCGACCGACTATTTCGCGCTGCGCGGCGCGGATGCCACGACCCGGCTGCTCGAGGATGCGGTTCATGACTATGACCGCGCCTACACGATAACGGACAATCGGTACAAGCAGGGTATCGCGGCGGCGACCGACGTCGAGCAGGCCGACACGCTCCGTCAGAACGCCAGGGCGCAACTCGCAGCCGTGCGTTTGCAGCGGGCGCAGCTCATGCATGCGATCGCCGTATTGGTTGGCGAGCCGCCGTCGACCTTCACGATCGCACCGGGCCGGCTGGCAGGCTCGCCGCCGGCATTCGACCCGGGACTCCCCTCGACCCTGCTGCAGCGCCGCCCCGATGTGGCGAGCGCGGAGCGGGCGGTCGCCGCGGCCAACGCGGAGATCGGCGTGGCGCGCGCGGCCTGGTTCCCGGTCTTCTCGCTGAGCGGCGCGGCCGGCTACGAGAGCACCGTGGCCTCCACCTGGCTCAACGCGCCCAGCCGATTCTGGTCGGTGGGTCCCGCCGGGTCGTTGCCGCTGCTCGATGCCGGAGCGCGGCTCGCCGGCGATCGGCAGGCCTGGGCGGTTTACCATGAGTCGGTGGCGAGCTATCGCAAGACGACTCTGGTTGCCTACCAGGAAGTCGAGGACAGCCTGGTGGCCCTGCACCGCCTGAGCGAACAGCGTGCGGCGGATGAGGCGGCGGCGGTCTCGGCCACCCAGTCGGCCTATCACGCCGATCAGCGCTACCTGGCCGGCGTCGCGGACTACCTGGAAGTGGCCACCACGCATACCGCCGCGCTGCAGGCACAGCGGGATGCGCTCTCCGCACGGGTGGCCGAGTTCCAGGCTACCATCGCCCTCGTCCGGGCAACGGGTGGGGGTTGGCGAGGATAATGGGCGATCCGGCATCGAAAGGCAGATGCACCCGTCGTCGTATCCGCGACGTGTTGGTCGCACGCATTCTCGATGGCACATATCCGGCAGGAACACGGCTGAAGGAGCTCACGCTCGCGCGCGAGTTCGACGTCAGTCAGGCGCCGATTCGCGAGGCGCTGCGCGAGCTGGAAGGGTCGGGGCTGGTCGTCAGCGAGCGCTATCGCGGCACGCGGGTGCGCGGCGCCGACTATCGGGAGCTGCGCGAATCCTATGAGCTGCGCCTGATGATGGAGGAGCGCGCCCTGGAGCTCGCCGCACCGTTCTCCCCGGAGCTGACCGCTGAGCTCGCGGACCGCATGCGCGGCATGGCGAGCGCCGTGGAAGCCAGGGAGCCGGAGCGTTACATCGACGAGGCGCTCGCCTTCCACCGCCGCCTGGTGGAGGCGAGCGGCAATCGCAGCTTCCTGACGGTCTGGGACCTGATGCATTGGAGCGTGCGCGGCCGCATCCTGCTGCGGCGCATTGCCAGCCACGAAGGGCCGGGACTGAAGCCGCTGCTCGATCTGCACCGGGCGTTGAACGCGCGAATCCGTGCCGGAGACGTAGCGGGTGCGGCGGACAAGGTCCGCGCCATCTTTCGACGGATCGCCGAAGCCCTCGAGGAGACCTGACGGCGGGACTGAGCGAGCGCGGCTACTCGTCCCGGTCGAAGCCGTCGACGGTCTTCGGCCAGTCGCTCTTCAGCAGGCGCGACAGTGCCCGATCGGCCAGCAGCCGGCCGCCCGTCTGGCAGGTCGGGCAGTAGTTGGTCTCGTTATCCGCATAACGAATCCGCTGGACCGGCGTGCCGCAGACGGGACACGGTAAGCGGAAGCGCCCGTGCACCGCCATCTCTCGGCGAAACGCCGTCACCTTCTCCGGGAACTCTCCGCCCGCCTGGCCGCGCAGCCGCTCGATCCAGAGTTGCAGCTGGTCCCGTGCCGCGCCGTGCAGGCGCAGTGCCTCGGCAGCGGTGACGCGGCTCGTCAGCGTGACGGGAGAGAGCCGGGCGGCGTGCAGGATCTCGTCGGAATAGGCGTTGCCGATTCCGCTGAACAGCCTCGGATCGGTCAGAGCGCGCTTGAGCGTGTGATTCCCGCTGCGCAGCCGCTCGGCGAACTCCGCAGCCGTCGAAGTCATGATCTCGAGTCCGCCCGGGTCCTGCAGCCGCAGCGCCTCCTCACCGTGGAGGAAGTGCAGCGATGCGCGCCGCTTGGTGCCGGCCTCGGTGAGTGTCAGCGTCCCGTTGCCAAATTGCACGCGCGCGAGAGCCGCGCGGCGGCCGAGCGCAGTCCCCGCCTCGAACCAATGCAGGCGGCCTGCAATCATCAGGTGGAACACCAGCCAGAGATCCCCCTCGAGTCCTATGCCCAAACGTTTGCCGATGCGCCGAACCTCGGTCACCCGCCGGCCCTGTGCCGCGGCGATGGGAGGCTCCACGGTCCGCAGCAGAAACGGTAATATAATCAGTATCTTATCAAGGGTCTGCCCCACAACGCGCTGCGCCAGCGCCTCGCAGTACACCGTGACGTCGGGAAGCTCGGGCATAGTGTCATCTTAGACCCGCTCAAGACCGGTACAGAACCGCGCCGGATCGTGAACACCGCAACAGGGGTCGTCTGCAGCCCGTACGGATCTCCACGAGCGTAGGGTCGGGTCGCGAGGTAGACTGCCCGCAAATGCGCCCGCTCTCTTTCCTCGATCGGGATCGCACGGTGGCCGCTCCCGGCTTCAGCCGCTGGATGGTGCCGCCGGCCGCGCTGTGCGTGCATCTGTGCATCGGCCAGGTGTACGCCTTCAGCGTCTTCAACCTGCCCATGACGAAGCTCATCGGCATCACCGACTCGGCGCGGGGTGACTGGGCACTCACCGACCTCGGCTGGATCTTCACACTCGCGATCCTGTTCCTCGGTGTGTCCGCGGCCGTGTTCGGCCGGTGGGTAGAGGAGGGCGGCCCGCGCCGTGCCATGTTCACCGCCGCACTGTGCTTCAGCGGCGGATTCGGGGTTGCGGCAGCCGGGGTCTATGTCCACAGCATCTGGATCGTCTACCTCGGCTACGGCGTGCTCGGCGGCATCGCGCTCGGCATCGGCTACATCTCGCCGGTCTCGACCCTCATCAAGTGGTTCCCCGACAGACCGGGCATGGCGACCGGCATGGCCATCATGGGATTCGGGGGCGGCGCCCTCATTGCCTCGCCGCTGTCGGTATGGCTGATGGCGAGGTTCTCCACCCCGACGCATGTCGGTGTGGCCGAAGCCTTCATCGTGCTCGGGATCGTCTATTTCGTATTCATGATGGTGGGCGCGGCGATCGTCCGGGTTCCCGCGCCTGGTTGGAAGCCCGAGGGCTGGACCGCGCCTGCGCAGCCACCGAAGCTGGTGACGAGCGCCAACGTCTATGTGTACACGGCTCTGAAGACGCCGCAGTTCTGGCTGATCTGGTGGGTGCTGTGCCTGAACGTCACCGCCGGAATCGGCGTGCTCGGCCAGGCGTCGGCCATGAGCCAGGAGATGTTTCCGGGCAAGGTGAGCGTGGTCGCCGCCGCGGGCTTCGTCGGGCTGATGAGCATCTTCAACATGGCCGGCCGGTTCCTGTGGGCGTCGGCTTCCGATTACATCGGACGCAAGAACACCTACTTCGTCTTCTTCATCCTGGGCACGGTGCTCTACTCCATCGTGCCGACGGCCGGCAGGATGGGCAGCGTGGGTCTCTTCGTGCTCTGCTTCCTGATCATCATCAGCATGTACGGCGGCGGCTTCGCCACCATACCGGCGTACCTCAAGGACATGTTCGGCACACGTTATGTCGGGGCCATCCACGGACTGCTGCTGACCGCCTGGTCCGCGGCCGGTGTGTTCGGACCGGTGCTGGTCAACTACATACGCGCTTACGAGATCGCGCACGGCGTCGCGACGGCAAACGCCTATAACGTGACGATGTATCTGATGGCCTGCCTGCTGGTGATCGGATTCTTCTGCAACCTCTTCATCAAGCCCGTGGACGAGCGGCACCACATGTCGGCCGTACAGGGCGGGGCCACGCTGGTGGCGCAGTAGGCGCGGAGCAGCACATGGCCAACACGACTCCCGGCGGCACGCGCGCTCTGCAGCTGTTCCTCGCCTGGGCCTTCGTCGGGATTCCCTTCCTGTGGGGCGTGCTGGAGACGCTGCGCAACGCGATGAAGCTCTTCCAGTAGCGGCGAGCCGGGTCAGCGCGTCCGCTCTTCGATCTTCCTCGCCAGCTCGGCGATCTCGCTGAGGTCCATCTCCTCGTTGATGGTGATCTCCGACTGCTGCTCCGCGGGGGCGCGGGGTGCCGCGGAGGTGCCCGTGTGCGCCGGCGGATGGGCGGCGGCCGTTTTCGGCACGCTGACGACCTTGACGGTCTCGTCGGCTGCCGCGGATCTCGGCGGCGCCGGGCGGACCCAGTCGGTTTTCTGGTCCATCCAGCGCTGATAGCGGTCGAAGGTCCACATGCCCTCCTCGCCGCCGGCGAGGATGACGTTGGGGATGTGGCTGAACTGGCCGGCGCGCAGGGTGCCTTTGATGCCCAGGTTCGCCAACAGCAACTCGCAGCGCGGCACGCGCAGGTGCTGCGCCGGGAGGAAGTCCAGGCGCTGACAGACGACGCCGACCAGCGCATCGGCAAGCTGGGCGCGGATGCTCCCCTGGATCTCCGCCGGGAACGACATGCAGATCCGGCTGAGAGCCTCGGCGCAGGTCGCGGAATGCATGGTCGCGAGAATGAGGTGTCCCGTCTCCGCGGCGTTCAACGTGAGGCGGATGACCTCGGGGGTGCGCATCTCGCTCATCACGAGCACGTCGGGATTCTCGCGCAGCGCATCGGTCACGGCCTGCTCGAACGTCGGCGAATGAGTTGGAATCTCGCGTTGCCGGACGTAGGAGCGGCGGTTCGTGAAGATGTACTCGAGCGGGCTCTCGAGCGTAATGATGTTGCGCGCGCGCGAGGTGTTGATCTCCTCGATGAGCGCCGCCAGCGTGGTCGACTTGCCGCTGCCGGTCGGGCCGGAGATCACGACGAGGCCGCTCTCGGCCTCGATCAGACGGCGCAGGTCCGGGTGCAGATTGCAGGCGCGCAGATCGTTGACCGAGGGGGCGAGCAGCCGCACCGCGATGGCGACACCGCGGATGGTGCGAAAGAGGCTGAGCCGGCAGCGCATGCCCGCCGCTGCGAGCGACACGTCGGCCGAGCCGCGCTCGAGGAATTGCGCCCAGGCTTCGCCGCCGAGAAGCTCCCGCCCGGCCTCGCTGATGCGCTGTGCGGCAATCGGCTCGCCGACCGCGGCGAGATCGCCGCGGATCCGGGCGACGAGCGGGGTGCCCGATTCCAGGTGCAGATCGCTGGCACCGAGCTCGCGCCCCTTTTGAATCCAGTCCTTGAGCGACATGGCTGCCTCCGGAATCTCTGGTCGCCGGTGCCTACCCTGACACGCCGCGCACGTGGCGTCGAGTCCCGGGCTCGCTATAGACTCCCCTCACTTATGGCCACCTCGGAAGAATCGGCGGCGGCCCGCGTCCGCGGCAGCTTCATCCCTCCGCTGACGCTCGACTTCGCCAGTGAGACACCGCTCTACCGGCAGATATCGGTGTGGTTTCAGCGCACGATCCTCGCCGGCCACCTGCAGCCCGGCCAACGGGTGCCGTCCACGCGGGCGCTCGCGAAAGAGCTGCGGGTCTCCCGGATCCCGGTGTTGAGCGCCTACGAGCTGCTGATCGCCGAAGGTTACTTCGAGCCTTTCGCCGGCACGGGCACCTGTGTCTCCCGATCCATTCCGGATGCCTTCTCCCCGCCGGAAAGGACCGGCCTGGCCGGATCGAAGGCGGCAGGATCGACAGCCGAGGGGCAACGGGCGGCTTCGCGCCGGGCGTCGGCCCTGCGCGGGCCGGCGCAGATGTGGCTGCGCGGAGCCCGCGGCTGTACGGACCTCGAGCACTTTCCGATCGGCATCTGGTCGAAGCTCCTGAGCCGGCACCGCCGCAGGATGTCGCGGGACATCATGGGCTATGGCGACACGATGGGTCATCTGCCGCTGCGCGAGGCGCTGGCCGAGTATCTGGGCGCCTTTCGCGCCGTGAACTGCAACCCCGCACAGATCCTGATCACCACCGGCGCGCAACAGGCGCTGCAGATCTCCGCGCTGGCGCTGTTGGATCCCGGCGACGAGGCCTGGCTCGAGGAGCCCGGTTACCCCGGGACGCAACAGGCCCTGAGGGTGGCGGGTGCGCGCCTGGTGCCGGTGCCCGTGGATCAATACGGACTCGACGTCGAATTCGGCATTCGCAGCGCGAACGGCGCGCGCGTCGCTTACGTGACACCGGCGCACCAGTATCCGATGAGCGTCATGATGAGCGCCACCCGGCGGATCGAGCTGCTGAGCTGGGCCGCCCGCAACGGCGCCTGGATCGTGGAGGACGACTACGACAGCGAATTCAGGTACAGCGGCAATCCGCTCGCCTCGCTGCAGGGACTGGATACCGGCGCGCGGGTCATCTATGCGGGCACGCTCACCAAAGTCATGTTCCCGACTCTGCGGCTGGGCTTTGCCGTCATTCCGGCCGATCTGGTGGACACCTTCCTCGATCTCCGGAACGCGCTCGATACCGTTTCCACCCCGATGCTCCACCAGCTGGCCATGACCGATTTCATCCGGGAAGGTCACTTCTCACGTCACATCAAACGCATGCGCGCCGTCTACATGGAACGCCGCAAGGCCATGGTCGAGGCGGTGCGGCAGCGGGCGGACGGGCTGCTCGAGGTGACGGGAGAAGAGGCGGGTCTCTACGTCCTGGCGCTGTTGCCCGTCGGGGTCGAGGAGCAGGACGTCCTCAGCCGCACCCGCCGGCTGGGCCTGCCGGTCGGTCCGCTGTCCCATTGCTATTCGACCCCGCCCGAGCGGGGCGGCCTCATGCTCGGCTACGCCAATCTGCCGCTGCGGGAGATCCCCGCAATGGTCGGCTCGCTGATCTCGGCCATTACAAAAACGTGTACTTCACGTTGAGATAGAACTCCCGCAGCAGCGGGCTCGAGTAGATCGGGTTGTAGCCGGCCGGCCAGTTGCCCGTCTGATTGGAGAAGGGAGGCGTCTGGTTCAGCGCGTTGTTGATTCCGAGCAGCACGGTCACCGGAGCGATCGGCTTGTAGGACCCGAAGACATCCCAGGTCGACTGGCTGCCCACCCTGAGCTGGCGGCCTGCCGCCGCGAACTCGTCGATGTAGGAGGAGAAGAAGCGGTTGTCGATCCCGGCGCCCCATCTCCGGCCCGGGCTCGTCCACCCCAGCCGCAGCAGATGCTGCCAATGAATCGCCGGCTCGAAGCCGCCGTTGTACCAGCCCAGCAGGTCGACCTGCGGGCCGCCGGTGTACTCCTGCACCCGAAAGTGCGTGATCAGGGTTCCTTCCAGATCCGCGTTGAACGTCCCGAGGGACGTCCGCCTGGAATACTGCCCGCTCAGGTCGAATCCGTCGGTGGTGATGCCGCCCGTATTGGTGTCGGTCTGCACGATGTAGCCGCATGTCGGGATGGCGTAGGTCGTCGGACCACATTGGGTATTCGATTCCGGCGCCGGCGTGAGCGTGCCGGTGTTGTTGAGCACGTAATCGGCCGCGAAGCCGGTCGGATCGCCGTAGATCGCCGTGTCCGGCACGATGCCGAGCGCGTTCTTGATGAGGATCTTGTAATAGTCCACCGTGATGCCGAGATTGGGAAGCGGCTCGATGATGACGCCGAAATCGAAGTTCTCGGAGGTCTCCGGCTGCAGATCGCGGTTGCCGCCGGTGAGTCCCAGCCCCTGCGAGGCGCACACCGTCTTGGTGAACTCCGAGTTGAAATTGCCGGCGAGACAGTTCGGGTTCGAGTCGCCGATGGTGCCGGCGGTCGCGCCGAACACGTCCGGAGAGTAGAGCTGGTCGAGCGACGGGGCGCGAAAGCCGGTCGAAGCGGCCCCTCTGAAGGTCAGGTAGCGGGCCGGCTGGTAGCGCAGGGCGACCTTGCCGTTGTTGGTCTCGCCGAAATCGCTGTACCGGTCCTCGCGATCCGACAGGTTGAGGTCGATGCTGCTGGAAACGGGCACGTCCAGCTCGGAATAGATCGCCGCGTTGCTGTAGCTGCCGGTCACGTTGGTCGGCGGAAAATAAAGCGCCTGGTACAGCTCGTTCGCCAGCGGGGTCGAGGCGAAGTTGATCGAGTTGTACTGGGCGCTGAAGCCGACCGCCAGCACCGCCGCGTGGCCGGCGTGGAACGCGTCGCCCAGATCGTGGCTGACGTGGCCGTCGACGTCGTAATACTGCAGCTTGCCTTGGGCATACACGCCGTTCAGGTACGAGCTGTCGAGAAACGCGTTGCCGGCCGGGGTCTGGGGGCCGAACGGGTTGATCAGGTTGCTGAGGATGCCGCCGGGCGCGATCTGCGCGTAGTTGGCGTAACCGCCCACGGTGCCCTGGGTATTCTGGTTCACGCTGTAGTTCAGATTGGCCGTGTAGTCCCAGCCGTAGTTCTCGCCGGAGAACGTGAGGACGACCCGCTGCTCGGTGTTGATGTCGTCCGAGTAGCGGTTGTTGGTGGGGTCGGTCCAGCCGGCCGTGATCTCATCGCCCAGATCCGGCGCGGCGGTGCATGCTCCGCCGGTGGTCACGTTCGAGAAGCAGGTCGACTCGGCGGCCGTCGGGAAATACGCCGGGTCGGCGGCCGACGTCATGTAAAAGGAAAACGACTGCGGACCCGTCCATTGCGTGATCTTGGAGCGGGTATAGAAGTACTGGATTTTCAGCGTGTTGTTGCCCGGCAGCGCCTTGGTGAAGGCTGCCATGCCGGAGGCTTCGCTCGACTCCGGGATCAGATCGACCGCCGCGGAATACTCGTATTCGCAGTCGCCTTCGGACGTGGTCAGATACGGATTGCCCGCGCACCCCGGATACCCGACCTGCCAGAGGTTGCCGTTGGCGTCCGTATAACTTCCGGGCCAGGTGGCCGTCGGGCCGTTGAGGTTCGCCAGGCCGAGCGCGGGATCGAAACCCGTGGCGGCGAACGGCCTCTGGTAGGCCTTCAGCTCATTCTGCTTGCTGTAGCTTCCGGTGATCATGAAGTTGTAGCCGTCGTCCTCGAGACTGCCGTGTCCCAAGGTGAAGTCCGCTTCGCCGGAGCCGCCGCCGTTCTCCTGCGGCCGGTCGAGATTGAGCTCCACTTCACCGCCCTGGTAGTCGTTCTTGGTGATGAAGTTGATGACACCGCCTATGGCGTCCGAGCCGTACAGGGATGAGGCGCCTTCCCTGAGGACCTGAACGCTCTGGATGGCCCCGAACGGGATGCCGCTCAGATCGACCGAGCTGCCGGTGGGCTCGCCGACCACATCGTCCGCGAGCCGCTGGCCGTCCAGCAGCACCAGGGTACGGCCCAGTCCCAGTCCGCGCAGGTTGGCGAAGCTGCCGCCGCCCGTGAAGGTGGAGACCGATTGGGCGATGTTGACCGTGCTCGGCATGTTGGCGGTGATCTGGTCCACGGACTGCTCGACGTTCACCACGCCCATGTCCTTGAGAGCGCTCGAGCTGATCACCGTGATGGCTTCTGCCGTCTCCGCGGCCGGCCGCTGGATCATGGTGCCGGTGACGATCACGGTTTGCAGCACGGGCGGCGAGAGGGCGGCGGTTCCGTTGGAAGGCGCCGGCGGCGTCGCCTGCTGTGCGTGCAGGAGCGGTGCTTTCGCGCCCAGGACCGCGAGGGCGCCGATCGCGAGCGCGCGCCGAACCGCATGACGGACAGGGTGATTGACGGTCATGAATGTACTCCGCGGCGGCCCGGGGCCGCCTTCGTGATTTCTCTGTTGTATTGGTACGACACTGGCCGCGCCTGCAGCCACGCGTGCGCGCTCGCGCCGTCAAATCAATGTTGAGACACTGTGGCTAACTCCCAACAATAGGTCTGGCGCGGATGCTAGATGAGGGTGGTCCGGTTTCAAATACCCACTCTTGGATGCCCGACATGACCACCGGTCGCGCAGCCGTGGGCTGTGGCTCGGCGTCAACGTCAGATGAGCCGCGCCGCGGGGCTTGCCGATGTCGGGGCCGCGAAGTCCAGTGCGGCCGCGTACCGGCTGATGAGCTTGAGGATCACGCCCACTTCCATGGCATCGATCAGTGTCTTCATGCTGATGCCGCTGTCGAGCACCGCGCCGACGTCCTCGTCGGTCATCTGCCGGGGCCGCAGCATCATGATTTCCAGAAACTCCAACGTCGCCTTCAGGCCCTGCGAGATCGGCGCCGAGCGGTAATCGGACAACGCCGCATCGACCCACGCCCTGCCCATGTGCGTCGCGGCGGCGGCCGCGAGCATTTCCCGGCAGAAAGCACAATCGTTCCACTTCGCCGCCATGGCCCCCATGAGCTCCCGCTCGGCAATGCTCCAGGCGCTGGGACCCCGCATGACGGCTTGCGTCCAGGCCTCGAGGGAAGCGCCGAGAGGCGCTCTTTTCTTCAGGGCGGTGCGCACCGCGCCCGGGAATCGCATTCCGGAGGCCGTGGAAATGAAACGGCGCAGCAGACGGTGGTTGAAGCGGGCGCCGCGTTCGATCTGACGCAGCAGTCTGGCGGCGCTTTTGATGGCCTGTGCACTCTCCCGCGAGCGCACCGGATCCGCTTCGAGGATCGATGCACGCATGCTGTCATCGAAGCTAGGGATTGGAGGCGCCTGACGCAATGACCACTGCGATCAGGGCGGTATATCCACGCTTGCTGCGGCGGACCGACCGGTTCCAGCGTCCGGGGGGCGGGACGCGTAAATCCTTATATTCTAAAGTTTCGGGACTGCCAATCCGAGGGCCGAGCCATGTTCAGAGGATGCCGTGTCGCGCTGCTTTCCAGTCTGTCCCTGGCGCTGTCGGTCGCGTTTGCCGCGCCGGTGCCCATCGGCAAGCTCACGAGTGCGCTGGCCTGGCGCAGCGTCGGTCCCTATACCGGCGGCCGCGTTACCGCGGTGGTCGGCATTCCCGACAAGCCCAACGTCTACTACATGGGCACCGCGGGCGGGGGAGTCTGGCAGACCGAGGACTACGGCGACAGCTGGCGGAGCATTTCCGACAAGGATTTCAGGAACAGCAGCATCGGCGCCATGGCGATCGCGCCCTCGAACCCGAAGATCATCTACGTGGGCACGGGCGATTCCGCTCCCCGCAACACCGTGCTGACCGGCGAGGGGATGTACAAGTCCACCGATGGCGGCCGGAAATGGTCGTACATCGGCCTGGGCGAGACCCACATCATCAGCTGGATCGTCGTGGCGCCGAACAATCCCGACGTCGTCTACGTTGCGGCGCTCGGGCACCTCTTCGGACGCAATGCGGACCGTGGGGTGTTCAAGACCACCGACGGCGGCAAGACCTGGAAGAAGATCCTGTACGTCGATGACGATACGGGCGCGATCTGCCTGGCCATGGATCCGTCCAATCCCCAGGTGCTGTACGCGGCGATGTGGCAGATGTCGCGCAGGCATTGGACGTTCTCGAGCGGCGGGCCGGGCAGCGGCATCTACCAGACGACCGACGGCGGCACGACCTGGGCCAACATCTCGCACCGTCCGGGCCTGCCGCCCGGCATTTTCGGCAGGGTGGGCATCGCCGTGGCGCCGAGCCGGCCTGGTGTCGTGTATGCGCTGATCCAGGCAGACTACAAAGGGCAGGCCGGCGGGTTGTTCCGCTCCGAGGATGCCGGCCAGAGCTGGAAGCTCATCAACAACAGCATGGATATCACGCAACGCGCCTTCTACTACATGACCGTGTACGTGGATCCCAAGGACCCGAATACGATCTACCTGCCCAACGTCGGGGTGTACGTCTCGCACAACGGCGGCAGGAAGCTGACCGAGCTCCATCCGCCGCATGGCGACAACCATGTGCTGTGGATCAACCCGAACGACCCGCAAATCCTCATCGAAGGCAACGACGGCGGTGCAACGGTCAGCCAGAACGGCGGCAAGGCCTGGAGCTCCGAGGACAACCAGCCGACCGGCCAGTTCTATCACGCCAACCTCGACGATCAGTTTCCGTTCCATATCTATGGCGCGCAGCAGGATCGCGGCTCGGTCGAGGCGCCGAGCGCCGTGCCGGGCGGAATGATTCCGCCGGTCTGGGAGGACGTGCAGGGCGGCGAAATGAGCTGGGTGGTGCCGACACCTCACCGCTCCTGGGTCACCTATGGCAGCGGCTATTACAGCATCGAGTGGCGGCAGGATCGCCGGACGGGACTGGTCACGAACGTCAGCCCCTGGCCGGAATACAAGTTCGGGCTGGCGGGATCCGAGATCAAATATCGCTACGGCTGGAATCATCATCCGGTGGTGTTCGCTCCCGCCGATCCCAGGGAGCTGCTGATGGGAGCGAACGTGGTGCTCGAGACCCTGGATGAAGGCCTCCACTGGAAGCCGATCAGTCCGGACCTCACGCGCAACGACAAGAGCAAGCAGGGACGCCCCGGCGGCCCGATCAGCGCGGATGTGACCGGCGAGGAGATGTTCGACACCCTGTCCTCGATCGCTTTCTCGCCGCTCTCGGACAACGTCATCTGGACGGGCTCCGATGACGGCTTGGTCTACGTGACCACCGACGCGGGCGGACATTGGAGCCAGGTGCGCCCGCCGGCGCTGCCGGCCTGGTCGACGATCACCTGCATCGAGGCTTCGCATACCGACCGCGGCACCGCTTACGTGTCGGCGAGCCGATTCGACTGGGATGACTTCCATCCGTACGTCTACCGGACGACGGATTACGGCAAGCATTGGACGCAGATCACCGCCGGGCTGCCGCAGGACCAGTACATCGAGAGCGTGCGGCAGGATCCGGACCAGTCCGATCTGCTCCTCGCGGGGACCAGCGCTACGGTGTACTTCAGCACGGATGGCGGCGGCCACTGGCAGCCGTTGACCCTCCAGCTGCCGGCGGTGCGGGTCAATGACATCGAGATCCAGCCGCAACAGCACGCCGTCGTACTCGCCACGTTCGGACGCGGTTTCTGGGTGCTGGACGACCTGCAGTTCCTGGAGCAGCTGGGGACTGCGCAGGTGGCGAGCGACTCGCCTCATCTCTTCAAGCCGCAGCAGGCGTGGCTGGTCACGCGTGGCGGAGGCGGCGAGGAGGGACCGCGCGGACCGGGAGGCCGGAATCTGGCGCCCGGCGCCACGATATTCTTCAACCTGCCGGCCGACTACAATGGCAACACGCCGGTGCGGCTGAGCTTTGCCGATCCGAGCGGCAAGTTGATTCGTACCTTCACGCTGCGCCTGAAGGCAAAAGGCAAGCCGAAGCCGATTTCGGATAACCCGACTCTGGCGCGAAAGCAACGGCAGCAACGGGCGACCGAGGTGAAGCCCGGCATGAACCGCTTTCAGTGGGATCTGAGATACCCGGATGCGGAGGACGTGAAGGGGATCTACAATTCCTTCTTCGCGGCCGCGGCGCCCGTGGGGCCGGAGGTGGTACCGGGCAATTACCAGGTGACGCTGACCTACGGCGATGCCGCGCAGAGTCAGCCGTTCGCGGTCAAACTGGACCCGACACTGCAGACCACACAGGCGGAGCTGCAGCAGCGTTTCGATCTGCTGATGCGGCTCGATGCTGCGGTGGACCGGCTCGATTCCAATCTGAACCGGGCCATCGACGCGCGCGCCGCCCTGCAGAAGGCCGTGGCCGGCAAGAGCATCGCCGCGAGCACGGCGCAACCGGCGCTGGACCGGCTGAACCGCGACATAAACGATAGCGTGGATCTCAGGATCCAATCCAGTGAGGGTGCGCTGGTGTACCCTCCCAGATTGCGCGCCTGGTTGACCCTGATTGCCGGTCAGGTGAGCACGGCATTCGTGGCGCCCACGCCGGCGATGGTGAAGGTGGCGGATGGATACATCGACGATACGGCCGCGGGTGTCCTCCACCTGCAGGCCGATGTCGCGGATGCCCACGAGGTACTGAAGCACTAACTTCCATGACCGCCGCGATTGAACAGCTCGAGGGGACGCCGCGTCTGCGGCTGAAGCTCATACCGCTTCTCGTTACCGTCGCCCTCGCGTTCGGGGTCCCCATGGCGGGTGCCCTCATGGCGTCCGGCGTACTGCGCCTGCTGCACGTGCGCTGGCAGCCCGGGGCCAATCTGCCCTGGCTGTACGCACAGCATGCCGGGCAGCTCGTCGTCGCGCTGCTCGTCATCGCAATTCTCAAGTACCGCCTGGTGCCTGCCGACTACGGCCTGCATTGGCCGCGGGGCAAGACCTATGTCCGGCCCGCGATACTGTGGGGAGTGTTCTTCGGGCTGCTGATGACCGTTGTGGATTACGCGCCTCAGATTCTCATGCACGCGAGGCTCAACTCCACCGCCGCCAATTCTCCCGCCACGTTCTGGGGATGGATGTTCTTCGAGGGGGTTTATGTCGGGCCGACGGAGGAGATTCCTTTCCGCGCTCTGCTCGTCACCTATCTGATGACCACCATGCCCGGCAGGCTGCGTGTCGGTCGCTTCGAGATGAGCTGGGCTGGTGTCATCGTGGCGGCAATGTTCGCGCTGTTGCATGCCACCAATTTCGCGACCCGCCACTGGGCGGCGGCCCTCGGCCAGCAGGTCTACGCGTTTGCCCTCGGCGTTCTCTATGCCTACTGGCTCGAGAAATCGCGCAGCGTGCTTGCCTCGTGCATCGGCCATAACGTGGGGGATGTCGCCGAATGCATCATCGCTTTCGCGTGGATCGGAGTCTTCCCGGCGTGAGGGGATCCTGCCCCGGGAGCCTTGTCGTTTACTTCCGGAATTCGACAGTGTGCTTGGGACGTTCGTCGACGGATAGCGAGAAGACGTCGGAGCGCGCGTAGTGGCCCACGACGTCGAAGTCGTAGCGCGCGCGGACGAGCTCATCGAGGTCGATGCGGGCGGTCAACAGGGCGGTTTCGTTTTTGAGCGGACCGGCCAGGACATCGCCCAACGGACCGACGATCACGCTGTTGCCCTGGATCAGCGGTCGATCGGCGTCCCAGTGAGGCGCACTGACGCCCAGTGCCGTGGGGGATGGCTGCACCTGGCAGGCGCTGATGACGAACATCCGGCCTTCATAGGCGATATGGCGCATCGAGGCCTGCCAGACGTCCCGCTCGTCCACAGTGGGGGCACACCACACCTGGACGCCTTTGGCGTACATTGCCATGCGCAACAGCGGCATGTTGTTTTCCCAGCATATTGCCGCGCCGATACGCCCCGCTGGGGTATCCACCACGGGTAGCGTGGAGCCGTCACCCTGGCCCCAGATCAGCCGCTCAGTTCCCGTGGGCATCAGCTTCCGGTGCTTCGCGATCAGCCCGCCCTCCGGGGAGAAGAAGAGCGCGGTGCAGAACAACGTGCTGCCGGCCCGCTCGATGACTCCGATCACCAGATGCGCGCCGGCGCGCCGCGCGAGCTCCGCCAACTCGCCGGTTTCGGGCCCTGGTACGTCGATGGCGTTGTCGAAGTAGTGCGCAAACGCTTCGCGCCCCTGCGGAATGCGGTAGCCGAGATACGTGCCGAAGACCTCACCTTTGGGGTAGCCGCCCAGCAGCGCCTCGGGCAAGACCACCAGGCTGGCGCCGGAGGTTCTGATGCTCTCCCCGAAGGACAGGATCTGCTCCAGAGTCGCGGCTTTTCCGAGCGGGGAAGCGCCGATCTGCAGAGCCGCGACGACTGCTTGCGTCATGGCGCCTAGCTTAGCTCAATCCGCTGCACCCGCTCCCATGACTCGACGTCGCCCGCGACGATGCGGAATATCGGGTGCGGCTCCGGAGAGCGCGTCCGGATCCACTGGCGATGCACGGCGGGATTCCTCCGCGCCAGCTTGTTGAGGAGGTGTTGCCATTCATACTCGACCTGTCCGGCGGTCACCCGGAGCCGGATGGCTCCGCGGACGGGACCGACCTTGGTGGCGTCGAAGGAGTAACCACGGCTTTCGGCTTCGACCAGAACCGCTGCGAGATACGCGTTGATCGCCGTGCGCGGAGCGGGATGCGACTGGAAGCGCAGCAACTGCGGGTGATGGCGATATCCCTTCGTCTCACCTCGCAGTACGGCGCGCGCCAGCAGCCCCTCGCGCCAGAGCGCCACCAGGCCGGCCGGGTCGAGATATTTGGGATTTAGGGTCCAGAGGCGCATGGCCGACGGAGATTACCCGGAAATGGGGTAGCATGCCCCGATGGAGGATGGCCCGTCATGAACGCCTCTTCGCTCGAGCAGATCGAGACCAAGATCGCCTTCCTGGAGCGCGCTAACGCGGAGCTGAGCGACGTCGTGTTTCGGCAGCACCAGGAGATCGAGGCTCTGCGGGCGCAGATCATCGGACTCGCCGCGCGGATTGACGCAGCGCAGGCGGACACCGGCGTGCGCACGCCGGAAGAGGAGAGGCCGCCGCACTATTAGCGGGTCGCGGCAGCTCGCTGGGTGGCAGCGGTCCTGTTGGAGTGTCCTGCACCCGGGGCGGGTGGTAATCCAAGCGCCGGCGGAGCAGAATCGCGGTAAAACCGCGTGCCGCGGCAGGCGCGCCAAAGATCGGGGGTCTCATGTTCGCGAAGTCAGCGGCGGAATTCCTCGGCACGTTCTGGCTGGTTCTCGGCGGCTGCGGCAGCGCCGTCCTGGCAGCGGCGTTTCCCCAGCTCGGGATCGGCTTCGTCGGTGTTTCCTTGGCGTTCGGGCTCACCGTCCTTACCGGCGTCTACGCGCTGGGTCCGATCTCCGGTGGCCACTTCAACCCCGCGGTTTCCGTCGGGCTGTGGGCGGGCGGGCGGTTCCCTGCCGCGAATCTGCTGCCCTACATCGTCTCTCAGGTCATCGGCGGCATCGCGGGGGCGGCGGTGCTCTACCTGATCGCCAGCGGTAAGGCGGGTTTCAGCCTTTCGGGAGGCTTCGCCTCCAACGGCTTCGGCGCGCATTCTCCAGGCGAATACTCGATGCGGGCCTGCGCCGTCACCGAGATGGTGATGACCTTCATGTTCGTCACCGTCATTCTGGGCGCGACGCACAAGCGTGCGCCGGTCGGTTTCGCCGGCATCGCCATCGGGCTGGCGCTCACCCTCATTCACCTGATCAGCATTCCGGTGACCAATACCTCGGTCAATCCGGCGCGCAGCACCGGGCCGGCCGTCTTCGTCGGCGGTTGGGCGGTGAGCCAACTCTGGTTTTTCTGGGTATTCCCGCTGATCGGCGCGGTGATCGCCGGCATCGTGTATCGGACCGTGTTCGAAGGAGAGCCGGTCAAGCCGCCGATCACGGGCCGGCCGGACTGACTCGACCGGACGAATGCCGGGGCATCGCCAGCCGCCGGGAAGCGCTGCATTCAAGTCAGTAGTTTTCCGGACGGAGGGGCGCAAAAAGCGGGATGGCGGTCAACGATTGCCGCGGCGGTGGCCGATAGGCTGCCGTCATGCTTCAGATTGTGGGCGCGGTCGTGGTTTTCGGGTGCGTCATCGTCGGCTTCCTGCTCGGCGGCGGGCACCTGCTTCTCCTGTGGCATCCCACGGAACTGCTGATCATTTGCGGTGCCGCCTTCGGTGCATTCCTGATCAGCAACCCCCTGAAGGTCGTCAAGGCTTCTTTCGCGGGCGCCATCTCGCTGCCCAAGGGCCCCCGCTACAAGCGCGAAGACTATCGGACGCTTCTCAAGCTGCTCTACGAAGTCCTGCAGAAGATCCGCAAGGCGGGAATGATCGGGATCGAAGCGGACATCGAGAAGCCCCATGACAGCGCCCTCTTCAAGAGATACCCGAACATCCTGGCCGACCATCACCTGATGGAGTTCATCACCGACTGCCTGCGGCTGATGGCGGGCGGAAGCATGAACCCGCATGAGCTGGAGAGCCTGCTCGAGTACGAGCTCGAGACCCACCACCGGGACGCGCACGAGCCCGCCCATGCGGTCCAGAAGGTCGCCGACGCGCTGCCGGGATTCGGCATCGTCGCCGCTGTCCTGGGAATCGTGAATACCATGGCGTCCCTGGATGGAGCCGACACCGCCACCATTGGACATAACGTGGCCGGCGCGCTCGTCGGCACGTTTCTCGGCATCCTGGTGGCCTACGGCCTCGTCGGGCCGATCTCGGCCGCCATGGAGAGCCGTGCCACCGAAGAGGGCAAGGTCTTCGACATCGTGAAGATGGCGCTGGTCGCCAATGTCCGCGGGTACCCGCCGGCGGTCGCCATCGAGTTCGCACGCAAGCTCCTGTTCGCGGATGTGCGTCCGTCGTTCCTGGACCTCGAGTCGCACCTCAAGGCGAAGCCGCCGGCGGCGGCTGCCTAGGAGACCTCCATGGCGACAGGTGGACAAAGCGGCGGCGACGAGCGCCCGCTAGTCATCGTCAAACGCTACAAGAAGGTCGAGGGAGGACATCACGGCGGCGCATGGAAGATTGCGTACGCGGACTTCGTCACCGCCATGATGGCGTTCTTCCTGGTGATGTGGCTCGTGACTTCGATATCGAAGCAGGAGCGCGCCGCGATCTTCGAGTACTTCAAGAATCCGAGCATGGAGAACGGCAAGAGCGTGCATCCGGCGCCCGGACAGATGGTGGGGCCGGGTGGCGCGAGCTCGAGTCCCATCAACCTGGGCGGCGGAATGGATGCGCCGCGGACGAGCCTCACGGGCACCCCGACGCAGTTGGGAGTAGGCGCGCAGGCAGCGCCACCGCCCATGCCGCAGAGTGCACCGCAACCCGTACCGCAGCCTGTGCCGCAAACCGCATCGCAAGCCGCGGGTGCGGGTGCTGCTGCGGACACGAGCCTCCGACAGGGCGGACAGCCGATCTCGCCGCAGGCAACGGAGAACAAGCGTCTCGAGGCACTTCTGAAGGAGCTGCAGGAGGCCATCGCGAAAGGGCAGGCCCTGAAGCCATTCAAGGACCAGCTGCTGATCGACATCATGCCGGAAGGGCTACGGATCCAGATCGTCGATTCGCAGAACCGGGCGATGTTCGACGTCGGGCGCGCGAACCTCAAGGACTACACGGTTTCCATCCTCAAGAGTCTCGCCCCCTACCTGGCTTCCGTTCCCAACCGCATCAGTATCACCGGACACACCGACGCCACCCCCTATCCCGGGTCCCATGACTACACCAACTGGGAGCTGTCCGCCGATCGGGCGAATGCGGCCCGGCGCGTCCTCGTCTCGGCGGGTCTTCCGGCAAACAAGATCGGCCGCATCGTGGGCCTTGCCGATTCCGCTCCCATCGATCGCGCCAATCCCGTGAGTCCGGTCAATCGCCGCATCAGCATCATCGTGATGACTCACGAGATGGACTCCACCCCGGAAGGCCTGGCGCGCAAATCGCTGTAGTTACGCCGCGAGGGGGTGGGCCGTCAGGTACTCGTCGAAGGTGCCGGTGAAATCCTCGATTGACCCGCCCGGCTTCACTTCGATGATGCGCTTGGCGAGGCCGCCGACGAATTCGCGGTCGTGGGACACGAAGATCAGCGTTCCGGGGTAGAGCTCGAGAGCCGTCTGCAGGGACTCGATGGTCTCCATGTCCATGTGGTTCGTCGGCTCGTCCATGACCAGGACGTTCGGCTTGGTCAGCATCAGCTTGCCGTAGATCATGCGGCCCTTCTCGCCGCCCGACAGCACCTTGACCGACTTCTTCACTTCATCGCCCGAAAAGAGAAGCCGGCCGAGCGTCGCACGCACGATCAGATCGTCGTCCGCCTTGCCTGTCCAGTGGGACATCCACGTGAACAGGTCGATCTTGTCGTCGAAGTCCGCTTGCGTGTCTTGCGGCATGTACCCGGGCTCGGCGTTTTCCACCCATGTGACGTGGCCCGCGGTCGGCTTCAGGTCGCCGACCAGGCAGCGCGCCAGGGTGGTTTTGCCCACGCCGTTGGCACCGATGATGGCAATCCGCTCGCCGGCCCGGATGTTGAAGCTGACCTTCTTCAGAACATCGACGTCAGAGCCCGGATAGCGGAATGAGAGGCCCTCGACGGTGACCGCGGAGTTGAAGAGCTTCTTGCGCTGCTCGAAGCGGATGTATGGGTTCTGCCGCGAGGAGGGCCGGACTTCCTCGAGCTTGATCTTCTCGAGCTCCCGGCGGCGCGAGGTCGCCTGGCGTGCCTTGGAGGCGTTGGCCGAGAAGCGGCGCACGAACTCCTGCAGGTCGGAGATGCGGTCCTGGGCCTTGGCGTTCGCGGCCTCGACACGCTGGCGGGCCTGGAGCGAGGCCAGCATGAAGTCGTCGTAGTTGCCCGGATAGACCTTCAGCTGCTGGTAATCCAGGTCTGCGATGTGCGTGCAGACCTGGTTGAGGAAGCGACGGTCGTGGCTGATGATGACCATGGTGGTGTCATAATCGTTGAGCACGCCCTCGAGCCAGCGGATCGAGTGGATGTCGAGGTTGTTGGTCGGCTCATCGAGCAGCAGCACGTCCGGCTTCGAGAACAGGGCCTGCGCCAGCAATACGCGCAGCTTCAATCCGGGCGCCACTTCGCGCATCGGCCGCTCGTGCAGCGATTCGCTGATGCCGATGTCGCTCAGGATGCTGCCGGCCCGCGCCTCGGCGTCATAACCGCCGTACTCGCCGAATTTCACCTCGAGCTCCGCGGCCTTCATGTAGTCCGCGTCCGTCGCGTCTGCGTCGGCGTAGATCCGATCCCGTTCCTGCATCGCGCGCCACATCTCGAGGTGGCCCTGCATCACCACATCGAGCACACGCTGGTCTTCGTAGGCGAATTGATTCTGCTTCAGGGTCCCGAGGCGTCTGCCAGGCTGCAGCACCACATCGCCCGCGCTTTGCTCGAGGTCGCCACTCAGGATCTTCATCAGCGTCGATTTGCCGCTGCCGTTGGCGCCGATCAGGCCGTAGCGGTTGCCGTCCGAGAATTTCGCGGTGACCTGCTCGAAGAGCGGCTTGGCGCCGAACTGCATCGTGACGTTGAATGTGGAGAGCATATCTTTCCGTTTCGAATGGCGTTCCCAGACCCGTACCTCAAGCCGCAAACCGTTCGGATAGGGGCGAACGAGGTCTGCATGAGGAGCGCGGCCGTGATGTCCCCGACCCTACCGGGGTGTCGGTGGCCGTCAGTTGCGAGTGGTCCGGGATGCCCGACGGGTAGCCCCGCAGCGGGCCGCGCAATGTAGCCGATGGGCGGAATGTGCGCAACGCGCCGGATCGCCATTTAGCTCTCAAAAAGGCTATCTTGCCTTTAGCCCTTATAAAGGCTAGAATCCATCCAGATCTCTAAAGGGCTAAACAGCAATGGACTATCCGCTTCTTACCCCAAAGCAGCTCGCTGCTTATCTCCGCTCGCTGAGACGAGCAAAGCGTCTCACGCAATCCGCGCTCGGTTCCAAGCTGGGGCTCAGCCAAAGACGAATTGCGACGATCGAGCTCGAACCCGAAGCGGTAAGCGTCGGGCAGATGATGCGCATCCTCGCGCTCCTGGATGCGCGTCTGATCCTTCGGGTTCCAGGCAAGAAAAGCGAAGTCAGGGACAGCACGTCGGGCAACGACGTTAGTTGGTAGCCGCCATGCCAACCCTGAATGTATGGATGAACGGAGAACTCGTCGGCGCGTGGACGACCAGTCGCACAGGAACCCCGATTCTGCGATACGAGGACTCGTGGATTCAGTCCAGCCGAGCTCGCGCACTGTCGCTTTCACTGCCCATTACTCCCGATCGCGAGATCCGCGGAGATGTCGTTGACCACTACTTCGATAATCTCCTGCCCGACAATGCGGACATTCGCCGCCGCATTCGCGAGCGCTATGGCTTGAAGTCCACCGATGCCTTCGATTTGCTCGAACAAATCGGTCGTGACTGCGTCGGTGCAATTCAACTGCTGCCCCCCGATCGCAAGCCTGATGATTGGAACAAAATCGAAGGTACTCCGCTATCTCCGGCGGACGTAGAGCGAGAACTGCGGGCAGTCGTCGCGCCGGCATTGCTGGGGCAACGCGCGGACGCTGACGACTTTCGCATCTCGATTGCCGGCGCGCAGGAGAAAACCGCTCTCCTCATGATGGGGGGCACGTGGTATCGGCCACGTCGGTCAACGCCCACTACCCATATCCTCAAACTACCGCTCGGCGTCATCGGAAATTTCCGCGGCGACTTCTCGCACTCCGTCGAGAACGAATGGCTCTGCTCGAAATTTCTGCATCAGCTCGGGCTTCCGATCGCGCATACGGAAATCGGCCAATTTGGCGCACAGAAGGCACTCGTCGTCCAACGCTTCGACCGCAGGTGGGTGGGAGTCGAGAAAAGCGCCGTGGAGCGGAGCGGTTTTCTGCCGGGGGCGGGCGTCTGGATAGCCCGTCTGCCGCAAGAAGACTTCTGTCAAGCGACAGGACGTCCTCCAACGCAGCGGTACGAGCGCGACGGCGGCCCATCCATGAACGAGATCCTGGAGATCCTGACAGCCGGCGCGGATGCCGAACGCGACAGGGCAAACTTCGCTCTTGCTCAACTCGCGTTTTGGCTGTTGGCTGCTACCGATGGGCATGCGAAGAACTTTTCCATAAACCACTTGGCAGGTGGTGCATTTAAAATGACACCGCTCTATGACGTCTTGTCGGCGTGGCCGGTCATCGGAAGCGGCGCCAATCAGCTTCCTCTTCAGGATGCGAAGCTGGCCATGGCGGTTGCCGGAAAGAATCGGCACTACAAATTAGTTGACGTTCAACCCAGGCATTGGCGGGCGCTGGCGATGCGCATCCGCGGGTCGGAGCTGTGGGACCGCATGCAATCTCTGGTCGATGCTGCGCCGCGCGCGTTCGATCCTATCGATCTTCCACGCGGCTTTCCGGAGGTGGTGATATCCAAAATCCACCGGGGCGTGCGCGACCAGTCCCGCAAATTCCTGACAGCCCTCAGTTTGGAGGGGAAGGGCGGTTAGCGATGATGACCAAAAGATGAGAGTAGACGGACCTGAAGACGCTACCCGTCATCCTCCGGTGCGACGGGTACTTTTCTGCTACCGACCGTCATCGGCTGCAGCTTCGCCAGGGCGGCGCCGACCGCGTTCATGCGCGATATCGGGAAGTCCGTCGGGATGTACGCGTGGAGGACACGCAACGACATTTCACGCCAGCCGGACGGCGGATGGGCGAGGACTGCGGGGATATATCCGGCCAGGACCGCCTTCGCCGCCCTGTCGTTCAGCAAATCGCCGATGACCGAGTCGATCGAGGGCCGCTCCGTCGCCGGAATGGCGATGGTGGACTTCCAATCACCCCACGGACTGACGAAATCTCCAGCCGGCACCAGGGGTTCGACGTAATGGGTCAAGCCATCCCGCGCGAGGTAGTACTCCGCCGGCATGAACCTGTCGTCCAGCTTGCGTAACCAGCTGCTCACTTCGTCATCCAGGTTCCGGCGTACGGTCCTCATGCGCGGCCGGTCACAGAGGTTGTGTTGCTGATAGGGGTCGTCGACGTTGTCGTACAGCAGCCAGGGACCATGCAGAGAGCGAACATAGGTGTATCGCGCCGTTCGCACGCCACGATACGCGCCGATGCCGTAGTGCCTGGTGGACGAGATCGACACGGGCATACTGAGAAAGGAAGACGTTCGCTGCTGCTCGACGGCAGGCTTGTTCATGACAGCCGAGAAGTCCGTTCCCTGGACGCCCTTCGGTACCTGAATGCCACTGAGGCCGAGCAGTGTGGGCATGATATCGGGAGAGTCGATGAGCTCGCGGCAGCGGGTCCCTTCACGGCCAAGCGCCTGCGGATAGCGTACCAGCAGTGGAATGCGGATCGATTCTTCCCAGGGAACCATCTTATATTGGAGCCCCTGGGAGTACATCATGTCGCCGTGATCGGACGTGAAGACGACGATGGTGTCGGCGGCCTTGCCGTTGTCCTCCAGCGCATGCAGCAGCGTGTCGAAGCAGTCGTCGAGCGCGGCTCCGTGCGCGTAATAGCCGCGTAGATCCTGAACAGCCGCTTGCCTGTCCACCTCGGGCACGTTGGGTCGGACCTTGATCTCGCGGTCCTTGAACATGTCCTGATATCGCTTGGGGGCACCCGTCAGAGGAAAGTGCGGCGGACCCCACGACAGGAAAAGGAAGAACGGAGTGCCGGCATCGCGGAACTTCCGGATGTATTCACAGGCATCCCGGGTCTGCGCTATCGCGTCGTAGCCCGGCCAGAACTTTGGCGTCGGATCATCGCCCCCGTAATAGATGGAATGGTTGTAGTCGTGCGTGCACTCATTGGCCTTCCAATACTCAAATCCGAAGCGCTTATCCGGCGGGATGAATGCGAGCCGCCGGCCGTAGTAGCCATCCGGACTGCCATAAAGGTGCCACTTGCCGATGTAGGCCGTGTCATAGCCGGCATTCTGAAATGCCTCGCCGAGCGTGACTCCCTTGGGCACGAGGGGCACATCGTTGATGTAGACGCCGTTGGTCAGGGGATATTGCCCGGTCATCAGGCATGCGCGCGAAGGGCAACATACGGATGTGCCCGCCACAGCGTTCTCGAAGTTGACGCTCTCGGCGGCGAACCGGTCTATCGCCGGCGTGTGCGCGTTCCGATCCCCCGCGTACCCGAAGGCCTGCGCGCGCCATTCATCCGCGATCACGAACACGACGTTGGGTGCCGCCGACTGCGCCTTGGCCTTTTTGCCGAGCAGCTGGCCTGCCATCAGCGAGCCGAGCGCACCCCGGATGAATTGCTTTCGCGTGATCGTCGGCATCTGGAACCAATGGGTCCGCCTGCGCAAGCAGGGTAGTCGTTGTTGGCTCAATGATCCCACCGTTCGGCATTCGACGGCAAGGCGCGGACCGGCGACTAGGGCATCTCGCGCCGATCCTGCTGGGGGATCGGACGCGGATGGGTAGGGGAGGCGGGCCGTCATGGACCCGGTTGGTCGGCTGCGCCTCCGCCGCGAGATAGTGAGAGCGGTGTCGCGTGCTCCGGTTTATACTCCGCCTGGCGCATCCAAGAGAGTTCACCGACTCTACGGTATGAATCGACCTGATTCCGGTGGTTTCCTGCGGCTGGATTCGCGGCACGTCATCAACCTTGCGATCATCGCGCTCTCGACACTCGTCGTCGTGCTGGCGGCGCGCACGGGTTGGCATTCCCTCGTCAATTTCGAGCAAGCGAAGAATGTTCAGCTGGCGTACGCCGCGGCGGACGATTTCGTCGTGGCCGCCGGAGATCGCGAGCTTGAAAGGACGTACGGCGGCGCGCTGCTCGGAGGGGGCCGCGGCGCCCCGGTTCTGCGCGCGAGATTGACCCTTCTACGCAGTCAGGGCGATCAGGCCTGGCTACGTGCCACACAGCGCGCGCGGATGCTTGCGAGGGGGTCTCAAGTCCCGACGGATCTTTTACACCAGCTGGCGCAGGCAGACGCGTCCGATGCGGCTTTGCGTGCCGCGCGCCTACGCCTCGATGCCTGCGTTGATGGTCGAGGGTGTCACCTCGACGACGCGGAGTGGCAGCGGGTGATCGACGTGACGCTGGCTCATTTGGACGCGGCGCGTGAAGCAGTCCTTCTCAATCTTGACTCTCAGGCTCAGCCAATCCGCCTTTACGCGGCGTTGTGCGATTCCGTGTGGGTCGTCGCCGAGTATGTGCGAAGCCAGCGAAGCATATTGGCGTTCTACCTGAGTGCGCGCACGCCCGTCCCGCCGGCCGTGCTCACCGAACTGGCGGCGGAGCGCGGTGTCGCGGACCGCGCAATGCAGGAGCTGAGGGTGTACCGGCAGCTTCGCGACCTCGATGATCGCATTGGCGCGGCAATCGACGCTGCCGATCGTTCCGTGACCGCCGGCTTTGAGCCGCTGATTGCAATGATCCTGACTGATCGACTGCAGCTCGACGGAGAAACCTGGCTTGCGCGTACACAACCGAGCGTCGCCGCGATAGACGGTCTCTCCGGGACGGTCGATTTGGTGCTCTCGGAGCTCGCCGCCCGAGCGATGCGCTCGAGCCGTGCCGACATGTACCTCAACGGACTGCTGATCGTGCTGGCCTGTGTAGTCGCCGCATTGGGTATGACAAAGGTCCGCCAAGCTGCCAACGCGCTGTTTCATCAGAAGGAGCTGGCGGAGGTAACGATTCGCTCGATCGGCGACGCGGTCATCACCACGGATTCCTTGGGACGCGTGGAGTACGTGAATCCTGCCGCGGAGCAGATGACCGGCTGGGGAAATAGCGAGGCTAAGGGCTTGCCGCTGTCACGGGTCTTCAATGTAGTCAATGGCTTCACGCTCGAGACTCAGGCGAGCCCCATTGAGGCATGCCTCAGAGAAAACCGTGTCGTAAGCCTCGACAACAATACGATCCTCATCCGCAAGGATGGCGCGCGCCTTTACATCGAGGATTCGGCCGCGCCCATCCGCGACCGGGCCGGTCAACTGATCGGCGCCGTGCTCGTCTTCTATGATGCCGCGCAGGTTCATCAGGCCGCGCATCTCATGGCGTATCGTGCGAGCCACGATCCGTTGTCGGGGCTCATCAACCGCCGCGAATTCGAGCACCGTCTGGCGGCGTTGCTCGCTCCGCACCGGGACGATACCAGTCAGCACGCGTTACTCTACCTTGATCTCGACCAATTCAAGGTCGTCAACGACACCTGCGGGCACTTGGCTGGTGATCAGTTGCTGCGGGAGGTCAGCCGGATCCTGAATGAGCTGAAGCGCGAGAGCGATGTACTGGCAAGGCTCGGCGGCGATGAATTCGGGCTCCTCATTCGAGGATGCCCCCTCGAGCAGGCTCGGGAGATCGGCGAAAAGCTGCGTGCGGCGATTGCCGACTACCGATTCGAATGGCAGGGGCGGCAATTCAGCCCGCACGTCAGCATTGGGCTCGTACCCTTCAGTCTGGATGCGGGGCCGCCAGCTGCATTGATGAGTCATGCCGATGCAGCGTGCCACCTCGCCAAGGAGAGGGGCCGGGATCGTCTGCAGGTCTACGATGCGAGTGATCGGGAGATAGCGCTTCACTTCGGGGCGATGCACTGGGTCGCCCGGTTGACCGAGGCGCTGGACGAGGATCGCTTCGTGCTGTACTGCCAGCCGGTCGTACCCTGCGACGCACGCCGCGCGCGACATGCCGAGGTAATGGTGCGAATGCTGGACACGGATGGAACGCTGTGCTTGCCGTCAGAGTTCATCCCGCCAGCGGAGCGCTATGGCTTGATGCCCCGGCTGGACCGCTGGATCGTGCGTCGGGCACTGGCTGCGGTCGCCGAGGCGTACGGTCGGGGCTGGGGAGGCCGGATCGGGGTGCTGTCGATCAACCTTTCAGGTGCGACACTCAGTGATCCCGCCGCGGCTCGGTTCCTGCGGGAGGAGATTTCGCGCGCCGGAGTCGCGCCTCAGGCGCTGTGCTTTGAGATTACGGAGACTGCGGCAGTCTCGAGCCTCACGGAAGCGTCGGCATTGATCGACTCGCTGCGGCAGATCGGATGTACCTTCGCGCTCGACGATTTCGGCCGGGGGATGTCATCTTTCATGTACTTGAAGCAACTGCGGGTGGACTACCTGAAGATAGACGGAGAGTTCGTCCGCAACATGGTTGACGACCCGGTTTCCTGCGCCATGGTTCAGGCCATTCACGCCCTCGGACAAGCAATGAATATATCCACGATTGCCGAATGGGTGGAGACACCGACGCTGCGCCGTCGCATCGAGACTCTCGGCATCGATTATATGCAGGGGTACGAGCTCGGCAGGCCCGAACCGCTTTCGCAGTACCTGGAGCGCTGCGGCAGGATGGCGCGCGTCTGACCGTCAAGGAGGCGGATGATCGTTATTCGTACCTAAGCGCGTGGATGGGATTGGCACGCGCGACACGCGCGGCATGAGCAAAGACCGTAAGCCAGGCGATGAAGAGCGCCGTGAAGCCGGCTGCAATGAAGTAACCGGGATTCAGGCTGATACGGTAGGCGTAACCTTCGAGCCAGCGGCGTAAGCAGTAATACGCGACCGGCCAGGCGATCGCATTGGCCAGCAGGACCGGGATCGAGAACTGCCACAGCAGCAAACGGATGATGTCCCTCGTCGTCGCGCCCATGATCTTGCGGATGCCGATCTCCCCGGTACGGCGTTCGACGACGAACGCGGCCAGGCCGAAGAGTCCGAGCGAGGCGATGAAGACCGCAACGATGACGAAGATGCTGAGCAGCTCGCCTTGGCGCTCGGCATCGACATAAAGCTGATTCAGGCTTTCGTCGACGAACCTGCGGTTGATGGGCTTCGCGGGAATATGGCGTTGCCAGATGCCGTCAATCGCCGTCAGCGTTTGCGGTATCTGGCCCGCCTTCAGTCGCACCGACATGTCGCTGTACAATTCCGGTTCGTTGAAGAACACGGTCGGCGCGACCTGTACGGCCTGGGCACCGGCGAACAGGACGTTGTGCACGACGCCGACGATGGTCACGCGTCCGCCGACCAGATCAATGGTCTTGCCGATTGCGCCGTCGGGGGTGAAGCCGAAGGCGCGCGCCGCGCGATCGTCAATAACCACATTGCGGCCGTCTTCCGGTTCTGTGCCGTGATGCAGGTCCATACCGTGGTCCCGCGACAGGAAGCGGCCGGCTTCCAGCTTGACGCCATAGACCGCGGCAAAATCGGGCGACACGGAATAGCTCATGACCTGTATGCTGGCACCCGTCGCTGCGATACGGACGACGTTCATCGGTTTATTGTCGCTCCCGGGCACCTTGTCCGACATGGCGACTCCCCCCACGCCAGCAAGAGCCGAAATCTCTGCCGTCATGCCTTCGAGCGTCTTTTGTGAGACCTCGGCGCCGTTCACCGAAACCAGCACGATGTTGTCGCGATCGAAGCCCAGATCGAGGTGATTGGCGAAACGTATCTGGGTGAAGATGACCGCGGCCGCAATGGCGAGGCCGATCGAAACCGCGAACTGGAAAACCACCAGGATCGTGCGCATCACCCCGGTGCCTGCGGAGCCGGCAACCGTGGAATGCAAAACACGCCCCGGACGGAAACCTGACAGAATGAATGCCGGGTAGATGCCGCCGATCAGCCCCGTCAACCCTGCGACGGCGACCATCGCGGCGACGAACGGCCAGTTGCCGAGGTAATCGAGCGTTATCGCGTGCCCCAGGAAACCGCCATAGGCCGGCAACAGCACTTCCGTGGCCGCGAAAGCGATGCTGAGCGCCAGCAACGCGGTCACAACGGCTTCGGTGACGAATTGCATGACCAGCTGTCGCTTGGCGGCACCCAGGACCTTGCGCAGCGCGACTTCGCGGGCGCGCAAGGATGCGCGCGCGGTGGCCAGATTGGTGAAATTGACGCCTGCCACCAGAAGCACGAGGGCGGCAATGGCGGCAAAGCCGAACACCAGAGTCCTGCTGTTGGGCGGTTTGATGCTGCCCTGGGTGTTGGGCGTCAGATGCACATCCTGTAACGGAACCAGCTTGGCTTTGAAGATATCGGCCGCCGCTCCGTGCATCACGGAAGCCAATTCGGATATGAACGCCGGCGACAGATGATTGGAAAATACCGTGGAAATCCTGTCGGCAACGGTTTTCGGGTTGGTCCCCGGCGCCAGGCGGACATAACTGGAAACATCCATGGTGGTCCAATCGTCGGGGTCCGGTTCCCTTTTCGTGGCGGCGGTCCCTGGAACCGGGGGCGGATAGAGCACGAAGACCTCGCCCCAAAACTGCGTGTTGTAGGGAAGATCGCGCAGAATGCCGGTGACGACGCGCGGGGTCGTTTGACCGAACAGCAAGATCCTGCCCATCGCCTGGTCCGTGCCGAAATACCGGATTGCCGCGCTCCGGGTCAGCACGACACCATCCGGGCGCGCGAGCGCCGTTGCCGGATTTCCCGCGATGAAGGGCAGCCGGATCATGGTGAAGAAGTTGGAGTCAACCTGGTCGATCCACTGCGAGTAATGCTTGTCGGAAACCGCGATCGCCGCGTTGTGGGCATGAAGTCGGGTCTGCTCCTGAATCCCGGGTATTTCCTCGAGCGCAGCAGGTCCGATCGGGGCGGAAGCCGCGCCGGCATCGCGCACCGGCTCGCCCGGCACATGGATCAGAAACGCAATGCGGTAGATCCGCTCGCTCCCCGGCAACCACCTGTCGAAAGAGAGCTCCTGCTGTACGAACAGACCGATCAGGATGGCGGCGGTCAAGCCCACCGCCAGGCCGGCGATATTGATGAAGCTGAAGAGCTTGTGACGAAAGAGGCTGCGAAATGCGGTGATCAAATAGTTGTGAAGCATTCCGCGCCCTCCGACTCCACCGATGCAACCCGCATGCCAGAAGAAAAAGCATCCTGTATCAAGGGCTTGGAGGACCACCTGGTCCAGGGAGTGTCCGTCAGTGAACACGCATTGTTCGAATGCGGACACTTTCGGACACGCTTCCATGCCTTCTCTTGACTGGGGAGCATACCTGTAATAAAAGTCTTACACGTATCTAGTGGAGTTGAACGCTGAAGTCTGCTGGGGAACGCCTGCTCGCTGTCCTGGGTGCGCTCGCCAATCCGCACCGGCTGCGCATCATAGGAGTGCTCAATGCGAAAGGCCGCGAGTACGTGAGTCAGCTGGCGCGGGAAATCGGCATCAGCCGGCCGTTGCTGCACCTTCATCTGCAGAAGCTCCAGGACGCGGGCCTGGTCAGCAGCAAGCTCGAGCTCTCCCCGGACGGCAAGGCGCTCAATTACTTCGAAGTGACCCGATTTGCCATCGAGATCACACCGGCAAGCGTCGCCAAAGCGGCGGCGACGCTGCCCGACCTATCCGCGGAATAAGACTGAAGAAGGGTTTCGATATGACGGGCATCGACATTCCAGACATCGTTTACGCGGTGGTCTTCGGCACCATGGTGATCTTCGGAGTGAAGTACATCTCAGGCATTTTCCACGCCTGGGCGCTCGGGGCAAATGAGAAGCAGTACCGTGCTTTGGCGGAGCGAGTCGTGACCTTGCAAGCGGAAAGTCAGGCGTCACTGTCCGCCGTGCAGGCGGACCTTGCCAAGATCGCGTCGGGTCTCGCAGAGATCGAGAGGATCCTCAAACAGGTCGAATGAGAGTTGCAACTCGAGACGGGTGACCTATGAAAACCATTTCCATCTTGCGGATCAATTTGCTGCGCGTGTTTTATCTCGTGCTGGTGCTCGGGATCGGTTTGGATATGCAAGTGTGGCCGAAGATGATCGGCCAGGTCTATTCGATGCGAATGGATTCCGGCATGGTCAATTGCATGCTGTTTGCGCTGTCCGTGCTGTCCATTCTCGGCTTGCGATATCCGTTGAAGATGTTGCCGGTGCTGTTCTGGGAATTCACCTGGAAAGCTTCCTGGCTGCTGAGCGTGGCCCTGCCGCACTGGATGCGGGGGCAGTGGAGCAAGGATCTCGGGGCGACCACATTCGCGGTCGGAATGATCGCGATCTTCATCCCGCTCGTTCCGTGGTCATATGTCTTCGAGCACTACGTGAAACAGCCCGGGGATCCGTGGTGGCGACGTACGACGACCGCTCCCGCGGCCAATTGCGCGCCTCGCTGACCGCGCTGGGTGATGTGCTTGGCACGAGTTTGTGCGCTGGTGCGCGCCCGCCTCGCAAGTGGTCCGCCCCGGTGGCAGGTAAGAGAATCCGGACTGACGAAACCCCGCATTAAGCGGGGTTTCGCGTCTCTGCGCTGCCGGGGGGCTACGGGCGCCGGCTCGATATCACTGTATTGTGGTATTATTATCACAGTTTAGTGGTATATCGGCGGTCGCGAGGCAAGGAAGAGTATGAAGATCAAAGCGGAGACCAACCCCTTTGTCTTCGGACAGGTCATTCGACCCGGTTTTGCATATTGTCACCGGCCCGATCTGGAGCGAACTCTCATCGAGCATTGTGGCGCCGGGCGGCGTGTCGTGCTTCTCGGCGACCGCCGCATGGGCAAGAGCAGCTTGGTGGTCAACGCGCTGGCAGGCACCGACCAACAGCTACTCGAGATCGATCTGCGAGGCGTCGGCTCGACACACGGGTTCTGCTCGCGTATCAGCACGGCGATCAATGAAGAAGCTGGACCGGCCGGATTCTTGCGGGACTTGAAGGGCAGCTTCCGCGAAGTGAAGATCGGTCCATCTTGGCTCAACGCTAAGTTCGTTCCGGCCCACCTGGATGTCGCTACGGAATTGCTCGGGCGCCTCCACGTTGCAAGTGAACGCCGATCGCTGATCGTTTTCTTCGACGAATTTCAAGACCTGGCGGAAAACCTGCCGACGTCTGAGTCAAGGGAGCTATTGGGCCTGTTGAGAGCCACGATCCAGCGCCATCATCGCACGGCTTATATTTTCGCGGGCAGCGCCAGCCCTTCGATGAGCGATTTGTTTACTGCGCACGATAGCCCTTTCTATCAAACTGCTGTTCCTCTCAGTGTCGGGCCCATTCCTCGTGCCGATATGCAAGAGTTCCTGGTTCGTCAATTTCGCCTCGGTAACCGCAAGCTGCCCGGCGGGACTGCGGAAACCATGATAGCGGTCGCGGGCCAATCACCGCACGATGTTCAACTGTTTGCCTTTTATGTCTGGTCCCGTTCGGAACCAGGGGTGATTGACAGTGAAGCACTGCGGACCGCACTTGGCGATGTGCTTGCGCAGGTAGGTCCCCGCGCGGAGGATGTGTGGTTCTCGGCAACGCCCGCTCAAAGGCGCCTGCTCTCGGTCCTGGCCTCGATGCCTGGCGGTCTGGGCCAGGTCTCCAGCCACGAATTTCTACAGCGCGCCAGCTTCGCCCGCAATTCATCAGCGCTCGCGGCGGCAAGACCCTTTCTAGGCGGACGGAATCCTCTCCTTGAGAAGACGGGCTCGACTGTTCGCTATCGGGAACGTTGGGTGCGGCTATGGGTCTTGCGACAGCTCACCGCGGAGGGGCAGCTGAGGGAATGGCCGGACGACTACGCAGGCAACCTTCTCGAGCCGCTCGTGCCCCGTGTGTCATAGTCTGCCCATATGCATGGCCTGATTGTTGCCTGCTGTCGCGTGAGCAGAGGTGCAAGTGGCAGACACGAACATCTCGCCTCTGACGTCGTTGTCGAAGGAGCGCTACACAGCGCTCAGTAGCCTTCCCTGGACTGGTCGGGGTGAAGCGAGTTGTGCTGTTCCTGCAATTCTTGTTCGGGTCCGCCTACGGTAAACCGGAGAGCGCCGGACGTTTCGGGCTTCTCGGGACTGCTCGATGCCCGGAAGCAGCCGGCGCTATTTCGCCAAGAGCCCGCGGTTATGTTCGTAGCTGATGACGCGGGTGACCTTCCAAGCACCACGCTTGTTCTGCCATAGCATGATGAATTTGGCGTCCCCCACGTTCTCTGGGTGTCCGGGGTGATGGAACCGATGCACGCCGATCTCTACGGCTCCGTACCCCTTCAATGGATATACCTCGAGCGTGTCGCGAAGCAGCTCCCGCTGCACCTTTCCGCAGATGTTCTGCTTGATCGCAGCGAGGAACGGCGCTTTGCCGACCGACAATCCCGTCTGATCATGATAGAACTCCAAATCATTGGAGACCATGGATCCCAGGGTCACCAAGTCGCAGCGGTTGTACGCATCGAAGAGCTTGGTATCCAGCGCCAGGATGGTCACGTAAAGTGGGTCGACACGATCACCGGTTTCCGCCCCTGTTGACAACGCGGGGAAGATAATCAGGACCCAAAGGAGCGGCCAGAGCAACTTTTTCCCAAACACAGGCTTGTCCTCCGAATGATCATCAGGCATCGAGCCCCAGAACACCGCCGGCCCGCCAAAAGTTGCAGCAACAGCGACGCGGCCGTGCCCCGGTACCGGGCCTGTGGGTCAGCGGAACCGGGAGACCCCTGCGGCTCGGCGAGTTCGGCGAGAATACGGCGTCCAGGCAGGCGCGGGTCGCCGGCCTCCTCGAGGCGCGTGGCATCAATTGCGCGATCTGGCCTTGGCAGAGAATCGATCTCGGCAGCGATCATCCGGTGACAGAGACCCTCGAGGCGCCGTCTGCGTGGCGGGAATTGGCCAGCTATCTCGTTGGCCGCTGCCTCGTGCGCAAGCCTGTACCGGAAGAACACCGCAGCTTTCACTGCGCTGGTCGGGTGAGGCGATCTGGAAGGCAACACCTATACCCTGTTGGATACGCGTCAGCTGATCGAGCACGGCAAGGCGGCGCGGGGGAAGCCGGCGGCGGAAACGCAGATGATCCTGAATCACAAAGCCGCCATCGAGCTGCTGATCGACAACGCCGAGACGGTGTCCTTCAATCGATATACGATCCTGAACCTGCACAGCGCCCTGTCGGAAAATCTATTGCCAAATCCCTCGGACGAGGGCCGATTACGTCAGCGCGCCGTGGAAATAGGCAAGAGTGTCTACCGACCGCTTTCTATTCTGGCTCAGATTGATGAGCTGTTCGGCCTTCTGTTGGAGAAGGCCGCAAGGATTTCGGACCCCTACGAGCAGTCGTTATTCGTGATGGTGCATCTGCCGTACCTGCAGCCTTTCGCGGATGTGAACAAGCGTACTTCGCGGCTTGCCGCGAATCTTCCACTCATCCGAGCCAATCTATGTCCGCTTACATTCCTCGATGTGCCGGAACAAGCCTACAGCCGGGCCATGCTGGGGGTATACGAACTCACCCGGGTCGAATTGCTCCGCGATCTATACGTCTGGGCGTACGAGCGCTCGACCCATGAGTACCTGGCGGTCAGGCGGGATCTTGCCTCGCCTGATCCTCTCCGGCTTGCTTACCGGGAAGCGATCAGAAGCGCTATTCGGGAAGTTGTCACCCATCCGGACGAAGAATCCCTGATCGTGATCGACAACATGGTCGCCCAGCTCGTCAAGGAGGCGGATCGCCCGAGTGTGCGGGCCATCGTCATCGAAGAGTTGCGCCGGGTGCATGAGGGTACGCTGGCGCGCTACGGATTGCGTCAGTCAGAATTCCTGCGCTGGCAGGAGCGGGTCCACACGAATGTTTCCAAGTGATTGGGACGTGGAGACACGGAGCATCTCGCCGCTGACGTCGCTGTCCAGGGAGCGCTACGGAGCGCTCAGCAGACTTCCCTGGACTGGTCGGGGTGACAGGATTTGAACCTGCGACACCTACGTCCCGAATTATCGCCGCGGGTGATCGTTCCAGTTCACAAGGGTTCGAAAACCTTGTAAAATCAGTATAGTAGAAAGGTTGGAGGTCCGCAATGGTTCGGCGCAGTTCGCCCCGTTCCGCGCGAAATTAACACCCAATCTGCACCCAGCGGCTCGAAATTAACACCCAGTGAAGAAGCTCACCGATGCTGCCTTAAGGGCGTTGCTCAGGAGCCCGCCGCAAGAGCGGGAAGACGTCCTGGATGCGGCTGTGCCGGGTTTAGAGCTGCGGGTCGGCCCTGGCGGGGCGACGTGGTCCCTGGTCGTGCGGGTGGCGGGCGAGGGCGGCGTGAGCAAGCGTGGCTTCAAGAGGAAAGGAAAGCGGCATCGACTCACGCTCGGCGAATATCCGACCGTCTCGCTAGAGGATGCTCGGGGACGCGCGAACCTGTATCTCGACCAGGCGAATAAAGGCATCAATCCCACCGTGGCTCTCGAGCGGGCGGCCACAACGGGGGGTCTCACAATTGAGGCCCTCAGCAAGAGGTTCTTGGCGGACTACGTCCAGATGAAGGAGCTGCGCGCCGTCGCGAAGTACGCGGGTGCCATCCGTGTGCACATCGTCCCTCGCCTGGGGTCAGCTCTCGCGGATCAGGTGTCCCGACAGGAGGTTCGGGATCTCCTCAAGCAGAGCATGATCAAGATCGCGCGCGGTAACGGCGCGCGGGACCGGCCGAGAGGGGGCAAGGAGGCGGCGCGGTCGGTCCTGAGTGTATTTCGCAAGATGATGAACTGGGGAATTCGGGAGGAGCTGCTCACACGGAAGGACAACCCGGCGGAGGGCATGGAGGCGAACCTTCCAAAAAAGAGACGGCGGGAGCGGGTGCTCTCGCGCGAAGAATGCCAGGTCGCCTGGACCGCAAGCGGACTCCTGGGCTATCCATTTGGTCCGGTGTATCGGCTCCTCTTTGTGACAGGGACACGCGAGAGTGAGTGGGGTCGCGCCGTTCGCGACTGGATAGACCTCCCGCAGGCCTTGAGCATCATCCCTGCGGACAGCTTCAAGAGCGATCACGTTCACGTTGTACCACTCGTTTCCGTTGCGGTTCAAACGATCGAATACGTCTACGCTCACCATCGCACACGGAGCGGCCAGTTCATTTTTTCGGGAACCGATGGCCGGCGGCCGCTTGGTGGGTGGAGCAAGGCGCAAGACCGGCTGATGCGCTCGATGTGTGCCGTGACGGGCGAGCGGGCGGTGAAGGATTTCAATCCGCACGACATTCGGCGTACTGTTGCGACGCGCATTGCTGAACTGCTCGGCGTCGGCGGCGAGCAGCTGATCCGTCGCGTACTTGGACATGCTGATGGCAGCGTCACTGCGATCTACAACCGGTACGGCTACGTGAAAGAGATGCGTGCAGCGCTCGATGATTGGGCGGGAGAGCTCACGCGTGGACTGTCCGCCGATCCTTATCTCATTCAGACCCAAGAGATCGCTTCATCGCGGATGGTCGGAACCGTGCCTCCTGCGTGCGCTACTCAACGCCCCACAGTTTGAATCGGAGACTCTCGCGCGCTGCTCTCGATGCGGTGCACGAGCCAAGCCTGGACTTCAGCCTCCACCCAGCCGACCGAGTGCGCGGTAATCCTGACACGCCGCGGGAAGGCTCCTTCTGCATTCAGCTCGTATATCTTCGTCTTGCGCAATCCGGTCATTGCCATGACCTGAGGAAGCCGCACGAGCTTAATGGGGTTCTGCATGGCTGCGGACTCGCAGCGGTCGTTCGACATGGACATGGCACAAATCCTCTTGCGGAAACGTAGGCGTCGCCACCCGACGCGCCCTTGAATTCTTCCACGTGCGGTTTCGAATCCGCGATCCACAATACGTGCGAGTCGGCATCGATGCGGCCGTTGCGGGCTTCAGCCCAGCGTGATCTGAGATGGCACCCCTATGCGACGGAATGGCGTGGGGATCAGCAGTTTGCAACGATCTGCAACAGCTTGAGCCATCGGTCTGGCGCTGGTTCGTGGGTCATGGGGCACTGCTCCGTGATCCAACGGCAGGGACCGGAAGATCGACGTCTGCGGAGTCGACGCCTCAATGAACTGCATCTAGCTGCAGGATCGCGCGTTCTTTGCGGCGATCCGCGACGCACGCGAGTCCAATGCCAGCGTCGATCAAGTCCTGCCCTGCCACCGCGTCCTGGCGGCCCTGGAGCGTCAACTCAACTCGCGAGGCTGACGTTATGGACGGTGCAGACAATAAAGCCAGCCACGATTGGTCGACCAGATCGTCATCGCGCGATATACGAGCCGTTGCCGCAGATATAGCGGAAGAAGGTACCC
>Ga0335072_10000969_pt1 | contig 49506 bp, 40 predicted proteins | sample Lox_Sample_21_FD_206725 | JGI IMG/M metagenome (GOLD analysis project Ga0335072, IMG submission 206725) | Soil microbial communities from Loxahatchee National Wildlife Refuge, Florida, United States - Lox_Sample_2.1 | ecosystem: Environmental > Terrestrial > Soil > Wetlands | place: USA...
GTCCTCCGCCGCGAGCAAACGCGCCAGGTCGTCGAAGGTCAGCCGGTTGTCGCTGGTTCCCCACGGCCTTGTGCTCGATGGGTTGAGCGAAAGGCCCAGGCCACTGTCTTGCCCGTCCGTGAGCAGAATGATTCCCCGGCGTCCCGAACGATTAGCGAACAGCTTGGCCGCCGTCAGATAGACGGATTGGTAGATGTTCGACCCGCCTGTGTCTGCCGCAAGTTCGCGGACGTCGATGCGATCGACGGCACGACGAAGCAGCTCGCGAACGCTGGTGAAGTCCTGCTGCAGGTAGGCATGCGCGGAAAAATCGACCACAGCCACTTCGTCGGAAGGCGCCAGGCCCTCGATGAGTGCATTTGCCGCGTCCTTCATCTCGCTCGAATCGGGCAGGACACTTGGACTCGCGTCGATGACCAGGGCCACGCTGGCTGGCTCGCTCGAATCGTCGAAATTGGTGATGGGCCTCTCTGCGCCGTCGTCGTAGACACGAAAGCGATCGCGCGTGATGCCGCGAATAGGCGTACCGTCCGCTGCAAAGACCGAGCACGTGACGCGCGCCGTCTGTGACACAACTTGAATTGCATGAGCTGGGGATGGAGCCGCCTCGGCCGACGGCGCCGCTTCGCCGGGAGAAGAACGGGTCACGATGCGCAGCTCGCCAGTCACCGGGTCTCTCTGGTAGGCGACGCCGGAATCGAGAACTTCAGTCCGATGGCGCTTTTTATGTTGCGCGCGGGAACAGGGCGCCGTCCCTGAAAGCAAAGTGAGAAACGCTGCGGCAAGCACAAAAACTCGGCGGATGGCGGGACGGCGATGGATGCTGCGGGCGGCAGTCATCGAAGGGTGCGTCGCGGAAGCTAGTCGAAATCCAAATCGCGAACCGGCTTCTTGATCGGCTCGTCCTTGGCCTTCTTCAGGTTTTCTGCGAATTTCCGCGCGAGAACGTCCTCTTTCACTTTCTCGGCTTCGACGGAGGCGCGGAATTTCGCCTCTACCGCGTCTTCGTGCTGGCGCAAAAGGCGGGCCGTGTCGTCCAGGTCAACCGACGGAGGCCGCACTGGGGCGGTGTGAGACAGGACGACGCCCAGCGTGCGGTCGATTTTCAATTTCGCGCTGCAGCAGGGGCAATCCACTTCGATAATTTGGTTTTCTTTGCTCGCCATAGCCGCATTTTACGCTCTTTTTGTGTGCGCAAAAACAAAGGGCCTCGAAAATCGAGGCCCTTCGGAAAGAGGTTCAATGGGAGCGACGGCTCAGGCAGGCGCGGGCTTTTCGCCTTTAGCCAAGCCGGGAATCGGCCGTGGCTCAGGGCGCAGCGTCAGCTGCGGTTCCTTGGCCGGGACCGGAGGTGCCGATGGAGGAGGCGGTGGCGGCTTCTCCGGCAGCGGCTTGCCCTCCATCAAGAGCTTCAGTTCGGTGGCGTCGAGGACTTCGCGGTCGAGGAGCGCCTGCGCGATGCGTTCGAGAGTATCCCTCTGGCTTTCGAGAATGCTGCGCGCGCTGGTGTAGCCGCGATTAACGATGCTGCGGACCTCGCCGTCGATCTTGATGGCCGTGTCCTCGGAATAGTCGCGATGCTGAGCAATTTCGCGACCCAGGAAAATCGCCTCTTCCTTTTTGCCGAAGGTGAGCGGCCCGAGCGTGCTCATGCCCCACTCGCAGACCATTTGCCGAGCGATTTCCGTGGCGCGCTCGATGTCGTTGCCCGCGCCGGTGGTGATGTGCTTCAAGAAAATCTCCTCAGCCGCGCGGCCGCCCATCAATACCGCGAGCTGCGATTCGAGGAATTCCTTCGTGTAGGTGTGCTTGTCATCGATGGGAAGCTGCATCGTGACGCCCAGAGCCATGCCGCGCGGAATGATCGTCACCTTGTGCAGCGGATCGGCGCCCGGAGTCATGGCGGCAACAAGAGCGTGGCCGGCTTCGTGATACGCCGTATTCTTCTTCTCTTCGTCGGAAAGAATCATGGATTTCCGCTCAGCGCCCATCAGGACTTTGTCCTTGGACATTTCAAAGTCCGCCATGGTGACGAACTTGCGGTTCTGGCGGGCGGCCCACAGAGCGGCTTCGTTCACGAGGTTGGCAACGTCAGCGCCAGAAAAGCCCGGCGTGCCGCGCGCGATGACAGAAAGATCCACGTCGTCCGACAGAGGGACTTTGCGCGTGTGCACCCGGAGAATTTCTTCCCGCCCGCGCACGTCGGGACGAGGAACTACCACGCGCCGGTCGAACCGGCCGGGTCGAAGAAGCGCTGGGTCGAGAACATCGGGACGGTTCGTGGCAGCGATCAAAATGACGCCTTCGTTCGATTCAAAGCCATCCATCTCCACCAGCAGAGCGTTGAGCGTCTGCTCGCGTTCGTCGTGGCCGCCGCCGAGGCCGGCTCCGCGATGGCGGCCGACCGCATCAATTTCGTCAATGAAGATGATGCACGGAGCGTTTTTCTTGCCCTGCTCGAAAAGGTCACGGACGCGGCTCGCGCCCACACCAACGAACATTTCAACAAAGTCAGAGCCGGAAATGGAGAAGAAGGGCACGTTCGCTTCACCGGCGATGGCCCGCGCCAAAAGCGTCTTGCCTGTTCCCGGAGGGCCGACGAGAAGCACGCCCTTGGGAATGCGCCCGCCGAGTTTTTGGAACTTCTGTGGATCTTTCAGGAAGTCGATAATTTCGTAGAGTTCTTCCTTGGCCTCGTCGATGCCCGCAACATCCTTGAATGTAGCCTTCTTCTGCTGCGCGGTCAAAAGGCGCGCGCGGGATTTGCCGAAGCTCAGAGCCTTGTTTCCGCCGGCCTGCATCTGCCGCATCATGAAAATCCAAAACAGGACGAGAAGAAGTATGGGGCCGAGATTGATGAGCAAAGAAAGCCAGTCGTTGCGGTTCGCTTCCTTATAATTGTAGTGAACGTTCTTGTCGTCGAACGCTTTGGTTACTTCAGGAATCGTGGAATTAGCGACGGTCACGTTGCGGAATTTTCCGCCGTCCGCATATTCGCCTTCCAATTCGGCGCTGTTCTGGGAGAGGTAGACCGTTACGTCCTTCACCGCCCCGCTTTCCACCTTAGCCATGAAGGCCGTGTAGCTTGGCTCATCCTCGCGGGCGGATTGGCCGCTCTTCGACGCCATTTCCCAAAGTACGACGGCCAAACAAATCATCAAGAGCCAAAAAAGAATGGTTCGAACCGTTGAGTTCACTGTCTTACCTCGCCCTTCATCCCTACACCCTTTAGATGCGCCAGCACAGCTGACGAATTCAAATTTGCACCCAACGGCAACTTGCCGTTCAAATTTGCTTCTCCTCGATCACCACGCCTGCTCGGGTCTCGCGGCGGGCACTGAAATCCGCAGCGGGAGGAAACCCGCGCGCCCAAACCACGCGTCCGGCGCTCTCCAATACTGGCCACGACGAGCGCTTTCCGAGAGGAACGCGCTGCGCCAAGAAAAGTTGCTTCAATTTCCTCAGACTACGGCGCCCGCGAGGCCGGTACGAGTCGCCCGGCCGCCAGTTTCTCAAGAGCAGTGGGGCTAGCAGGAGGTCGGCATCGAGGGCTGCGCTATCTTCTTTAGTTTCTCGCTCCGCCAAAAGCCAGTCAATCACTTTCAATTTGAAACGGGCCCCAATTTCCGGGACGGAAACATAGGTTTCGCCCCGGCCGGGAAGCGCGACGGCGTATTCATAACGATGTGCCCCAAAGACCTTCGCTTGGCAGGACTTCGGCGCGCGAAGTCCAGATTGCCGGCGCATTCGAAAGAGAATATCGGCAAAACGCCTTTCCACCTCCACTCCCCGCGGCAATTGAAGGAAATGCCCGCTCGAAGAACCTTCGGCGAGAGCAATTACTTGCTCGACGTGGACGGCAGCCAATGCGGAACACTCCGCTTGTACCTGTTGATAAAGACGCCGGATGAGACGTTCGGTGAGCGGGCGGAGAGGCAGTGCCGCGGGCGGATTTTCTTCCTGCTGCGCAGAGATAAAAGAAGAGATGGGCGGCGGCGCAATCAGATCCGCGACGCGAATGGAGAAGCCGTCGGGCGTCGATCGTACGCAAACACCGATGGAGGCTTTTACGATCGCGTCCCAGAAGATTTCCTCTTCGCGAGAAAAATGAGCGAGATTGCAAAGGTGGTCGACCATTGCTGGAGAGAAATCGGATTCGAGAAGCGGCAACAGGCGTGTGCGAATCCGGGCGCGCATCCGGCTCGTGTCGAGATTCGACGAATCTTCCCGCCAGGGCTGATTGATTGATTCGAGATAGGCGCGGAGTTCACTTCGGCGAACGGAGAGCAGCGGGCGGACCACACATCCCGCGAACGGATGGATCGCAGCAAGTCCACGCGGCCCCGTGCCGCGGATGAGATGTGCAAGAACGGTTTCCCCCTGATCATCGGCCGTATGCGCCACGGCCACGCGCGAGACGCGGCCGGAAGCGGCTAGGCGTTCGAAAAAAGAATAGCGAAGGCGGCGCGCTGCATCTTCGATATTCCAGCGGTTTTCTTTCGCGATAGCGGCGACGTCCTGCTGCTCAAAAATGAGTTCGAGATGGTGGGCGCGAGCCAGTGCAGCGACAAATTCAGCGTCGGCGTCGGATTCCGCGCCACGCAACGAATGGTGGAAATGCAGTACGCGGAGTGTGACGCCGAGATCGTCCTGCAGGGAGGAAAGGAGTCGCAGAAGTGCGACGGAATCGGCGCCGCCCGAAACCGCCACTCCGATGCAGTCTCCGGGATCAGACACCGGCGAGCGGCGCAATTGCGAGCGAAGGCGGCGTTCGAGCGGGGATGAGGCGGAACGAATCATGAGTGATATAGAGCCGGAAGAGGCTGCGAGGACATGGTAACAGGCCAGAGGAAGAGGGTCGAGTGGGCTCAGCAAAGAGGCCTCAAGAGAATCGCGGCGGAAATTTACAGGCGTTCGACAGTCTGCTGGACCAGCAGATCGCGGCTGTAGGAGATCCGGCGGTCGAGGGCGACGGCGGCAAAATAGGAACATTTCTGTCGCTCCTGGTCGGCCCATGCCGAGGCGCTCGGAATCAGTTTGGAGCAAAACGAACTGAGCGCACGAAGGATGGAGTAATACGTGCCGACGGCACGGATGTCGACTTGATCGTCGCTCTGCTCGGGACACAGGCGGACAAGTTGGAGCAAGCGGTGGAAGTCTTCTGCAGAAATATTCGGGCCGGCGACACCGGTGACCTCGCGGACACGCTCCGATAGCTCGATATTCCGGCTGGCAGCCAGAATCGAGCGGCAGTGTGAAACAAAGAATTGCAGGAACGCCGCAATCGAGATGACGCAAATGAGAGCTGCGATCATCGTGCCTTCATCGCGAACGCTTCCGTCAGCAAACGCGACTCCTCCGGAACTCGAGTGAATGTATAGGCCCAAGCCAGCGGTAGCCAGGTGCCAAGGAGCGGCGGAACCCAGCGGAGACCGTAGTTTTCAAGGGCCGGAAATAGGTTGTGAAGAGCATAGACCCCGGCCGTGGCGCTGAAATAGACGCCGAGCGCGAGAATGAGCTGGACGAGGCGCGCGCGTGTCTCACGAAGCTTCAGAAGCGAAGCCCAAAGAAGATAGGTGAGGATGACACCGACGAAATTCAGGTTTTGCTCAAGCTCGACGACGAAGCGCGACGTGAGATGTTCTTTCGTTTGGTAGACGACGAGGTAAGAGAAAAACGCCGTGGCCAAGAGCAGGACGACCGCGGCGCCCCGGATGTAGTGGCTTACCTTCATTTCCGCGAAGACCTGCTGATAGAAGTGAATAACGACGAAGTACATCAGAACGTACAGGAGGCCGTCCGTGTAGTAGTAATAGTAGAAGTAAGAGCGCGACGCGAAGCCGAACTGGTGGTAGACGAAGAAGAGGCCGCTAGTCACAGAAGCGGCACAAATCATATAGAGATTTAGAGTTAAGTACTTCCTGAACTCTTTGCGGATGAGTGAAGACACAACCACGTAGAACTCTAGCAGGAATCCTGCCAGCCAAAGCGTATAGTCGACCGGACCTAGCACCCAAAAGCCGTTTCCGAGGCCCGACCAAATTGCCAGCGACTGCCGGTCCGAGCCGTCTTACTATTTAAATCGGCACGACCGACGCGACATCCCGCTACTAACGGTCCGGTGGAACTGGAGCACTCGTGCTGGCGAACCACCGATCCGGCGGAACAGGAGCACTTGTGCTCGCGGCCCATCGGTCCGGGGGCACAGGTGCGCTGGTGCTTGCCCGCAGCGAATGGGTGCAAACGGCCTGCAAACCCATAGCGCTGGTGAGGACAAGAAGCGCCAGGACCACAACGACACACCACCTATACATGGGACCCTCCGAGTAGGGAAACTACCCGGCGGAGTCTATAGGCGGTCTGGTGCCGTCAAGAGGGGAATCTTAGGTACGTGTGCCTAAACGGTACACACCCTTACCCTCCTCTGGTCTGGCCAGAGCCTCTTCAAGTTGTCGAGCGTGAGAGTAGAAGTCGGAAGCGACGGGGTCAATGTTACGAAGGTACTATCGTCGATGACCGGAGGTTTGGGACGAAGTGACGGAAAATATGGCAATTCGGTCCAGTTTGGAGGTGCAAGCAAGCTGGATCGGCAGCATAGAGAGCGGCTTGACACTCTAGCGAGACAACCTTTAGCATCGAGAGTCGTTCGAGTGCCGGCGTAGCTCAGTGGAAGAGCGAGGGTCTCATAATCCCTAGGCCGTGGGTTCGATTCCCCCCGCCGGCACCAATGATGACGTGGCAACGTTCATGGCCCATCTCGAGTTCCCTCCTGCGGCTGAGCCGATTTCCTTTCGTTGAATCCACCGCGTCGCGTCCAGCGAATGACGCGGAACAAATAGAAATCTTTGCGGAATCGAACCTGTGCCATAAGTCCAGGAACCGGCGAAGCGCGCCAGCACTGTTGCCGAATCCGCAGAGAACATGAGACAGTTCCACCCGCAAGGAGAACACAAATTATGCATCCATTGACGCGGCGGGATTTTATTCGTATCGGAGCGGGCACGATTGCGGCAGGAACTGGCGTCAAGACTCTGCTGGAGCCAACACCTCTTTGGGGTGCGGGGCGGGCGGTGGCGCCAAGCGACCAGATTCGATTTGCTTCGATCGGGACTGGCACGCGCGGATGCGAATTGCTTCACGCAACACTTGTGGTGCCGGGTGTGGAGTGCGTCGCGGTGAGCGATTTATATGATAGCCGGCACGAGGCGGCGCAGGAAGCCGTACAGAAAAAGGTGCCGGCGACGCGGAATTATAAGGAAGTGCTGGACCGCAAGGATGTGGACGCGGTGATCGTAGCCGTAACGGATCACCAACACCGTCGCGTGGTGGTGGATGCCTGCGCAGCTGGCAAGGACGTGTATTGCGAGAAGCCAATGTCGCACAAGGTGGAAGAAGGATTTGCGATTGTCGAAGCAGTCCAGAAAGGCAATCGCATTTTGCAGGTGGGAAGCCAACGCGTGAGTTCCATCGTGTACGAGAAGGCGCATGAGATCTACATGTCGGGCGCGTTGGGTGATGTTTTCTACGTAGAAGGAGCGACGGACCGCAATTCGGCGAGCGGGGCGTGGGTATATCCGATACCTCCCGACGCAAGCGAAAAGACAATTGATTGGACGGAGTTCTTGGTGGGCGCGCCACAGCGGCCTTTCGATCCCGTGCGATTTTTCCGGTGGAGGTGCTTTACGGACTACGGAGAAGGGCTGGCGGGAGACTTGTTCGTCCATTTGCTCTCGGGGATTCTTTTCGTCACGGGCCGAAATGACGCTCCGCAAAAGGCGCGCACTACCGGTGGAATCTTCCGCTGGAAGGATGGACGCGATTACCCGGACGTCATTGAGACTCTCTACGACTATCCCGACCGTCGCATTTTGCTTCGGTGCAATTTGAACAATGCCGAGACAGAATCTATCGTATTTCAGGGCACAAAAGGAACACTGCTGATCAGCGGGGAGACCCTGACCTTCACACCGCAGGACACCACGCCACGACCGGAATCGTATTCAATAAAGGGTTGGCCGGCACGGCTGCGCGACGAATATATCGCGCAGTGGGATAAGGGACATCCGGCGCCCGGCCCACTCGACTACGCGGTTATAGAGGCCGAAACCTATACGGCGCCGGAAGGGTACAGCGACGTATCCGCGCACTTGGCGAATTTCTTCAATTCCGTGCGCACCCGCAAACCACCCGTGGAAAACGAAGTGTTCGGTAATCACACAGCCATCGGCTGTCACATGGCCAACTATTCGTATTTCAAAGACGCAATCGCGACGTGGGATGCCGGAGCGAGAGAAATTCACGGATAGTGGGGGCTCCTGCACAAGTTGGCCGGGGTCGAAACTCGAGGACAAAGTCATGAACAGAATTTCGAGAAGAGCGTTTCTGAAAACCGCATCCACCTCCGTCACGCTTGCTGCGGGGATGGGCAGCGCGGCTCAACTGATAGCCAATCCTCTGGGGCTGCCTATCGGAGTGCAACTCTATTCGGTGCGCGAAACGTTGCCCACTGATTACGAAGGAACGCTGAAAAAGCTGGCGGCGATCGGGTATCAAGAGGCGGAGGCGGCGGGTTTCTTTGGACATACAGCAACGGAAGTGAAGCAAGCGATGAATGAAGCCGGGTTGTGGTGCGTGAGCGCGCACTATCCGCTGGCACAACTGATGCCGGAAGAAGGCGAAATCATTCAGTACGGAAAAGACCTGGGATTGCAATATATTATCTGCTCCGCGCCGACGTTGAAAAACAGTTCACGAATGAAACCAGGCGGCGCGCGGGCAATCGCCGACCTGATGACGCTCGACGACTGGCGGTGGAATGCCGAGCAATTCAATCGCATCGGCGAACGCGTGAATGCCGAAGGCATCCGTTTCGGTTATCACAATCACACGGGCGAATTTCATGAGATCGACGGCGTCGTCCCTTATGACGAGCTGTTGCGACTAACTGATCCCGCAAAAGTAACAATGGAGATGGATTGCGGATGGGTGATTGTAGGCGGCAAGAATCCGGTGGACTATCTGAAGCGTTATCCCACGCGCATCTCCATGCTCCACGTGAAGGATTTTAAAATGGCGGGAACTCCGAAATCGGGGAACGAATTGCCGCCATCCGCCGAATTGGGACGCGGCAGTATCGATTATCACGCGATATTCGAGGCGGCGAAGAAGGCGGACATCAAACACGCATTTGTGGAACAGGAAGAGTTTCTTGACCTGCCGCCTTTTGAAGCGCTGAAGGTGGATGCGGATTATATGAAAGCTTTGACGGTATAGCGAACGATCGCGGCGCGCGACCCCAGCGCGTGAGACTCACCAGGCGGCAGGCTTTTCACGATTTACAATTCCATTCAGAAAACTGGCGGCCTTGGTCAAGCCCTCTTCCGGTGAGAGAACGCTGTCTTCGTGTTCGATCGACAAAAACGGAATCGTACCCGAATATGCGCAGTGTGGAGATGAATTCGGTCCACCATTCGGCGCCGTGGCCATAGCCACAGGTACGGAAGATCGAACTGCGGCTGCGCTCATAGGTGTAGAGTTTCATATCGAGTACGCCCGCATGAGAAAGATTGACGGAAGCTGGGACAGCAGAGGCGTAAAGACTCCAACGCGTATGGCGAGAAACCTCCGAGAATTGGGCAGACGGCCGATTTTGCAACGAACGGAACGCGCTTAGATTTAGGGGACCTCTTGCACCCCAAAGCGGTCAAGACTGAACACCCCCTGCGCGGAGATTGAACCGTGCCAACCTTGTATCTCTTCAGTTTCGTTCCAAGTAGAAATTACAGAGGTCGTGAACAAAGGAGAACTTTCGAAGGCAGATGTACTCTCCTATGTGATTGTTGTTGAGACACTTAGCTGCATTTCGACGGTGGCCTTCGATATGCAATAGGAATAGAGTTGGCTTAAGCTAGCCTGAGACGAAGATGAAGCGAACGATTGGCGAGGGCTTCCGCGTGAAAGCACGGCATTCGACGAGGGATTCCTTGAGATTTTCAGAGACGGAAAACGGGCAATGAGCGAAGCCGCGGAGTTGCCGAAACCAAAATGGCGCGAACGACTGAGGGCGCTCGGAAACATTCCACCGGTTTTCCGGATGGTGTGGGAGTCAGCGCCGATGGCGGTGGTATGGAGCCTGGTTCTGCGGCTGTGTGTGTCTGCTATTCCGGTCTCCATTCTTTGGGTAACGAAATCCATCATCGACGCCGTTGACCGGCACATCTGGCATACCGCGGCACTTCCTCACACATTCTGGTGGCTGGTTGCGTTGGAATTCGGACTCGCTTGTCTGGCGACGATTCTGGCGCGGCTGATCGATTTCTGCGACACGGTTCTGGCTGACAAATTCACGCGGTATATCAGCACCAGAATCATGGAGCACGCGTCGCGGCTCGATTTGACGCGCTTCGAGGATCCGCTCTTCTACGACAAGATGGAGCGGGCACGCGTGCAGGGCACTGACCGCGTCATGATGATCCAGATGACGGGGCGGTTCATCCAGGAAGCAATCACGACGGCCGGCTTGGCGGCAGGCATTTTCTTTTTCTCGCCTTGGCTCTTGCTCTTCCTGATCGTTTGCGCGGTTCCGGCGTTTCTCGGCGAGACGCACTTTGCATTCCTCGGTTACTCGCTGAACTTCCAGCAAGCGACTTCGCGGCGGGAGTTGGATTACCTGCGAATCCTGGGAGGCAGCAAAGACAGCGCCAAGGAATTGAAATTGTTCGGGCTTGGGCCGTTCCTGGTGGGACGCTACCGGCAGATTTCCGACCGGCTGCATCAAGAAACGGTCGGGCTGGCAAAGACGAAACTGCTCTACGGGGCGCTGCTGACGCTTCTCGGTACGCTCGGATACTACGGAACGTTTGCTTATGTCCTGTACGAGACACTGCAAGGAAAGTTGACGATAGGGCAGTTGACCTTTCTTGCCGGAGCTATCGCCGGCGCGAGCACCAATATCCAGGCGCTGTTTTCAACGTTCTCCGGCATCGCAGACCAAGCGCTGTTTTTGACCGACCTTCTCGATTTCTTCTCCGTGCAGCCAAAGATTTACTCAAAGCCGGGAGCGCTGGTTGCTCCACGGCCCATTCGCTCCGGGATCGAATTCGAGAACGTGACGTTCGCGTATCCGGGAACGCAGCGGCGCGTGCTGCGCAACATCGACTTGCGAATCGAACCGCGGGAGCGAATCGCGCTGGTAGGCAAGAACGGCGAAGGCAAGACGACGATCGTGAAGCTGTTGACCCGGCTTTACGATCCGACCGAAGGCCGGATTTTGCTCGACGGGGTCGACCTTCGCGAATACGACCTGGAAGATCTCTGGAAAACGATTGGCGTAATTTTTCAGGACTTCATGCGGTACGACCTGACTGCCTTTGAAAACATCGCGGTCGGCAGAATCGACGAGCCCGCGAATGTGGAATATGTGCGGTTAGCGGCGAAGAAGAGCCTAGCGAACTCCGTGATCGAAAGGCTGCCGAAGGGTTACGACCAGGTCCTTGGCTGTAGATTCGAAGGCGGTGTCGACCTTTCCGGCGGCGAATGGCAGAAAATCGCCTTGGCGAGGGCGCATCTGAGAGATGCGCAAATCCTAGTCCTCGACGAGCCGACGGCAGCGCTCGACGCGCAGGCCGAACACGACGTGTTCAAGCATTTTGCAGAATTGACACAGGCAAAGACGTCCTTGTTCGTATCCCACCGATTTTCCACCGTCCGGATGGCCGACAGAGTCCTGGTTCTTGAGGGCGGAAAAATCGCGGAACAAGGACCGCATGACGAACTCATAAAGGGCGGCGGACGCTACGCGGAGATGTTTGAGTTGCAAGCCGTTGGCTACCGCTGAAAGTCCGGGACAGATTGGAAAGACGACAGTGAATGACACTTTGGTTGAATTGAGGCTCAGCCTGCTCCCCGCAAGCCGGGGAAGAACGGCGTCCGTCTTGGTGAACAAGGTGGCTCCGTCCGGCGAATCACCTTCGGGAGAAACGAGCGAGACGCTACGCGCCCGTGCTTTCGACGAGTTCAGGTTGTGGCATCTGATAGAGGATTCAACGATTCAAAAGGGATTCCAGCAAAGGCTGAAGAAATCCGGTGAGCGAATAGGCGACGCGGCTGCCTACCTTGGGAAAGCGACTGCAAATGAGGTGCTACCCGGAACCGATGCCGATATTGTGTTAAGCAATCTGCGATTTCTGCGGACCTCTTTGCGCGAGGCGCAGGAGGCGCTGGGGGGAGGCAATGAACTTCCTTACGCGGAGAGCCAAGATATCAGCGCTGCCGCACCACGCGTCTATGCCCTTTCCGATTGCTATTTGAGATCGACGGAATACAGCTTCGATAAAGCCAATTTTTTCGTCTGGATGGAGGCGGTCCAGGAAGAATCTCCGCTGCTGATGAGCGAAACCTGGAGCCTGAAGGGGGCTCTGGAGTTCGTGCTGCTTGAGCGGATTGCCGAAGCGGCCGCCCAGTTTCCGAGACAGAGAAAATTCGACGCAAATCTCACGTCCAAGACGCTCTCGGACCAGTTGAGGCACTGCACAAAGACACTGCGGCAGATCCTTACACTGCACTGGAACGAATGCTTCGAGGAGATTGACGAAACGGAGAGAATTCTGCGCGCGGACCCACAGGGATCATACGCGTGTATGGACGTAGGGACCCGCGAGCGGTATCGCTCGGCGGTGGCCGAGATGGCTGAGAGATCGAACTATTCCGAGCACGAGATCGCGGGGAAGGCGGTTTCGCTTGCACGGAAAGCTGCTAGCGCAACGAAAGCGAGTTTGCGGGAAGAGATGCGCAAATCTCATGTTGGCTACTACCTGATCGGGCGGGGAAGAACAATTCTGGAGCGTGAGATCGGCTACAGGGTTGCGCCCGGATCCAGAATCCGCAGGGCTGTGCAAAAGTGGCCGGATTATTTCTACCTGCTGGGAATCGAGATGATGGCTTTGCTGGCGATCGTACTGTCGATCGTGTTTCTGGATTCGAAATCTGCGGGAATCATCGCACTCGCTCTGTTGATATTGCCTGCGCTCGAATGCGCGGTCGGCATCGTGAATCTGGCGACGACTTCGTTCATTCCGCCGAAACGGCTTCCACGACTGGATTTTTCGAAGGGCATTCCGAGGGACAGCACAACGATTGTTGCCGTGCCAATGCTGCTGAACAACGAACGGCTGGTGAGGGCGGCGGTGAAGGCGCTCGAAATACGATTTCTGGGAAACCGCGACGCAAATCTGCATTTTGCTCTTCTCACGGATCCGCCCGATTCGAACCAGCAATTCGACGAAAAGGACGAATTGGCGGGCTTGTGCTCGAAGCTTATCGACGAGCTGAATGAACGCTACGCCAGAGACAATCGCGGAACGTTTTTTCATTTTCACCGCCACCGCTCCTTTAATCCGCAGGAACGGATTTGGATGGGTTGGGAAAGAAAGCGTGGAAAAATTCTCGATTTCAACCGGCAACTGTTGGGCGAAGACGACCGGTTTCCAGTGAAGACAGGCGATCTTTCGCTTCTTTCCAGCATTCGCTACGTGATCACGCTGGACCTCGATACACAACTACCGCCGGAAACAGCACACCGGCTGATTGGTACGATCGCGCATCCACTGAACGCTGCAGTCGCCGATCCCGCAACGAAAACAGTCGTCGAAGGCTACGGCATTTTGCAGCCGCGGCTGGATATCAGCCGGACGTCGGCGGAACGATCGCGGTTTTCGGCGCTGTTTTCCGGAGACACGGGATTCGACATTTACACGCGGGCTGTTTCCGATGTGTATCAGGATCTGTTCGGCGAAGGGATTTTCACCGGCAAGGGAATCTACGAAGTGGAGACGTTTCAGAAGACGCTCGACGGGAGGTTTCCAGTCAACGCCGTCCTGAGCCACGATCTTATCGAAGGCGCGTACGCCCGAACAGGGCTCGTGACAGACGTAAGCGTGGTCGACGATTATCCTGCCGATCTGAGTTCTTTCAACCGGAGGAAGCATCGCTGGGTACGCGGAGATTGGCAAATCACTCCATGGCTGTTCTCGCGGGTTCGTGATTCGTTTGGGCGCGTGATTCGGAACCCAATCGGACATGTGTCGCGCTGGAAGATTCTCGACAATCTCCGGCGGTCGCTGGCAGATACCGGCGTACTGTTGGCGTTGATATTCGGCTGGTTCTTCCTGCCGCTGGAGGCAATGAAGTGGACGCTTGCGATACTCGCCATCACGTTTGCGCCTGTCTATCTCGGGCCGATGTTGCCGCTTCTGAGGCCGAGCCGGGAATTTCTGAAGTTCAATTTCTGGAAAAAGTCCGCGCGGGAATGGGGCCGGACAAACGCGCTGGTCGTCTGCCGTCTGGCGTTTCTCCTGCATCAGAGCCTGATCTCGATGGATGCGATTGCCCGCACACTGGTGCGCATGCACGTGACCCACAGAGGCATGTTGGAGTGGGAAACCGCTGCAGATGCGGAGTCCGAAAAGAGGCGCAGGCATGCGACCGATTCCTACCTGACGCTGAGTTCAGCTGTTTCGCTTGCGCTGGGCGCGGCGATTGTTTTCTTCCGGCCCCAGGCGCTTGCGGTTGCGCTGCCTTTTTTGTTTGTTTGGGCCTTGGCGCCTCAGATTTCCGCGTGGCTCAACGGTCAGCCTAACCGCAAAGAGAAGAATCTCCATCCGGCCGATGAAGCTCTGGTTCGCCGGTGGGCGCTTCGGACATGGCGATTCTTCCGCGAGTTCAGCACGGCAGAAGAAAATTGGCTGGTCCCGGACATCGTGCGGGAGACGCCGCGCCTGATTGCGCACCGGATTTCGACGACGAATATTGGGTTGCTGCTGAATTCGAGGCTTGCAGCGTTCGATTTCGGCTTTGCGACCCTCGATGAATTCGTCAGGGACACGGAAAGCACGTTCCGCACCATCGAACGCATGCCGAAATGCAAGGGTCACCTTTATAACTGGTACGCGACGGACACGCTCGAGCCGGTTGAACCATTGTTCGTATCGACCGTGGACAATGGCAATCTGGTGTGCAGCTTGTGGACGATGAAGGCAGGCTTCCTCGAAGCAGCAAAGCAGCCGCTGTTCCGGCAGTCGCTCTGGCGGGGAATTCTGGATCACATCGACTTACTCGAAGAGCTTTCGGACCGGCGGTCGGACCAGCAGGATGTTCACTTTGCGATTCAGAACCTATGGCAGAGAGCCGAAGCGCTGAGCGGCACGGACTGGCCGCGGTTCGAAGGGCTAACGTCAGTTCATTTGGATGCGGCAATCCTAATCTCGTTGGCCCAGTCGCAGGAAGCGAGCGAGGATATTCGCTGGTGGGCGCAGGAGTTATCACAGCGGCTGGTTTCTCTCGCTCGCATGGTGGAGGATTTCGCGCCGTGGTTGTTGCCGGATTTTGCTGGCGCCGCCTCGATTCCGGGAATCGCACCTTCGGAGCAGATTCAAAACCTCAACCTTGAAATGCTCCCGGGCATTTACGCAAGAGCGCAGGAGGAAATTCGCCGTGTTCTCCTGACCAACGGGGCTTCCCTCGACATCTGCTCGCAGTTGACTGGATTGGCGTCAGCAATTGCAAGGTCCGAAAGCATCGTGCAGGAGATTCGCGAGCGGCTAGTGGAGCTGTCTCATGCGGCTCAGTCGCTTGCGGACGAAATGGATTTTGGCTTTTTGTACGACCCAGAACGAAAGCTGCTTTCCATCGGATATGACGCGACCGAGCGCGCCGTCAGCAAGTGGCACTACGATTTGCTGCCCTCAGAAGCGCGGGCGGCAACTTTTGTCGCGGTCGCGCAGGGCGCGGTCCCGCAGCAAACGTGGTTCAATCTGGGCCGGTTCTATGGGAAATACAAGCGCGAGCGCGTTCTTCTCTCATGGACCGGAACGATGTTTGAATATCTGATGCCGTTTCTTTGGATGAAGCCTTATTCGGGCTCTGTGCTGGAAAAGGCTGCTCGAGCAGCGATCACAGCGCATCGCAAGCTGGCGCATGAGAAGAAGACTCCCTGGGGCATGTCCGAATGCGCGTGCAACGAACACAGCGCAGACGGCCACTATACTTATCGCGCGATTGGGCTTTCAGGGCTGGCAGTTCATCGGGATGAGTTTTCGAATGACGTAGTCATCGCTCCATATGCCTCCTTCCTGGCAATGCTAATCGAGAAGGAAGCATCGGTGCGCAATCTGGAGAAGATGGAAAATCTAGGGTGGCTTGGCGCCTATGGTTTCTATGACGCAAGCGACTTCACGCCGAGGCGCGTGAGCCAGGGCCGCGATCATGAGATTGTCCGCAACTGGATGGCTCATCACCAAGGCATGAGCCTTGTTGCGGCCGCCAATACCCTGTGCCAATCAGCGATGCAGCGCCGATTCCATAGCAATTCGATCGTGGCCTCTGCAGAGCGAGTGTTGCAGGAAGTGTCCGTGCGATTCGGCGCCGAGACCGTGGGCGAAATCGTCGAGGAAAATGGCCTTTCCGCAGCTCGGCGAACGCTCAAGAGTTGGTTTGGGTGGGTTCGCGGCCTGGGAATTTGGCACAGAGACCTGCCCAGGGTTGATCAATTCAATTACGATTGATCTCTTCTTTGTTCGAAAGAAGCAGCTAGAGAATACGCCGTGACTTGGTGAGAACCAACCGCGAATCGCTTCACGCTTCCTCTTTGAATCCCGCGCGCTGCATGCCGCGTATAGCCTCCGGGTTCTTCATAAACACATCCCAGACAAATCCCGAGCGGGCGTTTTCTGCCATGAGGATGCTGATGCCGACATCGATGCCGACGACATCGGTGTCGTACCAGTTCGTAAGAGGATTGAACGCGTCGACGAAGCCATATTTGCACCACGCGCGGTAGGAATATTTGTTTCGAACCGTGTGAAGCACTCGAATGCACTCCTGCGGCAGGAAAGGAAGCGAGCCTGCCGACGCGCAGGGAACAACCGTGCCATCGATCGGCCCGGTGGCAGGAGGACCACCCCACGCGACGTATCCTTTCGCCGAGTCCGACGCCGTGATTCCCCACAAATCGGCGCTGTAATCGGGAAATTGGCCGGAGAGATCCATGCAAAAGCGGCGGTGTGCCTCGGTGGCAAGAATCGAATTTTTAAAGTAGTCCGCATAGGCATCCCGCTTGTTGCGGAAGTCGAACCACGCCTGAGAATACTGGTGAACGAAAAGAGGAGCGAACGAACCTATATATTGAATCCCGTCATATTCGAAGATCGTACGCTTCCAGGCGGCCCAAGCCTCTGCAGGAAGGGGATGGGTGCTTGAGCCAAGCCCCAGCAGATACATCATCATCATCTCGCTGTAATTGTCCCAGCGGTAAGGAAGAAAGCCACCCTCCGGCGTCCACCCGTGCGAGAGCACATGCGTATCCTCGGAAAGCCAGGTCCAATCCACGCGATCGAAAATCAAGTGCGCCAGCTCACTGATCTCCGAGTGCTGAAAATATTCCCTGGTAGTGAGAACACCGCAAAGAAGAATCGCGGTGTCAATGGAGGAGACCTCGGAATCCCAAAGCCTTTCACCGGTGTCGATATTCGCCCAATGATAGAAAAATCCGCGATGACTGGGCAGTTTCTTCCACAAAAAGCGAAGCGTATTCAGCGCACGGTTGCGGGCTTCTGCGTGGGCCACGTAGCCACGTTTCACGCCGATGCAGAGCGCTGTGAGCCCGAATCCAACGGCGGCAATGCTGCAAAGCGTGTTCTTGTCATCGATCTTGACGTTGCACCTGTCTCGAATCAGCCCTGTCTCCGGGTTAGCTTGCTCCCAGAAGAATTGAAAACTGCTGTGCTCCACGTCTTCCAGGAGCGCCTCATCGTCCTTCGTGAATGGCAATTGGCCGGGAAGCGGAGTGAAAGGACGGGAAAGTTGGCCGGGAGCCGCGGATTGGACCAAAGAAGTGGCGCGTCCCAAAGGTAAGGAGAGGACTGCGGAGAGGCCCTGTTTGAGCAGGCTGCGGCGCGTTAACAGCCCTGGGTTCATCGCGCGCATCTTTTGAGAGTATATCCGTTCCCCGTGTCCCGCGAAAGCTGGCCAATGCGCGAACCGGGGAGATTAGATCCTTTTTCGAGCAGGGCGTCGCGCAATTATGTGGCCCCTTCTGCAATCCTGCCTGATAATCTGTGTCCTAGAAAAGAAATATGAGCCGAGCCCGTCAAATTATATGGACTGCGTGCGCGCTGGCGGCTCTGGGCGTTTTCGCGGTTACCGTCGTTGCCATCTACCACCGTCACAAACACCCTGTCTCGGTGTGGGGCGCAGTCATCAAAGAGGACGCTGATCCTAGAAAGCAATCCCCTATTTCAGACGTGCAGATCACCGTTCCCGACATGACTCCTCCGTTGACGGCAAAATCGGATTTTTCCGGACTCTTCAAGCTGCAGTTTCCTCCTGGCATCCGCCGCGGGATGAAAGTGACGCTTCAACTGCGCCACCCGGGCTATCAGCCGCTCGACCTACAAGAGATGGTGTCCGACGATCTCTACGTCATCCGCATGACATCTGTAGAGGAGCCATCTCCCTCTTCTCAGCCTGGGCATGCGCCTATCACTGTGGCAAATGTCCTTGTCCGCTACTCGATTGAGACAACGACTTCGATGAACATCGGCAGCGCGATCTCCACATTCGAGGTGGAAAACAAAGGCAACGTGCCGTGCCGCAGGCACCGGCCGTGCTCTCCGGATGGCAAATGGAAGGCCGCCATTGGTTCGGGTTCCCTCGACGCAGGAAGTGGCAACTTGTTGGATGACGTGCGCGTTTCGTGCATTGCTGGCCCCTGCCCCTTCACGCGGATCCTTTCCGGCGACACTTCACATCAGGTGCAAAGGATCAGCGTCTCCGTTCTCAATTGGTCGGACACGACGACGTTCCTTTTACAGGCAGAAGTGTATCGCCAGCAGATCGACGATATCGTCCGTGAGTCCTATCCCGTCATTTTCGGCCAATCCATCAATTTCACTTTGCCCCCTGCGGCAGAAGGCCCGACGCTTGAGGCGGAGATCAACCAAACTCAGATAATCTTTCCTCTCGGACCGTCGCCGATTCTCAGCTGGGCCGATTGCGAAGTGCGCGTGGAAAGAGATCATTCGAAGAGTTACCGCTGCGAGCTCAAGCCCGGGTACGTGATTCAACACCATTAGTTCAGCTGCAATTTCTCCCTCTCGGTGACTCATTCACGATCCAGCCCGGTTAGCGAACTTCCAAAAGAAGAAGAGCCTTCGGCGCCAAGGTAACGTCCAGCTTACCGTTGCTGATTTCCAACTCTTCAGCCGGCGGCAATTGCCCGGCCTTGCGGAGGGCCCCTATCTGGGAAGGATTCGGATAACGCGGACTGCCCATGGCCGCATAAGCGGCAAGCACTGATCCGTGCTTCGCGTCGAGGCGCAAAATGGAGACGTGATGATCGCCTGCAAGAGAATCAAACACAAGATCGACCTTCTCTGTTTCGCCCGGCTCCTCGGGTAGAGATAGATTCCAGACGGCGACCGCCAGAGAACCGTCTTTGCGGCGCGTGGCGAGGACATCGTCCGCATCAGCGGGAAGCCTGATATCTCCGAGATGATGCAGCATCAGGAAGGCGTTGAAGGAAGGTTTGGGTATCCCGTCCTCGGCAACCATTCCAAAACCTCCGTAGAATGGCCGCTTCACCACTCCCTGCTCTTCGAATACGTCGGAAAAAGTCCAGTAACTCATCATATCGGTCAGCCCGTCACACTGGCGGATCGTATCGGCGAGCCACGGCCCCATGAATACCGTATCGGTGACGTCGGGCTCGTTCTTGTAGCTTGCGTTGTATTCGCTCCAAATGAGTGGCAAATGCGGAAGCGCCGAGGATTGGATTTCGTCGTGCACCTTTCTGACAGCACGACAGACCATCTGCGTTCGGGGAATCGGCTCGTGCGTGCCAAACACGGCCTCGGGAGGATCATTGCCGTAGACATGTGTGGAAACGAAGTCGAGCGGGATGTTGTTCTGGACTGCGTGGAGGATGAACGGCGCTACCCAGGCGGCTTGCGCCGTCGCGGGGCCGCCAACACGCAGGCGGGGACTGACGCGTTTCAATGCGCGAGCGGCAGAATCGTAGAGATGAAAATACGTTGCTTGCCTTGGTTCGCCGGCCCAAAAATCGAGGTTCGGCTCGTTCCACACTTCAAAATACCACTGAGAAACTTCGTCGATGCCATAGCGATCGACGAGATGCTTCGCAAACTGATAAATCAACTCGCCCCATCGGTCGTAATCTCTCGGAGGCGCCACATTTGGTTTGTACCAGAATGCCTGCGGCTTGTATTCGGTCGACAGTCTTCTCGGCATGAAGCTGAGTTCTACGAAGGGCCGCACGCCATTCTTCAGGAGCCCGTCGTAGATCCGATCCACATAAGAAAAATTGTAGAGAGCGTGACCATCGGCGTCCTCGTCATACACCCCTACTTCGTCGTCCAGAATGGCGTGGAAGCGAATGTAATGGAAATCAGTCGCGGATTTGACCAGACGCAAATCGTCGCGGTAATCCTCGCGAAGCGAAAGAATCGCCCGTCCCGAGCCGAACATTTGTTCCCAATAGTGAGGGAACGGTTGTCCCTTCGCAGCCGTTTCGATGTGGACGGTCTGCGAGATCGAGGCAGACTGCGACCCGAGGCGCGCGGGGAGAGCAACCGTCGCCAGGACGAGGAGTGAGAGTACAAATGTAGCTCGTCGCAACAATTGTGACCTCGCAAGAGCATAGCAGGACGCGCCGGAAAGATGGGGCGGCATTCTTCCCGGCGCGTGATTTACCTGCGACGCAGGATAAGAAGACTCACCTTGCTAAGGGGCCATCAGTGCCTCGCTCAAGCCCGTCCTCGCCGGACCAAAGAAACGGTTCGGCTGATCCCTGCAGACGATCATCAGATTCTGTTCGCGCTGAATTGTTGGCAATCACTACTAGGGCCGCTGCGCCTGATGGGCAAGACGGCGGCAAGAATTCTGCTGCGGCGAATCGGCCCACCCGCTGGCAAACCGTACTGAAAGCTTATTATCCTCGAACCGGAACTGATCATTCGCTCCTCTTCGGGCCCGTGCCCTAATCCTTCCTGAAGCGCACTCTTCACATGTCACGGGCGCGGTCCAAAAAAAACGATTGGAAGATGATCCTCCCTGCGAGTTTTGCCCGGAGACGAATTCCCGCACAGCTGGGGGCCGACCCTGCGAATGCAGGGCTCGCGCGGAATTCGACGCTCGTTTAGTGGGAAGAAATGCTCGGGTGTTTGCGACGCGCTGCTAGGAAAAACCATGCCAGACCCGTTGCAAGATACGCGAGATAGATATAGGGCAGCTTGCCGTAGGGACCTTCGGGCACGGGATATAAGTTGCCGACCAGTGCAAGCAACATGGCCGCGCAGGCGAGCCAGGGAATGATTTGCGCGCCGCTGCGAAACACTTTCTTCTCCCGCAAGTAGCGCGGCAACGCAATGCAAACCAGCGCATACGCCACAATGAAGCCGTACGTCGCAAGCGAACCCATCCAGCCATAGACATCGAGCCCGCTGGCCCCTCGGCCTGCGAGGATCGCGACAGGGAGAACAGCCGCAAGCCCTGTTGCCAGGATTGCACGCCCGGGCGTCTCGTTGCGTCGATGCGTGGCGCGAAATGATCCGTGTGCGAGACCGTTGTGGGCCATCAGCAGCAGCACGCGCGCGGCAGCCGTAATGCAGGCAAGCGTTCCTGCAAACAGGCTCACAAGCGCGCCGATGTCGATCAGCACACCGAAGATTGGGACGCCGCCGACCGCCGCGAGAACGCGCATCGGCGCCTGGCTGGTTCCGAGATTCTGACCTGCAACGCGGCAGCCCAAAACTTCTGCGTACGCGCAAACCGTGAAGACCGCTCCAGCAATGAGCGCGCTTTGGATTACGGCGCGCGGGATCGTCTTCAAGGGATTTCGTGCTTCGCTGCCGAGCGTCGTTGCGCTCTCAAATCCAACGAAACTGAAAAGCGAGAGCACAAGCCCCAGCCGCAGGCCACTGCCTGTGATTCCGCGCAAATGCAATTGTGCGGAATCCCAATGGGAACCGTGACGAATCAGTACCAACGCAACGACTGTGATGATCATCGAGACCGATACGGCTTCGATCCACAGCATCAACCGCGCGGAAATCTTCACGTCGCGCCACGCAATCCAGATCGATACGCCGGTGACCAGCAATGCCAACAGAACAGACACTGCCGCGACCCCACTTCCGTGCTGGAGCAAAACGATCGCATAGTGATAGAAGCCCCCGATTACGCTCGCTCCCGTCGCAATGTACGCGAGCAGCAAACTCCAGGCTGCGGTGGCTGCCAACCATGGAGGCAGAATCATCGATGCGTAGGAGTAGAGAGAACCAGGCGAAGCCGAATAGCGCGCGAAACGGCCGATGCACAGTGCCACCAGAAAAATCGCGGCGGTCGCAAGAACGTAGGCGAGCCAGGTCCCGTTCCCTGCAAGTGCCGCGACCAGCGGAATCGTCGCGACCGGAGTTGTCGTCGGCGCAATTGTGGAGATCGATTGGGCGAGCGTCTCAAGTGGCGAAAGCGCATCGCGGCGCAACCCATATGCCGCCGCGTGCGGCTCTTCGTGTGTCATTGCTTTTCGCTCGTTCGCAAATTTGCCGCCAGCATTCCGACCATTGCATCTGGATAAAAGGTGGCAACGATACAGGCGAGGCGCTGTTTCCGCAAGAGGTTCCAGAAGAGTTAAGGACATCAGGTGCCAGCCAGTCGTTGAGCCACCGTGGCGTTTCTGAAATAATCCAGAGCGCGCTTTCGAAGTTGGGCGCGTGACGGGCCGAAGCTCTTCTCACCCACTGCGCGCGAACGCGGTCGGTACACTCTCTATGCGAACGCAAGTCGGAATTATCGGAGCCGGACCCGCCGGGCTTGTGCTTTCCCGCCTGCTCGATCTTCACGGCATTGAAAACGTGGTCCTGGAGTGCAAGACGCGCGATTACATCCAGGAACGCGTTCGTGCCGGCGTCTTGGAACAGGGAACCGTGGAATTGCTTTCGGAGATCGGCGCGGGCGAACGTCTCCAGCGCGAGGGTCTGGTCCATGATGGGATCGAGCTCAGATTTGGAGGCCAGGGGCATCACATTGACTTCCGGGCGTTGACAGGGCGTTCAATCACAATCTACGCGCAATCGGAAGTGATCCGGGACCTGATTGATCTGCGGCTGGCCGACCAACGCGAGATTCTGTTCGAAGCGGACGTGACGAGCGTCCATGGTCTCGAGTCGACAGAACCAAGGGTTCGCTACCGGCACGACGGGAAGGATGGCGAACTCCGCTGCGATTTCATCGCGGGATGTGATGGCTACCATGGTGTGTGCCGCACAAGCATTCCTCGCGGCGTGTTAACCGAATACGAACGAATCTATCCATTTGGATGGCTGGGAATTCTTGCGGAGGCGCCTCCTTCTTCACACGAACTCGTCTACGCAAATCACGAGCGCGGCTTCGCTCTCCTGAGCATGAGAAGCCCGCAACTCAGCCGCCTCTACATTCAATGCAACCCGGAAGAGGACATCGGCGAATGGCCGGACGCGCGCGTATGGGAGGAGTTGCACGCAAGGCTGGCGGCGCGTGGCTGGTCCTTGATCGAAGGTCCGGTGATTCAAAAGGGCGTCACGGGAATGCGGAGCTACGTCGTCGAACCAATGCAGTTCGGCCGCCTTTTCTTAGCTGGTGACGCGGCGCATATTGTTCCGCCCACAGGCGCCAAGGGTCTCAACCTGGCCGTCGCGGACGTGCACATGCTCGCGCGGGCATTGAAGGAGTTCTATTCATCTGGGCGGCGCGAGCTACTCGATCGTTACTCGGAAACCTGCCTGCGGCGCGTCTGGAAAGTGCAGCGATTTTCGTGGTGGATGACTTCGATGCTACACCGTTTTGAAAGCGACAATGCCTTTGACCGAAAGAGACAGTTGGCGGAGCTCGATTACGTCGTCAGCTCGCGAGCTGCTTCACAGTCGCTCGCAGAAAATTACGTCGGGTTGCCAATCGACGACTAGTCGGGTCAAAGGATTCCCAACTGGCTACTTCTGCGATTCCCGGATCTCTCGCCCGTTGGTCGGTTGAATGGGGCGGGCGTTGTCCGGGTACCATTTCGCAAATGTCGTGATCTCTTCTGCGGAAAGCTCGACAGGATTCCTCAACACGTACCACGTAACCCCTTCCGTGCACGGCGGTGTGGTGAGCGACCCCGCAAACGTGTAATAGCTGTGGTCCGGAGGCAGCAAATCGGAGACATTCAGGTTGATTTTCTTGTTGGTCACTTCCTTGCCGACTTCTTTCGGAACGTTTTTCCACAGCAGATCGAGGAACGGGTTCGTCTGCCCGCTCTGAAAGAGAATCGCCACGACCGCTAGATGGCCTTCTGCATCCTTATGTACCAGGTGCGCCACAAGATCGAACTGTTTTCCGCCAATCTCCTCTTCGCTCGGGTGGTGGAAGTGAAATTGAACGAGCGTATACTGCTTTCCCCCGACTGTCATCGTGCTGCCGGGTTCATAGTTCACTTGGATCGTATGCCCATTGTTGATGATCTTCAGCGGCGACACCTGATAATCAAAATGGATTGCAGGCAAATCGGCGGGCTTGGCGTCTTCAATATTGATGGGAGACTGCCGTGTACCAGTTTTGCATGTCGCGTAGTCCGGTTCCAGATCTCCCCAATGATCGGGGCCTTCTGCGCCCGAGTAGCTCCAATGTGGATGGCGATCGGACGAGTGTTGGGCAAGCGTGGGGTTGGAAAGGCTTAGCGAGACGACAAATAGAAGCGACCCTGACAGAAGAGACAAAGCAGTGCGAATGCGAATCTTCATTTGACCTCCATTTCCGTGCATTCTCTTGCTGGCCCGCATACACGTCGCGTAAGTCCGCGAACGACAAAGAGACGATCCCCCTCGAGGAACGAGACAATCTGGCGAGCAAAGCATATCATGGGGTGCGAGGAGCTTACTCATGGCCAACACCTGTGCCCACATCAAGGAAATTCGCAATGTGAGCCCAAAAACGAAAGGGTGCGAGGAATGCCTCAAGTCCGGCGATCCTTGGGTTCATTTGCGAATGTGTCTGATTTGCGGCCACGTCGGCTGCTGCGACTCGTCGATCAATAAGCACGCGACGAAGCATTTTCACCACACCAAACATCCCATCATGCGTTCCATCGAGCCGGGGGAGAGCTGGAAGTGGTGCTACGTCGACGAAATCTCCTTTGAATGACCATCTCTTCCGAGAGGGGTCGTTCCCGCACCAACCCTTCTGTCGAAAGAACCTTTCTTGCCCCAGCAAAAACTCACAACCTTTCCGTATATCCAATCACGAGGGGACTCTATCGGATGATCAAGGCAATTCTCTTGCTGTGCCTACTTGTGTGCGTGCAGGTCATGACGAGCCATGCTGCCCAAGCAGCCACGTCTGCGGATCAAGAATCGCCGGATGGCAGGCAGCAGTTTGCGGACCTTGGCGATTTCAAGCTGCGCAGCGGCGCTGTGATTCGCGATTTGCGGCTGGGTTATCGCACAGCCGGCAAGCTTAACGCTGAAAAATCGAACGCGGTCCTCTGGCCCACCTGGCTCGGGGGCAAATCGGAAGAGCTTGTTCGCTATGCCGGGCCGGACAACGTGATCGATACGAACCGCTATTTCGCGATTTTTGTTGATGCCATTTCTGACGGAATTTCCACTTCTCCCTCCAACAGCAAGCAGCAACCCCGATTGAATTTTCCGCGAATTACCATTCGCGACATGGTTGACTCCGAATACACCCTGGCAACCGAAGTGTTTCATCTCTCGCACCTCCATGCCGTCATTGGTATCTCGATGGGTGGAATGCAGGCGTTCGAGTGGGCGGTCGCGTACCCGGACTTTATGGACGAAGTCGTGCCTATTGCCGGTTCACCCCAATCCACTTCCTACGACAAGCTCCTCTGGACGGCTCAAATTGACGCGCTTCGACTCGACCCTGAGTGGCACGACGGAAATGGCGATAAGCCGATGACCACCGGACTGTTGCTCTACAACGAAATCGGATCGATGAGTCTCACAACTCCTGCCTATCGCGTCGAGCATACAAGCCCGCAGGACTTTGACGCCTTTCGCGAGACGCTGAAGAAAGAGGCGTCTGATGCGAGCTACGCCTGCGATGCGATTCGACAGCGCGAGGCGATCTTTGCCCTCGACCTCCCAGGCGAATTTAGCTCGAGCATGGAGGAAGTCGTCAAACGTGTTCATGCCAAGATGCTTATTTTTGTCTCGCCGGAGGACCATACGGTTAATCCGGCTCCTGCGCTCGAATTTGCGAAACTCTTGGGCGCCCCGGTGGTAACTCTGGATTCGTCCTGCGGTCACCAAAGTACGGCTTGCATTTCTCTTGGTCCAATCGTCGCGCGATTCCTGGCGTCTTCGGGCTCTGTGAGCAGTCAGACGTTGCGGGACGGCAACTGAAAGTTGCGAGCGAGTCCTGGTAGATTCTCAAATATGTTTCCAGCCTGCCGCCGATGACCGAAACGCTGGTAATTGCCAATCCAGCAGCCGGAAGAGGCCGGGCGCTGCGCGTCGAATCAAAAATTGTCGCCTTGTTCGCGAGTCACGGCCATTCTGCTGAGTTCGTTCATTCTCTTTCGTCCATTGACGCGCGCGAAACCGCCCGCCGTGCCGCTACGAACGGGGTCAAGAATGTCGTGGCTCTCGGCGGCGACGGCATGTTTCATTATGTTGCGGAGGGGTTACTTGGCACCGATTCCGTTGCCGGATTTTTCCCTGCCGGAAACGGAAACGATATCGCCAAAGGCCTTGGTCTTCCTGACGATCCCGTCCGTGCGGCAAAGATATTTCTGCAAGTAGCTCCACGGCGAGTCGACGTTGTTCGCGCACACTTTTCGAACGGACGAACAGTTCATTTCGTGGGGACCGGCGGCATGGGACTCGACGCCGAGGCTGCCTTTCAGGCAAACACAAGTTTTCGAAACTGGCCTGGCGCGCTGCGCTATCTGGCCGGAGCCTTGCGGACGTTTTCTCGTGAGCCGGCGTTCCAGTTGCGAGCAGAGATTGACGGCGCAACCTGGGAGGGAAGGTGCGTGCTCGCATCCGTCGCAAACGGGCCTTCCTACGGATCGGGCATCCGGATCGCACCAGACGCGAAAATGAATGATGGGATTCTAAATGTTGTTCTGATCGAGGAAGTTGGCTGGCTTCGCTTGCTCCACGGGCTCTTCATTTTGCTGTCGCACAGAGAATTGCATTTTGACGAGGTAAAGCGCTTTCGGGCGAAGAACGTCCAGCTTTCTCCGAGCCGCTCAATGAAGGTTCACGGCGACGGAGAGGATCTTGGCGAGTCGCCAGTTGAATTTGAAGTGCTGCCAGGCGCGCTGTGGGTGAAAGCTCCGTAGGAAGAAAGGGGGGTTACTTCTTCTTGTGGATCAACCGCAGTACGACCTCAATATCCCGGCGTGAATCGAAGCTCGATATCGTGCGTGTGGAAGAAGTGAGTTCGCCCTTTTCCGCGTGAATTTCATAGTCTTCATTCGGATCCAACCCGCTGAATCGGTAGTTCCCCGCATCGTCGGCGATGTAGGTCCGCACGCCCTGTGTTTTCATGTTCTCCAGGTAGACGATACTCGAAGAAACGCCGTTTTCATTCTTGTCGATTACGATGCCGTGAACCGTCCGAAGCTCCACATTCTTGTTGTCGTCCCCGTATCCGCGGGCCCTCGCTGCGCTGGGGTTTAACGCAAGAAGCAAGCAGACCAAAAGAGCTGAACGAAGCGCCAATCGGAAGGAAAGGCGATTTTCCTCAAAGGAACTCTTTGGCCGGGGCTCAAAAGGAACGCTGAGAACGTGTGGCGGCTTGCGATTCATGAGGTTCATGCGTCTTTTGATGAGCGAAAGGTCAGAACAGATGCCGGAAGTGGGGCCTTTGAATTTCACTCTTCTATCTCGTCGAGTTCGTCTTCTTCATCCTCTTCTTCGCCTTCCTCCGACTCCTCTCCTTCTTCGTCCTCTTCCTCCTCCTCTTCGTCGGAGATGACGATGACGTGCACGGGATGCGTTTGCGTCACTTCCAGCTCGACGTCACACTCCGGGCAGCTCAGAATTTCGCCCTCTTCCACTTCGTCTTCGTCCAGGTCGATTTCGGCGTCGCATTCCGGACATTTTACCACGGCGTATCTCTCCTTCCTGGGCTTGGCTGCAGCAGACCGCGTATTATATACCGCGAATGTCAAACTTTTCTCCCACCGACTCGAATCCAGGTGTTTCCTGGCGCGAATATCCCGATTGGCCCATCGTTGGCGTCGGTGGCGTCGTGCTCCGTGGCGGCCGCGCGTTGTTAATCCGGCGCGGCAGCGCGCCTCTGAAAGGCGAATGGTCGATTCCGGGAGGGACACTCGAACTCGGCGAAACGCTTGAGGAAGGAGTCAAACGGGAACTGGAAGAAGAAACTGGGCTGAAAGTCGAGGTTGGGGAGTTAATCGAGGTTTTTGAGAGAATCGTGCCGGATGAAAGCGGCCGCCTGAAATATCATTTCGTGATTTTGGATTACCTTTGCTCTGCGGAGGATGGAATTGCCCGGGCAGCCAGCGACGTTACCGACGTGGCCTGGGCGCAGGAAGAAGAACTCGCCAATTACTCCCTTACTCCGATCGCAACGCGCGTGATTCGCCGGGCGTTTGAAATGGCGCGCGCGCAGGCAGAAAGGAAACACACGGATTCAGACTGATCTTCCCGTGTCCGCGAGCGGGAAAGAGTCCTCAGCCGGCTGCAACTTTCGGAAGCCCGCCAAAACGCCGCTCGCGCGCTTGAAAATCCGCCACCGCGGCGGCCAAGTCTTCCGCCGCAAATTCCGGCCACATCCGCGAGGTGAAGTGCAATTCCGCGTAGGCGCATTCCCACAGCAGAAAATCGCTCAGCCGCTTTTCTCCTCCCGTGCGAATCAGCAGGTCCACATCCAACGCAGGTCCTCGCGAGTGCGTCACTTCGCCCAACCGCTTTGCAAACTCCTTCTGCGAGACTTCCAGGCTGGAAACCATCCAGCAAGCCGCGCGCAGAATCGCTTCCCGTGAGGAGTAGTCGAGAGCGATTCTCAAATCGAGAGTTTTACCCTTCCGCGTTCTTTCCTCCGCAGCCTCGATCGCATCGATCAGGCGCTCCGGCAGTCGATCGCGCCTTCCGATGGCGGAAAATCGCACGCCGGCATCTGCCATCAGGGGCGCATCCTTGGTAAAGAAGTCCTCCAGAAGGCCAAACAGAGTGGAGACTTCGCCGGATGGCCGCGTCCAGTTGTCGGAAGAAAACGCATAGAGTGTAAGAGTACCGATTCCCAATGATAGAGCACTGCGTACCACGCGACGCACGGCGGACACCCCCGCACGGTGTCCCTCCGAACGCGAAAGCCCTCGCGCCGCCGCCCATCGGCCATTTCCGTCCGGCAGGATCGCGACATGCATTCCCGAAGGCTGCAGGCGGTAATTCGTTCTCGGAATCATTTCGCTGGGCCGCATCAGGGGATCTTTCAGCACTCGCGGGTCGCGCGGATTAAGGCTTCCATGTGGTCCAGATATTTTTCAAGCGCCCGGCGCCCCACGGGCGTCATCCGGAATTCCGTGCGCGGAACTCGGCCGGTAAAACTCTTGGAGCATGAAATGTAGCCGGCGTCCTCGAGCTTCCTGGCATGGACGCTTAGGTTGCCATCTGTCGCGGCGAGCAACTGTTTGAGCTCGCTGAACGTCAGCGAGGCGTTCACGACCAGCGCGCTCAGTATACCCAGGCGCGTCCGTTCGTGAATCACTCGGTCCAGGCTCGAAGCCGGACCGGTGGTCCGGCTGACCGGCGCGGTCTGCCTTGGGGTCTCCTCCGAATGAATCTGCACTGCCTTGTTTCTAACCGCCATATTTCCTCGCAATCACAGCGCCAAATAGAATATGGAACCCGCCGAATCCAATGCCCAGTAGCGCATTGCCCCAAGACGCAGGACAAAGCAACGCCACCGTGCCCAACACCATAAAGCAGAGCCCCATCAATCGGACAACGCGAATCGAAAAGGCTCCTCCCGTAACCACCGCAGTCCCATAGAGCAGCAGCCAGATGCCCGGAAGCAGTCCGAAAATTCCGGCGCGAAACAGAACCAACGTCAAAAAAGCTGCCACAAAGACGGGTGGCGCAAAGCTGTATGCAAAGCGTCTCGCGGGTCCCGCCGCCAAGGACACGCCCGTCTCCCGGCCTTTTGAAAACATCGTCCAGACGCCGATGGCCACGGCGACGATCGCCTCCAAAAGCCAGGCCGCCAGCCAAGCGCGCTGAGAAGGCTGCTGGGACGCAATAACAGCGGCTCCCAGCGCCGTGATGCCGATTGCGACTCCCCCACCACCCGGAACAGCAGTAAAGGAACCTGCTCGTTCCATCGTTTCACGGATGAAGCGAAGGTTATCGCGCGCATGGTCTTCAATAGGAACGGGAGACATGCGGCGCGGAAAGTGGAGCGGCATCACAAAGAGAGTCGCAAAAGGCAGGATAACCTGTCAAGTACTTTGCAACACAAAGTTACAGCCTAAGAACCACTGATCTTCGGGTAGCGGCCGGTAATCCAATTCCACCGGATATAGATCAGATCGCTAAACATCCTCACGCTGTCGAGGATCACGTGCACCTTCGTCGCCGGGTCGTGCGCCCATCGAACCGGCACTTCAGCGATCCGCAGGCCGTGCCGCTTCGCCAAAAATAGAATCTCCGGATCGAATCCAAAACGCTCGATTTGCTGCTGCTCGAATACGATGCGCGATTTCTCTCGAATGAATGCCTTGAACCCGCACTGCGTGTCCTGAAACGAAAGGCCCGTCATCAGCCGCACGAAGCGGTTGAATATGATTCCAGCCATCTCGCGAAGCGGAGATTGGTGGACGGTAATGAGCGACCTGTCCACGGCGCGTGAACCGATGGCGCCGTCCGAACCTCCTTCAATCGCCCTGCGAAGCTTGGGCCACTCCTCGATGGGCGAGGAGAGGTCTGCGTCCGTAAACAAAGCAAGCCGCCCGCGTGCCTCCAACATGCCGTGGCGCACGCTGTAGCCCTTTCCTCGGTTTTCTCCGTTGGAAACAACTCGTAACGAAGGAAGTTCCTGGCGCATCGCTTCCGCCGCCCGTGCCGTCCCATCCCTCGATCCATCATCCACCACCAGGATCTCGACCTGATCAGGACCTAGACTCTCGTGTGCGAGATAATCGCGAATCTTTGCAAGTGTTCGCGGCAATCTTGCTTCCTCGTTGTACGCCGGAATGATGATGGAAAGGTCGGGAGCGGGTGCATGATGGCTCATATCTTCTGGTTTTCTTGAGTTTTGGGGCTTCCATTCCAGCCGTAGTGTCCCAAAAGCGGGACAAACCGGCAATTGCAAATCGGTTCGCTCTTGAATCCGCTCTCCGTCCGCACGATTCTCACCAACTCCTGCGAGTCTCTCCCGCCCACAGGAATGACTAATCGCCCATTCTCAGTGACCTGTTCAAGCAATGGTGTTGGCACGCGAGGCGCGGCCGCCGAGACCGCAATCGCCTCATACGGAGCCTCTGCGGGCCAACCCGCCGACCCGTCCCCTTCGACGATTTCCACGTTCCGGTATCGCAGCCGCTCGATGTTTTCGCGGGCTCTCGCGGCCAACGCAGGCTGCGATTCTATCGCTGTCACTCGCCGCGCAAGCAGCGACAACACCGCCGCCAAATATCCGCATCCGGCTCCGATTTCAAGTACGTGTTCCCCGCCATATAACGACAAAGCCTCCGCGATCGCAGCGACAATGTAAGGTTGAGAAATCGTCTGCCCCTCTCCAATGGGCAGTGGCACATCGGCATAAGCGTCTCCCGCCATATCTTGCGAAACGAATAAGTGCCGCGGAACCGTGCGCATCGCTGCCAGGACGCGTTCGGAATGAATCCCGCGCGCCTGAATCTGCCGCGCAACCATTTCCTGTCGCGCCGCGTCCCAATCCGTCGCGGCAATTCCCTGTTTGGGCTCAAGTGCGGTCATCTGGCGAGAAAAACTCGGACAATGCCTCTGTACAAGCTAAGGAACCGACGACTGTCTCGACATGAAATCGAATCGCACGGCGAGTTCGCCTATCATTGTTGGAGGCCCGAGGCTCATTCAACAAAGCTACCACGCGCCGCGAAAGGCTTCCAGCATGAGCGCCGGTGAGCGGCCAGGTTCAAGCCTTACCCAAAATTGCATTGAGCGTCGCCGTCAGTTACGATTTCCTTACACGGACGTCAGGGCGAAGAATAGCCCGCAACCGGAAAAGAGGAACAAATCCAATGAAAGCTTGCCTTGCCCTGATTGCTGTCCTGTTGTTTGCCGTGTCGTCCGCCCACGCCCAGTCTTCGCCGGCCGGTTCGCAACAGCCCCCGCTGCATCGCGCGCCGGGAGCGGCCGCCCCGGCGCCCCCTCCCGCCACTGCTCCCCCAAGCTCTGCGGCGGCGTCCAAGCCCGCAGAGGCGGCTCCTGTTCCCGTCTCTCCCGAGGAAGACAAATCCATTCGTCGATTGATGGAACTAATGGGCTCGAACAGAATCCCGGAGAACCTGGATCAGTCTCTCGCCTATCAATTGCGCAATGCGATGACGTCCCGCGGCATGCCCGACGACCGTTTGAAGCTGTTCCTACAGGATTTCGGCCAGAATTTCAACGCGCAGTCGCCCGATGCGAAAGTGACTGACGCAATGGTCCAGGTATTTGCCGCTCATCTCTCGGCCGCCGACATCGCTAGCCTTGTTCAGTTTTATGAGTCGCCGCTCGGCGTTCGCTTCATGAATGCCTTGCCGGACATCATTCAGTCCTCACAGCAGGAAGGAGCCAAGATTGTACGCGAGCAGGCGATTTCTGTTCTTCGCCAGATGACCGACCAATATCCGGAAGTGAAGCAGCTCCTGCCTCCCGACTCTTCCGCTCCTTCTGGCTCGCAGTCTCCATCGGAATCGGCTCCGCAGCCACCGCCTCACCTCGAGTCGTCGCCGTCTTCGAATCCGGCCCCTCAGAAGCCCTGAAGCGGGCTTCGTCCGGTGTAAGAAAGTGGAGAACTCCTGAGATCGATTTCGACTTTCGGGAAGTGTAGCCGCCGGCTCGCGCTGGCCTTAGCGTACGTTGCTCTCCTGTCTGGATCCGGGTGGCGTGTTTCGGCAGCTCAAGAAGGCAGCCCCGCCTCACTCACCGTCTCGGCCGCAATCAGTCTGAAGGATGCCCTTGACGATCTGGGGCCTCTCTACGAAAGGCAGCATCCCGGCGTTCGCGTCACTTTCAACTACGCAGGCTCCGGAACGCTCCAACACCAAGTCGAACAGGGTGCACCGGTCGATATCTTTTTTTCGGCCGCCGAAAAGCAGATGAACCAGCTCGAATCCGAAGGTCTTCTCCTTCCCGGCACTCGCGCCAATATTCTGGAAAACGCGCTTGTCTTGATTACGCCTGCGGGGTCGATCAACATTCGCGGCATTCAGGATCTCAAGTCCTCCGCGGTTCGCACGATTGCCCTGGGAAAACCATCGACGGTTCCAGCCGGAATGTATGCGACGCAAACTCTCGAGCATTTCGGGCTGCTCGGAACCTTGCAAAAGAAAATCGTGTATGCCAAGGACGTGCGTGCTGTCCTTGTCTACGTGGATACAGGCAACGCCGATGCGGGATTTGTGTATCGCACCGATGCGTTGACTTCATCCAAAGTTCGCATCGCCGCAACCGCTCCCCCCGCCTCTCACGATCCCATCGTCTATCCTGCGGCCGTACTAAAAACCTCGCGAAACCCCCAGGCAGCACGGGCGCTGCTAGAGTTTCTTGAAGGCACTGATGCGCAGCACACGTTCTCCAAATACGGTTTTCTTCCTGCGAAAAATCCAGCCGTAAAAAATTGATCCGGCTACAATCCTCTGGCAATGGAATGGTCACCGCTTTGGATCTCTCTGGCCACGAGCCTTGTGGCGACGGCTATCACTTTGGTGGCTGGCGTGGCGGCTGCGGTCTGGCGAGAGAATCGCTCGGGGCCGGGTGTCGCCATTGCAGATGGAATCCTACTTCTCCCGCTTGTTTTGCCGCCGACGGTCGTCGGCTTTCTTCTCTTGCTCCTTTTCGGCCGCAATGGCCCGTTGGGAAAGCTGCTGATGAAGTTTGGCGCCGTTCTTGTTTTTTCCTGGCCCGCCACGGTTGTCGCAGCGACGGTCGTCGCCTTTCCGTTGATGTACCTCACGGCGCGCGGCGCACTTGAGCAGGTTGATCCTCATCTTCTGGAAGCCGCGCGCACGCTCGGCGCGTCCGAATGGCGCGTCTTTCGCGAGGTTGCCATTCCTCTCGCCTGGCCCGGCGTCCTGGCGGGGCTTGTGCTTTCCTTTGCTCGGGCTCTCGGCGAATTCGGCGCCACTCTGATGCTGGCCGGCGACATTCCCGGCCGCACCGAGACGATCCCTCTCGCCATCTACTTCGCCGTCGAATCAGGAGAAATGCACCGCGCATTCGTCTGGTGCGGAGTCGATTTGGCTATATCGTTCGTGTTGCTCGCAGGGCTTTATCGGTGGACAAAAGCGCGAACGCCATGGCGGGCGCGCTGGGTGGATAGAAATGCCGCTTGAAGTGGAGTTTCGAAAAAAGCTTCGCGAATTTGTGTTGGATGTTTCTTTCCACGCAGGAGATGAGCCCCTTGCGGTGCTTGGCCCTTCCGGTTCGGGGAAAACGATGTTGTTGCGCGCCATCGCGGGATTGGAAAAACCAGATGCCGGAAGCATCACGCTCAATCGCCGCGTGGTCTTCGACGCCGCGCGGCATATTCAAGTTCCCGCGCGCGAACGCCGCGTGGGCGTGTTGTTCCAAAATTATGCGCTCTTTCCGCACCGCACCGCGGGAGAAAATATCGCGTTTGGCCTTCGCCGCCTGCCGGCCGCCGAAAGAGAAGCGCGCGTCGCGGAACTCGCACAACAAGTGCACATCGCCGGATTGGAAACGCAGTATCCTCGCAACCTCTCAGGCGGAGAGCAGCAGCGCGTCGCTCTTGCCCGCGCGCTCGCCATTCAGCCGGAGGCACTTCTCCTCGACGAAGCTCTCACGGCCCTCGACACGCACTTGCGCAGCCAGGTCGAACAGCAGCTCCTGGCAACGCTCGAATCCTTCAAGAGGCCGGCGCTGCTCGTTACGCACAATATCGAGGAGGCCTACCGCCTCGGACGAAAGTTGCTGGTGTTGACGCGTGGAACAATCGCAGCGTTTGGAGACAAGGAAGAGATATTCCGACACCCTCCCGGCCTGGAAGTCGCCAGGCTGACCGGCTGCAAGAATTTCTCTCGCGCCCGCGCTGTTTCTGCAACGGAGATCGAGGCGATCGACTGGGGCTGCCGCCTGACTGTGCCGAATGCCGCCGAAAGCCCGATCAGTCAGGTGGGAATTCGCGCTCATCACATCGATTTCGTCGAGGCGAAAGATGCCTCTGCTGGAAGCGAGAATATCTTTCCCTGTTGGTTGCTTCGTTCGTCAGAGACTCCCTTTCGAATCACACTTTTCCTTCACTTGCATGCGCCGCCGACCGGCTCGTCGTCCCCGCATCTCCAGGCGGAGGTCTTCAAAGAAAAGTGGGACCGCTTCCGCACTCGCCCGCTGCCCTGGCATGTTCGCCTTCCGCCCGAATCTCTTATCACGTTTCCGGACTAGAGACGCTGCTTCTTGCTGGAGACCAACCTCTACTGAAAGTGCCGGATGAATTTGACGTCGAAGCCGTAGGTTCCGTTGATATCGCGCAGAAAAACGACGGAGAGGTCGCGCCGGATCGAATACTCTACCTGAATGAGCTGGTATTGGCTCGAGCTGGTGTTCGAACTGTACGTCACCGTCATGTCGCGCGTGACCTGCTGTTGAATCGTCACGCGTGCTGCGGCGTTCGATTCCGTTGCCGTCCCGGCTAGGAATGGATCGACGCGAAAATGCGTGATGCCGAAGAGCCGCTCGATTCGCCCTCCCAATCCGCTCGAAATCGCCTCCGAAAGTAACGCCGTCGCGCCGTAGTTTTGCGACCCGGAGGTCTGCGAACGATAAGCGCTCTCTTCCCCGGTGCTGCCAATAGCGAGCAGGGCAATGATGTCCGAGTCCGGCAGTGGCGGATCGGAGCGATAGGTCAGGGAAAGCCGGCTTGCCTTGCCTGAAAAATTGATCGTCACCTGATATTGGCTGATCGTCGTGGTGGCTTCGATGTTGAGTTCCGGATCGATCTGGAACGGATTGGCGAAGTTGATGTCCCCGCGCGTCAGTTGATAGTTGTTCCCGCGAAAGCTCATCTCGCCGCTGAGAAGATGAATGTGGCCCAAAATGATTGGCCGGTCCCAGTTGCCCCGCATCCGCACGTCTCCGTCGATCTCCACGTGCGCTCCAGACCATTCGATCTGCGCACCCGGGCCTGTGTGGCCGGCAATGTCAAACGTCAAATTTCGCAAGAATGGCGATGTCGCCGCAGCCCCCGGCGAACTGAACGACGCATTTTGGAAGAAGGAAGCGATGTCGGCGTCGCCGCTCAGCAGCACTCGCCTCACCTCCACTTGCCCGCTCAAGACTGCCGCATCACTCGTGCCCGCCAGTTGCAGCTTTCCACCCACCAGCCAGCTCATCCCCGTCGGGTATCGTATTCGCACCTGCCGCGTGACCGCGTTGACCTCGAATCGTAACGGGCCTTCCCCATAAATCACGCTGCCGAACAGCGTGAGATCTCCTCCGCCCGCCTGCGCCGTAATGCGGTCAAACAGGAGCCGGCTCCTGTCAAACACAAGGTTGCCCTTCACGTGGCTTAAGCCTATCGGAAAGTCCGCGTAATTTGCGGAAGCGTCCTGCACGCTGGCCGTTCCCGTAATGCGCGGATTCGAGAGCGTTCCCTCGATCGAGACGTTGGCCGTCATCTCGCCTTGTGCGTTTAGGTTCGGCACAAAACCTCTCAGAAATCGCAGGTTCATCGCGCCCGCTACCGCGAAGTGAAGCGGCCGGTTTCCGTCGAATCGCGCCGACCCGCTCACCCGTACGTCCGTATTCGGTCCGTGGAGATGTGCTTTTTCGATCCGCACTTCGTTCTTCCGATAGACCAAAAGCACTGGGCCGTCGTTTTGAACGTCTACAAGCTCATAGTTGAATTCGATGCTGGAGATCGCCGCCGTAATCTCGATCGTTTCAGGCCTCAACAGTTCGCCCGTCATCGTAAATTCGCCTGTTACACTGCTGTGCCCCGTGATCTGCTCCAGATGCAGGCCTGATTTGATTGCCGTGTCCATATTGATTTGCACGGCCGACAGTTTTCCTTGTACCGGAAGGTTTCCATGAAGCTGCACGTCGATTTCGGCATCCATCTTTCCGATGTTCATTTCGGAATCCAGCGTCGCGTGTGCCGTGTGCCCGTCGGCTTGGATCTGTCCGTGAAAGTTCCCCTGCACATCTTTGCCGATTTCCAGTCCTGTCACGCGGAACTGTCCTTGGGCTTCCGGAGCCAGTAACGGCCCGCTGCCGTGGACGTCGAAATCGAGCTTTCCGGCAAACGGAAAGCTAGGATTCTGCAGCTCGGGAATGCTTTCCAGTGCAACGCCATGCCCCGAGACTTCAAATTTCACCTCCTTCTCAACGGGCCGGTACACCACATCTCCATGCGCCCGCGCCGCTCCCTGCGTCAAGTCCGCGTCCGTCAAGCTCCACTCGTCCCGTGCCAAGTGCAGCAACCCGCTGATTCGTCCAATCCTCGAGCCCTTATATTGGAATTGGCTTAAACTGAAATTCGCATCCATGACAGGAGCCTGGTGCGTTCCACTGCCACGGAAATCTCCGGACAGCACTCCGTTCGCTGCATAATTCGTCCCGAAAAGCCCCTGCAAGTCCTCCAGCCGCGCATCCGAGGTGCGCACCTCCGCCGTCCACGGACTCTCCGGCAGAAAACCCCAGTCGCCGTCAAATTGCATGTGAAGGTTGAGATTCGCCGTCGTATCTCCCCAGCGCGTTGTCGTGTTCGTCAAGCTGAACGAATCAGGAGAGTATTCAAGCGTTCCTTCGATGTCGTCCCACGCAAGGCGGCCGAAATTCGCATTCTTCGCGCGCAGTTGCCCGGAGAATGTCGGACCAGCAATCGGTCCCAAGATGCGTCCCTTCCAAACAACGTTGCCGCCGATCCGCGTCGGCGCCTCGTCGGGGCCCCGGATGTCGTTGATGAAATCATCCCAATCATGCAAATCCGCGACGTTCAGTCTAAGCTCCAGAGCGGAATCTACTGCTCCGAGCGTCCCATCCATCTCGATGATCGTATTCCGCGTCTCGATTTCGCTCTGCGTGATTACAACGTTTCGCCGGTCTGCAAAATAGTCGTACGTGACCTGTGCACGTACGGGGATCAGTCCGGGAGTCGGTGTCGCCGGTGGCGTCCACTGTGTTGTCCCCCGCGTGCGAAAGTCGTGAAAATTTCTTTTCCATGTGTTCACGGTGTCGGCGCTCATCACCGCGTCCCAATGCATCGTGTCCACTGGAAAACCCGCATTGTCGACCGCGTCGAGCGCTGCGTGCAGGCTCACTCCGCGAAGTGCCGTCTCGGTGCGGAACTCGAACGTCCGCGTGTTCATTTCCAGCCGCCCGCTCACCTTTCCGCCCAGCGCCAGAATCTGCAGATTCGGAACCACCAGCCGGTCGCGCCCAAACTCGAAATCTCCCCACGTCCTCATGTCTGTCGCGTGAAACCACTTGTTCCGCATCCCGATTCCGCGAACGTCGTAATGTCCCTTGCCCGTCCAGCTCCCGTCGGCCAGTTGCGCCTGTCCGGAGAATTCAGTGAGCCCATCCGGAATATTTTTTTCGCGGTAAATTTGCCTGAGGTCGGAAAGTGAAATGTGGCCGCGGTAGTGGAAATTCCAGTTGGATTCCGAAAGCGACGGCAATTCAGCACGCAGGTCGAGTTCCGTCCCCGGAAATTTGCAGACGAAATCGTCGAGCGTGAAAGCTGACGGATATAGGGTAAATTTCGACGACAGAGCCATGCGGATCGGCGACTCCTTCTGCGCCGCCAATTCCACCTGCTTCCACTCCAAATCCCCTACGTAGGCCGGAAGTCCCTCATCCCCCGTCGTGTAGTGAAGTGTAAATTCCAGCTCGTTGCCGAGCACCGCTAGCGGGATTTTCCGGTTGTTGAACCACGCGCTTCCTCCGGTCAGTTCCAGTCGCCGCACCTGCAGGTCGAACAGCGTTTCGTTCCAAGGCCGTTTGCCGGGTGCAGTTTGCGGGCGCGGCAAATTGCTGTGGCCTCGCTTATCCACGCGAATCGCCACTTCCGGCTGGTCCAGCAACAGTTCGTCGAGCGCGACTTGATGATGCAGAAAGGAAAGGATTCGGACGGCTACCACGATTCGCTTCACATGCAGCAACGGCGCCACGTCGGGCGCTTCCAGTCCATGCAGGGTCAGATCGTCCAGTTCGCAACGCAGCTTCCATACCTGCAGGTGAAACCCTCCCAGTTCTACCCGCGCTCCCGTTCGCAGCTCGAGCTGCTCCACCACTTTTTTGCGCGCCCACCGTTCCACGAATCCACTGCGCACCAGTGCAACCGTTCCTGCTGCCGCAAGCAGGCACACGGCCACCAGTCCGTAGCCGCAGCGTCTCGCCCAGCGGAACCAGCGCGCGCTCATCTTCTGGCTCCTCTTGTGGGAATTTCGATCCTCAGTTGCGCTCGCGTCTCGTCCAGCCATTTCTCCGCAAGATTCGTGATTGCCTGCTGCACCAGCACCTCGTGAATCCTCTCCTGAACCTGCTCGAGCGGCGGCGGAGTCTGGCCCTTCGCCTTCAATGCCGGCACAAAATCATTCCGGTAGTACGCAGCCACCTGCTCGTCATCCACCTGCGCCGCTGGACGAAACCGGTAATCCAGAAATCGCGAATAATACAGTTGATTCGACAGAAGACGCCGCACATCTTCCTCCGTCAATCCTGCCGCCTTTATCTTCTGCTGAAACTCTTCCGGAGAACCAAACTGCTTCTCGAAAGCCGCATACTGTTTGTCCACGTCCGCCGCCGAGGGTGGAGCTACCTTGGTCGTCGCGGCGTCTCCCCGGATGATCCACTGATCCTCCAGTTCCTCGAGGATCTCCGGCCTTGGCTTCTCCTTCCCATCCACGAGCTCCTGGAACTTTCCCAGCTCCCGGACCTCGCTCTCCGTGATGATGTCGTCCTCGATTCTCACCGCCACGCTGTCTACCGTGTGTCCTTCGATTCCGGCATCCACGGTGTTTCCGGAGTCTGCGGGAGTCTCCTCCTGCTCCTGTGCCCACGTCCGCATCGACCCTGGGCCCAGTGACGCCGCTCCCGCCAGGAAAAGAGCCACGAAGAAACCCGCGCGACGCATCAAAACACCGGCCCGATGTTGAAGAAGAATTGGAATCGGGGCACGCGGTAAACCGTTACCGCTCCGGTCGTGTTGTTCGTTACCTGGTACAGCGGCGAGTTGAGCTGGTAGGCGAAATCCACGCGCACTGGGCCGATCGGTGTCGGATACCTCACGCCGAATCCCACCGCCTGAGACATATAGTTCAAATCCGTCAGCGAAGGGGGTTTCCATTTCCAGGTAATGTGATTGACGTCCGAATAAACGTTTCCCAGGTCGTACAGCACCTGCCCGCCCAGCTTGTTTCCGATGAATGGCAGCCTCATCGGAAATCGTAGCTCCTGGTTGAAAATTAGCAGCGCCAGTCCGCCAATCGGGAACCCCGTGCAGGGATCTCGCGGGCCCGCCTGGTTCAACCCAAAACCTCTCAGCGAAGTCCCGCCTCCCGCGAAGAACCGTTCCGGCAGCGGAATGATCGATTCATCGGTAGTCGGCGTTCCGGTCGTGCACTCCGTCGGGATGCCCGACGACGTATTGCCCAGAGGCTCTTCAAATCCGAACCGCACCGACCTTGCAAAATCGAATGCGCGCCCGAAGGGATGGTAGGTCGAATTCTGAAAATACGCGCGGAAGAAACTTGCACTCGAACCCAGCGCTTCGATCGCGTCGCTCAAGTCTACCGTGTTGAACATTCCCCGCGTCGCGTCGGCCGGGTTGTCCCTCCGGTCGAGCGCATAGGTGACACCGAAACCTGAAACCAGCGTCGGCTGGCTCAAGAGTGGGATCTGTTCCGGATCGATCGTCTGGTTCAGGTTCGACGCTTCCACACGCCGGTAAAAATATCGGTAGAGCAGCGAATTCCCGCGACCGATCGACTGCACCAGTTGGAACGCGCCCTCATACCGCGTCGAAGTGAAAGTCTGAATGTCTTGCGATTTCTCGGCATATCCCGTCAGTTGTAGGCTCAGTTTCTTGTTGTTCATGAAATTGTCGGCGGAATACGTCAAAGCCGAGCGGTATTGCAGCGTGCTCACGCGCACCTTGAACGACAGCGTCTGCGCCCGCCCGAACATATTCGACCGCGCGATTTCGAAAATCCCGCGCGGGCTTGCCGCCAGCGTCGTTGCATTCGGATTGCAGGAATTCGAGGGAGTCTGTCCCGGAGGAGTTGCTGGACAGCTCGCACCGATTCTCTGGACTTCAAATCCGAAGCCGTACCCGATCGTATATCTCTTAGCTTCGGTGGCGTCCACCACCACCGTTTTGTCCGGATCCGTTCCTGCGGGATTCTGTGGCGCGATTTGCACGCGGCTGAACACTCCCAGGCTGTAAAGGCCGCGCTGCGTATCTGCGACGTCGCCTTCGCGCAACGGCTGTCCTGGTTTGATTTGCACCTGCCGGCGTATGATTCCTGGCCGTGTAAACTGGTATCCAGTCAGCAGCACGTTCGCAACCAATACCTGCGGCCCTTCCATGATCCGGTAGGTCAAGTCCATCGTGTTCGGCGCTTCCCCTGGCTTTGAGTCTTGCTGGAAGATCGCCGCTGGAAATCCTTCGTTGAAATACATGGCGAGGACGTTGTTGCGGTCGCTCGCTACGCTCGCTTCCGAATACGGCTGCCCCTTGGACGACCCGATCACTGCCAGCAGCGTCTCCGTGCTGATTGCATGATTTCCTTCGATCTTGATGGAGCCCACTCGTGTCTGCGTACCCTCCTCAATGTGGAACGAGACAAACAGATTGCCCTTTTTCCCCTTGTAGTCGTTCTCAACATTTGAGTCCACCTTCACGTCTCGAAAACCGTTTGCCAGGTACAGCGCCTTAATCGAATCCGTGTCGTCCCGCACCAATTGCTGGCTGAATCGTCCGTTGAATGCAAACGAAGCGGGCTGCAGTCCCAACCGGCTTTTCAGCAGCTCGCTGCTGAAATACTTGTTCCCGGAAATCGATATCCCCGCCAGCAGCGATTTTTCTCCTCGCTCAACTTCGTAAACAATTACTCGCTCCTTTTCCTGCGGATCGTCGTGCGACCTCTCATCCACTTTCGCGTCGAAATATCCTTCGCGTTGCAGATAATCCCGTATGTTCCGCCGCCCTTCTTGCAGAAGGTCCTCATCCACGGCTCCTTCTGCATAGATTGGCAACAGCTTCTGCATCCGCGATTGCTTCAGTTTTATACCGGTCACCTCCACGTGCACTCGCGGCCCGGCACTAACAGTCACGGAAAGCGGTACGCGATCGTTTTCCAAATCGTATGTCCCACGCGTCATCCCCACCGTCGCTCCCAGATAGCCCTGGTTCACCAGAAACTTCTTCAGCGATTGGGACGCGCGCGACAATCGCGCCGATGTCGCGTATGTCTTCGGCTTGAGTTTCAGCCGTTTCAGCAGCTCTGCCTCGCTGTACGAAGTCTCGTTGTGGATCTCGATGTTGCCCACGCGCGCTCGAGGTCCGGGGCTCACCGTGAACAGAATGTCCATCTGCCGGGTTTCGGGGTGTGCCTCCGTTTTCCAGTCCACTTGCGCTTCATACAACCCTTCCCCCGCCAGAGCGTTCTTCAATCTTTCCGCTGCTTCAGGAACGTCGTTCCTCCGGAACGGCTCCCCGAGATTCAGCCGCACAGCCGCCAGCGCAGCACCCTCGGTCGGCGGCTCCTTCAATCCATCGATCCTCACCACGTTGTTGTAGAAATTGTTCCGCACCACGAAGTCCACCCGCACCCCGCCGTCCTCTGCGAAGGCATCGACGCGTATATCCCCGTAGTCGCCCGTCTGGAAAAGCGTCCTCAGGCTCTCCCGCTCTGTCTCGAAATCGAACGGGTCTCCCACCTTCAGCGCGAGCGGCGGCACCTTTCTTGAGACCGGCTGGCCCGTTCTGTCCACCACGCGCACTTCCGTCACGTTTCGGCCTTCCCATTCCGTCTCCTGGCCCTGGCCGTTTGCTACCGCTGCAAAAATGGACGTCCCGCAAATCACGGCGAAGAAGATCAGCAGGAGAGTCCGGGGCGTCTGGACAGCAGTAAAAAGCGGGCTTTTTTGCGGAAATCTCATTCGCCTGAAGATGAGAGCAAAGGTTAGCACAGCCGCGTTGCCTGCCGGTCTCGAAAAGGCGCTATCATGAAGTGCAGGAGAAGAAACAAGCCTTGCGGCCGCAGGATCGCGACCGGTACTCCCGTCAGATTCTCTTCCCGCCTCTCGGCGAGGCAGGACAGGGAGCTCTTTTGTCGTCCAGCGCCGTTCTGGTGGGTTGTGGTGCTCTTGGCACCGTCATTGCCAATCTGCTCGTGCGTTCCGGTCTTGGCCGCCTGCGCATCATCGACCGCGATTTCGTCGAGCCTTCCAACCTTCAGCGCCAGACGCTCTTTGAAGAAGAAGACGCCCGCCAATCTCTGCCCAAGGCCGCTGCCGCCGAACGCCGCCTTCACGCCATTAACTCAAGCATTTCTGTCGAGGGCATCGTCGCCGATCTGACTTCTGAAAACGTGCGCGAACTGCTTTCCGGCTTCCCGCTCATCCTCGACGGCACCGACAATTTCGAGACTCGCTTGCTTATCAACGACGCCTCCATCGCCCTCGGCATTCCCTGGATCTATGCCGCTGCCGTCGGCAGCTACGGCGTAACCATGCCCATACGTCCCCGCGTCACTGCTTGTCTCGCTTGCATGCTCGAATCCGCTGAATCCTCTTCCTCGTTCGATGCCGATGAGACGTGCGACACGGCTGGCATACTCAATTCCGCCGCTTCCGTGGTCGCTTCGCTCGCTTCCACCGAAGCCATCAAGTTTCTCGCCGGCAAATCCGATTTCTCCGCCTCAAGGCTCCTCTCCTGCGATGTCTGGACCGGCCGCTTTCAATCCATTCGCGTCGAGCGCAATCCGGAATGCCGCGCCTGTGCACATCGTCAGTTGGCCTATCTCGAAGGCTCCGCCCAGCCTCACATCACCATGTGCGGCCGCGATTCCGTGCAAATTCACGAACGCCATCGCCATCTCGATCTCGGCTCCCTGGGCCGCCGCCTCTCTTCCGCTTCAGTCTCCTCTGTGCGCGCCAACGAATTTCTCCTTCGCTTTCACGTCGCGCCTTACGAAATGACAGTCTTCGCCGACGGCCGTGCCATCATTAAAGGCACCAAGGACCCCGCTGTCGCGCGTTCTCTTTACGCGCGTTTCGTTGGCGCTTAGTGCTCGGATTTTCAGGGCTGGACTACGTCTTCTTGGGCTGGTGGGAAAACAAAGAAGATAAATATCCGCAAAATTGTTTCTGACGCCTCAGCCGGCAAACCGCCGTGAGGCTGACTGCCTCATCGCCGCGCGATCCAGGTTTTCGCGTGTATTCATCAGCGTCAATAGCGTGCTCAGCGTTCGGGCCTTGATCTCATCGGTCATCGGAAATCCGCTCGTCGCCACCCGGATCAGCGTCTCCCCGCGGTCCGCAATCCGCCTCATGAATTCAGTTTGGCGTTCGTGCGTATTCGTCCCCAGAGCCGATTCGCGGCGCATTTCCGCGCACTCCTGCTCGACGAACAACGTGAAATGCAAAATGCACAGCCGCTCCCCGGCTAACCCTGCGGGAACGTTCGCTTTACAACCCTTCGAACCACACCCTTCCGCCACCAGCGCACCCTCGTGTCGTACTCCCTTGCTTGTAACACCTTTAGCATCTTCCCTTCACGAATTCCACCCGCATGCAAGCCCTTGCTGCGAATCCGGCAGCACCTCCAGGCAAGCCCCCTCCATCCCCTCCTGAGGCCTGCCTTAGTCAGTCCTGCTGTCCCCCAGTCCGGGCTCTAAAAAGGCCTCCAGGCATTCGCTTGCGCATTCATCTTGCAGGTGATATTCAATTCGTCGCTTCCCAGCACATCCCTCTCGCCTGCGCGAAAGGAATCCGCCCTTGCCGCATCTCACGCCGCATGACGTGATGATGATGTTCCTTTCGCTTGCCGTTCTCCTCGGCACTGCCAAATTTGCCGGCGAGCTGATGCAATCCCTCGGCCAGCCCTCTGTCCTCGGCGAAATCTTCGCTGGAATCCTTCTCGGTCCCACACTCCTCGGCCATTTTCGCCCGAACATCTACAACGCCCTGTTCCCCACGCAGGGTTCTCTGCCGATCGTCCTCGACACCGTCACCAATCTCGGCGTCGTCTACTTCCTGCTGACCGCCGGTCTCGAAATCGACCTCCGCAGCATTTTTCGACAGGGCAAAAGCGCTCTTCTCGTCAGTCTTCTCGGCATGTTTGTCCCATTCACATTCGGCCTCGGAGCCGCCGCCGCGTTTCCCCATTTTCTTGGCGCTGCGCCTGGTGCCGACCGTCTTATCTTCTCGCTCTTCGTAGGAACGGCTCTCTCTATCTCGGCGCTTCCTGTCGTTGCCAAGATTCTGATGGACTTGAACCTTCTTCGCAGTGAAATGGGAACCATTGTGATGTCTTCCGCGATGTTTGATGATCTGGTCGGATGGATTCTCTTCTCCACGATTCTCGGCATGATGCACGCCGGCGCGAAACAGAACGGAAGCGTGGGCCGCACAGTCCTGTTGATCGGCGCATTTGTCGTCGTCACGCTCACTCTCGTTCGCTGGCTCATCGACAAATTGCTTCCGTGGATCCAGGCCCATACGAGCTGGCCCGGCGGGGTCCTCGGATTCGTCTTCACACTCACGCTTCTCGGCGCCGCTTTCGCCGAATTCGCCGGGATCCATGCCGTCTTCGGAGCCTTCATCGTCGGCATCGCTGTCGGCGAATCCACCCATCTGCGCAAGCGCACTTCTGAGCAGATCCATCAGATTGTTACCAACGTTTTCGCTCCTTTCTTTTTCGCCACCATTGGCCTGCGAACGAATTTCATCACACACTTCAACCTTCCGCTCACGTTGATTCTGATCGGCGTAGCCTGCCTCGGGAAACTCGCCGGCGCCAGTTGGGGCGCGCATCTCGGGGGCTTGGATCGCCGCACATCCTTCGGCATCGGCTTGGCGATGAACGCCCGGGGCGCGATGGAAATGATTCTCGGCCTCCTCGCTCTCCAGGCTGGCCTCATACGCGACAATATGTTTGTTGCTCTTGTCGTTATGGCCCTGTTTACATCTCTGGTTTCCGCCCCATCTCTGCGCCTCCTAATCCAGCGCCATAGCGCCTTGCGCCTTAAGGACGTCGTGAGCGCCCGGCTATTTTTCGCCAACCTCGAGGCCTCGACGCGCAAGCAGGCTCTCGAAATCATGTGTACCGCAGCCGCCGACGCCGTCAGCAATTCTCCCGAACGCCTCCTTCGCCTCACCCTCGAACGCGAGCGCATCTCTCCCAGCGGTTGGCGCGACGCTCTGGCCGTTCCTCACGCTCGTGTCACCGGATTGCTCGAGCCTATGGCCGTCGTCGCTCGCGCGAAGGCCGGCGTTGATTTCGATGCTCGCGACGGCAAGCCCTCGAAGCTCATTCTGTTGATCCTCACACCGGACAACCAGTCGCAGCATGACCTGCTCGTCGACGCCGGAGAAATCTTTGCCCGCCCGGAAGCGATCGAGCAGACCCTCGCCGCGAACTCTTTCGTCGAGCTCGTCGCCGCGCTGAATGCTCCCGTGAAGTAAGAATCCTCCTCGCGCGCCGCCTGCGAAAAGCCCATGAAAGCTTCGTCCTTAGCGCATCCTCGCGTCGCTCCGGCAACGTGTATCCGAAGAATTTCCGGACGCGTCTAATTATTTGGGCAAGGAAGGAGATGGCTGGAAATGCGAAACAATCTTGCGAAGAATTTTCTATCGTGCATTTTTTCGTTGCTGCTTTTTCTGGGTGCTGTGGGAGTCGCCCGGGCGGTCGAACCCGCCTCGCCCGCTCCGGACAACAATCAAGCATGGCTGAGCAATCAGGTCCGCCACCGGCTGGTCATGCTGCCGTGGTATTCGCTGTTCGATAACCTCGAATACCGCGTGGACGGCTCCAAAGTCACTCTCTTTGGCCAGGTCGTCCAGCCCGCCTTGAAGTCGGAAGCAGGATCTGTCGTGAAATCCATCGAGGGCGTGAGTGAAGTCGATAACCGGATTGAAGTGTTGCCGCCTTCTCCGTTCGATAGTCAGATCCGCCGCGCGGAATACTTCTCGATCTTCTCATTCCCGTCCCTCTCACGCTATTCCTTGGGCACGAACCCGCAGATTCACATCATCGTGAATAGCGGTCACGTGACTTTGGAAGGCGTCGTTTCTTCGCAGGCGGATAAGAACGCCGCAGGGATTCGCGCCTCTATGGTCCCGAACGTTTTTTCGGTCACCAACAACCTTCGTATCGAAGGGTGATTCGCTGCTCTCGCTTCCCTCGCTCCACTCAGCGGCCGGATGCTACGCCCTCCGCAGCGTCCGGCTCCTTTTCTCCCGTCGAAAACTGCGTCCACGGCCCCGCTTTCATGTCTTCTAGCACGGACGCTTCCCAGGAGTACTCCGGATGCTCCTCGAGGAATTTCGCGGCGATGAAATCCGTTCCGCAGGGATGCCCAATTCGGGCGATAAACGTCATCTTCGCCGCCATCGCGCTGTCCACCACTTTTCCCTGAACCGCTCCATGCGGCTTGTACGGGGTCGAATCCCAATCGGGACGCGTTTCGGGATCCATGTCTCCGTGTCCGCACAGTGTTCTCAAGTCCGCACCTTCCTTCTTCGTGAACGTGTCGTAGTGGTCGGAAAGAAAACCCTCGACCATCGCCGGATCGATCTTCCCCTTGTTCGCGCTCACGAGTTGTTCCCATCGCACGTGCCGCGCGTTGGGGGAACTTGAGAGATCATTTGGATTGAACGTCGTCTCGTCCTTCATCATCTCAGGATCGCTTGGAAAATTCGACCCTACAAAATACCCGTCTTTCGTCCGCCATACTCTTGTGTGTTTCAGCCCATTCTCAAACCGCGCGATCTCTCCCGTCTTCCGGTCTCCCAGCAGCCAATCGTTCGCATACCCGCCGTTGTTCCCGTCGAGCATGATCTTTACGAATTCATCGATCGACCCCGCGTACTGCATCGCTTTACGCGCTCGCGCGAATTCCGGCTTTCCGTTCGGATCCCATCCGTGAAAGTTCGAAATCGTCGTTTCCGTCACCATCAATCCGCCCGAATTGATTGTGAAATCGTCATCGCTCACGATCACGCCCGGGAAGCCGTCCATGAGCATCCGGTATCCCTTCTGCGGCACGATGTCGAAAATGATTTTCCAGCGCGAGCCTTCCAGATAGCTTGTCCAGTTGTTGTGCCCCATCACGATGCCGCCGTCTTTTGTCCAGCTTCCCGTCGCTACAATCGCGCTGCACCGTTCGGGAGTATGCCCCGGTGGATTCGCCAATTTCGTCTGCTGATCGAGCCATGGCACGTAGTAGTCCGGCAGCTCCGAAAACGCGTTCATCGCCACAATGTCGTCGATATCCAGCTTGCCCTTTCGCGCCGCCACTCCGTCCACGATTCCCTGCAGCTCCGCCTGATATTCCGGATCGATCTTCGGCCACAACATCGTGCGCGAGGCGCGTCGGAAGAATTCCCAATCCTTCCCCGTTTCGTGCGTCATCTCCAGTCGCAGCGCCACGAACGCATCCGAAATTTCCCGCGCCAGAAGATATCCGTGCTGGTATCCGATGTCGTGCGGCGAACCCTCCAGATGGACGTAGATCCATCCTCCCTTGTCGAAACGGTACGCCTTCGCCAGCGCGGCCTCATCGACCCCCGCGGCTCCCCCGGAGGCAACTTTCGCGGCCCTCGCCTCCGCCCCACCGCGCCCTCCGGAAAAAATCGCCGGGGCAGCCAAAATTGCCAGGCACGTCGCCAGCACCCACGCCGCAAAATAATTTCGAACTGGTTTCATCCTTTGCTCTCCTCGACCCCGTCGTGTCGCGCGCCCGCGATGTTAGGTGGCGTCTCAGCCTGTGTCAACGTCTGTCCGGGGTAGGCTATAGGGCGGGGAAAAGTGATACACCACACAGCATCGCGGGGGCAACCAAGGTCTTGGTCACACAACAGATTCCAAGTGATTTCGTGTCCGGGTAGATTAGAGGTGCAGCTGCTGAGTCAAGCGGTAAGCTCGTCTGGCGGCCTGTTTTCCACCTGACAGATATAGTTCATTTTCTTTCGAAATGCCGCTCGTTCGCTAATCGATTCGGGATCTCTCAATTGATCCGAATACTCATGGATGGTCTTTTGCAGTTGG
>Ga0335072_10000970_pt1 | contig 49496 bp, 39 predicted proteins | sample Lox_Sample_21_FD_206725 | JGI IMG/M metagenome (GOLD analysis project Ga0335072, IMG submission 206725) | Soil microbial communities from Loxahatchee National Wildlife Refuge, Florida, United States - Lox_Sample_2.1 | ecosystem: Environmental > Terrestrial > Soil > Wetlands | place: USA...
CGAGAGTACCCTGCGGCAGGTCGAAGTGGTCTTCAGTTTTCATGTCTATCGCTTCTACATATAACTCCAAACATGTAGAAGGTCAAGGTATATGGAAAATCTCTTTGGGCCCGTTGAGATTACCGCGCCGGGAAAGCCAGACGAGCGTTGGTTACTGCCAAGAGGGCAGCGCGTTCATCGAGAATGGTTTGCGCGACGAACACGGAATGCGTCCCGATAGACGTAGCCTGCATGAATCGGGTCATGCCTGGTTTGTCGGAAATCTGAACATCGCCCTGGATCAGTTTCACTGGCGGCGGCCCCGGTCCGGCAGTGAAATCTGTTTACTACAATGTAAAGTCACGGTGGGCGGTTTTACGGCCAGGTGGATTGGATTCGTAAACACTTGCCGCCTTTCCAGGAGTAATCAGCTTCAATGACTGCGTTGGCGACGAAACGTATGAACTTCATCCTGGATTTGGCTGTGCACGCATCATCATGATTCGGGCATTCTACGGGAGAGGATTTCGCTATAGGCAGGAAATGAACGACGAGCCGCTCCTTTATTTTCAGCAGCCTGCGTTCGGCGAGGGCATGTTGCCGCCCTGCAGTCAAAAAAATGGAATAATTGGGCCCTGTTTTGCCACCTCATCTAAGAGCGGTTTCTGGAGATCAACGGTATCGGTGCAGATCAGCGACCAAAACTTCGATGATTGGGTACGGCAGTACCACCGGCTCCTCTATGGGATTGCCTACTGGTGGACCGGCTCGCGAACAGATGCGGAAGAATTAACGCAGGAAGCGTTCTTCCAGGCATATCGGTCGCGGTCCGGTCTGCGCGATATAGAGGCGGTGAAGGGTTGGCTGGTTGGAATACTCAGACACTGCTATGCCCAGATGAACCGCAAGGGACACGGCAAGGTCGAGGTTTCCCTCGACGAGATGATGGATGAATTCGGAGACTTGAAGCAGGCCAGCATCAGTGCTTTGGATTTGAATCAGGCCCTCGCCCTTCATCAATCTTTGGACCGCCTGGATGAGCGGCATCGGTTGCCGATAGTGCTCTTTTATTTTCAGGACCTCTCCTATCGCGAGATAGCCGAGGCCCTTGAGCTGCCGCTGGGAACGGTGATGTCACGTCTATCCCGAGCGCGAGAAATGCTGCACATCAGTCTAAGCGCGGGGCACAAGCTGGAAATCGTGAAGAAGGTGAAGCGATCATGAGTTGCGAATTGTACAAGTCGGAGATATACGCCTGGAGGCCCGGCAGCGATGCTGCCAGTTTTCGGCCTTTGTTCGATCACCTGGCGTCTTGTGCTGAATGTGCACGGCTCTTTGAGGAATTGGGTGCATCCGATCAGGGTCTCCAACGCACCTTTCAAGGCTTTCCCGAAAGCCCGTATCTCGAAAATCGAATTCTTACAGGCTTGGCTCATCAGCGTGCGCAAAAAGCAACGCACAGACCGACATGGAAATCCTGGATGTTCGTGCCAGTGTTTGCCTCTCTTCTGCTTGTATTTCTTTGGGGAATCATGCCACAAATACAACAGCCACGACTGAACAGAGAAGTGGCGACGCTGCTTAGCAAGCCCCCTGCGCTGCAGATCGACAGCACGGATCGCAATCAACTCCTTGAGTGGTGCGCCGCGAGACTCAAGAGTTCGTCCACTTTGCCCACTGAGTTAAGCAAAGTTGAATTCCGTGGAGCAGCTGTTGTTAGCATTGCCAACCACAAGGCCGTATATCTAAAGATGAAAAATGAGCAGCGTGCAAGCCTTCTGATCGTTGACGCCCGTTTAACGCAACAGAATGGATTTCATGCGATACATGAGACGTCGGGCAGCGCGAGTCTTTGGTCGGATGGAAGGCGGACCTATGTTCTGCTGTTCAATGGAAGCGATCAGGAAATGCAAGCCTACATGGCGAAGATGGGCATCAATACCTAATCTCTACATCGCCACAAAAACAGTGAACACTTGGAATAGGTTGTTCCCTCTCCCGGGACCAGATTGTCCGGAAAGTCCGGACAGCATGGCTACAAGCAAATTCCGGTTATCAACAGTTGAGCATCGCCGCGCAGCTAATAGCAGAGGCCACGCTCGGCTTCGCGTTGGCGCAGGCACGCCATCGCCTCGGACTTAGCTCAATCGTTGAGCTGAGTCAGGCCCAACTCCAGCAAAGCAGCGCAGGAATCGGCAACACGAGCGTGCGCTATCAATATCGTGCGGCGCTTGCGACTCTCAATGCTGAAGACATTGCCAAACCATGATTGATGGTGCTCTTGCATTCCACCCAGAAAGACACTAGAACCATTTATGCAACCGGTTCTAGGGTGCGGAATAATTTGCGCCGCTTGCACCACTTCACTATTGAGAGCGGATTCCACAGAAGCTTATACCACTCCCACATTAACCATCGGAAGGATAATCACATGAAATATCCCGCATTGCGTCTCGTCTTCACCGTTTTTCTGGCAGCGCAGGTCGTCCCCACAGTCGCTCGGGCCCAGGCCGCTGCGCCAATCTCAGGGGTAAAGGGGAAACTTGAAGCAGTCACTCACGACTCCATCTCGATTCAAACGCAATCAGGCGTATCGCAGGTCGAGATCAAGCATCCTCTGACAACTTATCGGCAAGTGCCCTCAGATCTGAGTCATGTCACATCGAACTCATATGTTGGCGTCGCTTCCGTGAGGCAGGCGAATGGAACCGAGACGGCGACTCAAATCAAAATATTCCCGACAGAATTGCGCGGTGCGGGCGAGGGCAGTGTCATGATGGATGCCGCTCCGGGCGCCATGACCCACAGCAGAATGACGAACGGCTCCGTGTCTCGACCGGTCTTCGCCGTGTCCCATTCGCGCATGACAAACGGCACTGTGCAGAAGGGCAATGGCACAACGCTGGTTGTTCATTACCAGGATGGCGCAAAGACGATTTCGGTGCCTGCAAATGTCCCGGTCACTCAGGTTGTGCCGGGAAAGGTGAACTTGGTTCCGGGAGACACCGTATACGCAGCGACAACGAAGCAGCCCAACGGAACGCTCACGACGAACAAGATCTTTCTCATCGCTGCAGCTCCGACCGAAAACGCGATGCGGTAGCTGGGAGACGTTTATGCCTCAGGTAATTGAAATCAACCAGCAGCCGATCGCTACAAGCACGCTGGTAGATCATCCGCGGGTGCAGGTAATTCGCAAGCACCACCTATTGGTGAGATGGAGCCATTGGCTGAACGTACCAATCCTCCTGGGTCTCATCCTGAGCGGCATATCGATCTATTGGGCGTCGCCGGTATATCAACACAAGCCAGATCCCCAGACCGGAAATTTCGACTATATGGCAGATATCGGTATCTGGATATGTGCCCATGTGCCCGGCCAGCATCACTACAGCAGCCCGCCGGACTGGATTTACAACCACATGAGCGTTGGTCCCGGGATGCTCGCTGTGGCTCTACGGCTTCATTGGTTGTGCGCCTATCTCTTAATGCTCAACGGGCTGGTATACGTGGCCGGCCTGGCGCTGGGAGGCGGATGGCGTTCTCTCCTGCCGCGCCGCACTGATGTGGGCGATGCAATGAAGATGCTTCGGTACTACTTGGGCCTGCCTTTCGCATGGCTAACCTGCCGTACCTGGCTGCATCCGCGCTTCACCACAAAGTACAACGCACTTCAGCGAACCGCTTATTTTTCTATTCCATTGGCCGGGTTCCTTTCCGTCGCCACAGGCTGGGCGATTCACAAGCCCATGCAGTTCGCTTGGCTGGCTGCGATCTTCGGCGGCTATAACAAGGCGCGCATCTGGCACTTCTGGTTGATGTGGATTTTCATCCTCTTTGTCGTACCGCATGTGGTGCTGGTTTTCGCTGACGGCTGGGATACGCTGCGCAGCATGATTGTAGGTTGGTCTGCGAGAACAGAAAGATCGGAGGGCATTGAAAATGAACCCTGAAGAGAGCCACGAACCGACAGAGCCACGCGATGCATCCTCCACCTGCGTGAAGTCGGAGCGGGAGATGGCGGAGTCCGGCGTCGCAGAAGAAACGCCTTCGCCCCTCCCACAAGTCGAGCTTTCCGAACCTGGAGAAACCTTAGAGCCTCAGAAAGAAGACGGTCGCGAAGAGAGAAAACCTCTCGCGCTGCCACAAGTTGATCATACTGAATCTGCCGAGATTGAGGAGGAGCAGACGGCCTTGGACGATATGCCGTTGTCGTCAATTGTTCACGAGTCGGAGTTTGCTGGGGCAACTCGATCCATCGCTGCTGAGCCTGCGCCGGCCTCAAAAGCGACAAGCTTCTTCTGGGAACGGCCCCCACAAACGATTGAAGTGGCTCCTCATGTTCTGCGGCATTGGACGCGGCGCGACGTCATGCTCTTTGGGGCGGGGGCTGTTGCTGCCCTGGCTGGGGGTGGCTCTTTGCTGCCTCAGGCTACGTTGGAACGTCTTGGAGTTGCGCATGGAAATAAGCTCTGGCTCGGGAAAGAGTGGCTTTTGAATAAAACTCTGCGCATCGACGACGATGTTGCAGAGGCACTCTACTCCCAGAATCGCCTGGTACCGACTTACACGAAATCGCAGATCACACCACTCAAGAACAATTACAACGGCGCAACCCCCGACCCCAGCTACATCCCGGAATGGCATTTGACCCTCGGTGGTCTCGCTTCCGGCATGAGCGTCTCGCTGAATATCCGAAGCCTTCTTACGCGCTTCCAGATGCATGAGCAGGTCACCCGGCTCATCTGCGTTGAAGGTTGGAGCGCGGTCGCGTGGTGGTCCGGGCTGAAGTTCGATGCTTTGCTGCGCGCTTATCCCCCAATGTCGCAAGCAAAATGGGCCAAGGTAGAGTCATCGGTCAATCTCGATCCATGGGGAGACCCCGATCCTTATTTTGTTTCGCTGGATATTCTGACGGCTCGTCATCCACAGACGCTGCTGGCAACCCACTTCAATGGACAGCCACTTACGGTAGACCACGGCGCTCCGCTTCGGCTACTTGTTCCAGTGAAGCTCGGACTGAAAAACGTGAAAGCTATAACTCGGATCACCTATATGGAGAAAGAGCCAAGAGACTACTGGGCAGAGCGTGGATATTCACGCTATGACGGGATATAGGATCGACAAATGATGCTGTAACTATGGGTCCCCATAAACGCCCCAGTGTCCAGGATTGAAATTGCGCCTGGGTCGTCGGCAACAAATACCCCAGAGCCCTTGCCCAGGTCGCGAGACACCTTCACTGCCGGGCAGTGCTCAGAGCCTTTCCTTCGATGTCCAGCTGATGTTGCTCACGGTATTTTGCCCACGCCTTCTCCAAGGCCTTGGCTTGGTCCTTCGGTGCAATTTCGAATCGCGCTAGTGCCAGAATCATAGCGCGCACACTCACGCGAGGCACGGCGGCGTGTCCCGTCTTTCCGCATTTTGGACAAGTGATGATGGGAGTCTGGATGTGCCCAATTGTTCGGATCTGATGGAGCATTTCGTCCAGCTTGTCCCTCAAGTCGATAAGCGTCGGCATCGACATCTCAGGTCGCCATTCCGCACGTAATCGTCTGATCATTTGCGGGAACCAAGTTCTCTGCGGACCGCCAGAGGGCATCGGCTGCACTCTCCTCGTCGGATTCTTCAAAATCCATTTTTACGCGATTCGAGTCTGGTCTGCACAGGCCGTTTTGTGTAACGCGCCACAACGGGCCTTACCCACGCTTCTAATCGGGTCTGGGTCTCGGGTTCGATGCCGATATGGTCATTCACCGCCGACCAGATCTTCAGCTTAACCCCAGGTACGAAAGCAAACTCATGCCGGCCGGCCATGAACAAGACAGTCGCCCCTACTGACAAATCTTGCGGTCCATAGCCCGGCGCCGAGATTCACATGCACAACGCGCCAGTTCAGGCGGGTTGGTCAACATATCCTTCTCCAACCCCAAAATCAGACCAGTCAAGGCTGGGCAGGCGAACAAGCGTCAAAGGTCACGATGGGCGGTCACCCTGGACCGTGCCCGAATTCAGAACCTCAGATCCGACTCCTACGCCATCGATTAGCGGCATGCCCGTTTTGCGGAGATCTAACCGGCCACGCGCGCAATCATGGTCGTTGAGTGGTTTGGTCTGAAATCGACAGTTGAAACACCAGCCGCCCGGAGCACCGGAGGCTCGTCGGCTTCTCGTTCCTGACCCGGCAACGAGAAAGAATTCGACGAGCACACCGCGTTTAAACTGCAAACCTGAACGCTGCGCCGTCGCGGACAATGTGGCCGGCGGTAGGGGCGGGGAAATGGCTGCCAACGACGAGGATCGGCTGGTCGGCCCACTCGGCGAAGAGCCGTGAACGGGTGAGCCCAGCGGCCCTGGGGTCGAAGAGGTCGAATGACCAGTCAAGGTGCGCCATCTGGCAGGGATGATGGGCGATGTCGCCGGTGATCACTGCCCGCTCGCCTTCGGACTCGATCATCACGCTGACGTGGCCCGGTGTGTGGCCGGTGGACGGAGTGAGCCGGATCTCCGGCGAGATCACGTGGTCCAACTCCACCAACTGGACAAGGCCGGCGTCGATGACGGGCTTGACGCTATCGCCGAGCATCGCCTTTTGCTCCTCGTCCTCGTGGGTGCTCCAGAATGCGTATTCCCGGCGGCCAATAAGGTAGCGTGCGTTGGGAAAGGTTGGCACCCACTTGCCGTTATCGAGCATGGTATTCCAACCGACATGATCGACGTGCAGGTGGGTGCATACCACGGTGTCGACTGCTTCGCGCGCCCAGCCGGCCTCGGCAAGGTACTGCAAGAAGGGCGTGGCCAACGGCTCGCCGCCGGTGATCTCACGCGGACGGTCGTTGCCAACGCAGGTGTCAACGACCAGCTTTAGTTTCGGCGCCTCGACCAGCAGCGCGTGGACGCTGAGCTTCAGCGTGGCATCGTCGTCACTGACGAAGTGCGGATAGAGCCACGGAGACTTGCGCAGTTCCTCGGGCGTGGCCTGCGGAATAACCATCTGGGCCGGTACCGGCAAATCCATTTCAACAATGCGGGTGATCTTCACCCGCCCTACCTGCCAGCTCAGCATCGCACTACTCCTCTCCGCGTGAGGCTCGCCTGGTCGTTGACGCGCCCAGGTTGATAAGAAGTACGTCCAGTTGCCCGTACGACTCACCAGATCCCCCCGTAGCTCCCGAAGCGATGGCAGCGTCGAGAGCCTCCCGGGAGGAATAGACATCGCGGGTAACGACCAGCGTCTCGCCATCTCTTTCTTCGAAAGTCACCGTGGTGATGGGTCCGCCTTCACCACTCTCTTCATTCGTCCAGACGAGGCGCGACTCGGGTAATACTTCGAGGTACTTCCCGAAGAACGCCAGCGGCCTCTCCGAAGAAGCGTGGCTGAACACGAAACGGTACGCGCCTCCCGTACGAACGTCGGTCTCGCAGGAAAGGAAGGATGCTCCAAAGGACTTCGGCACCCACCATCGCTGGATCAGGTCGGGGTTGGTCCAGGCCTCGAACACGAGGCGCGCCGGGCCGTTGAAAGTTCGCGTAACCACCAGCTCACGCTCAGACGCCCGTTGCACGGTGGTACGATTCTTCGCGAATAAAGGCTTACTGTCTTTTCCTGCGTCCATCAATCCTCTCCTTGCGTTTCAGTTCCTCGACAACCTTGTCCAACTCGTCGAAGCGCGCGTCCCATACTCGGCGGTAGCTCTCGATCCAGGCCGCCTCTTCCTCCAGTCGGCGCGGGCCGAGCTTGCACGTCCGCACGCGCCCGACCTTCACCGTGGTGACAAGCCAGGCCCGCTCCAGGACTCCGACATGCTTCTTCATGCCCGTCAGGGTCATGTGAAACTTCTCGGCGAGGTCAGTGATCGAAGCGTCCGCGCGCCCGAGCTCCTCCAGAACACCTCGTCGTGTGGCGTCGGAGAGCGCGGCGAACGAGAGATCGAAACGAGCTTGATAACACTGAACCATATGGTTCAGTGTTTATAATATGCGGAACGGCGGCGTGTCAAGGAAGGTCGACGCTTCAACGGTCGACCCTGGTTCGCTGCAATGAGCTGATGCGAAGTTGCTCGCCGGACTGCGAGAGATGACATTTGGCGTGGATGGCCGACCTGCCGGCCGCTATGGACTAGAGCGTTCTTTCGCGCACCCGCATAGGTTCTCATAAACGCTTCCGTTCCGCGATCCCGCGGAGCGTAGTTGAGCGCATCATCGCGAAATCATCGAGCAGGATTACTTCTTTTGTGTTGGCCAGTCTCCCGCGATGCAGGCACTTGCTAAGATATTCTTTCTTCGAATGTTGCTTACTTTGTAACGCGATGGTAGGCGGTCGTACAGGCGTTTGCCACATTCACGGCGGGCGGTCAATCGCCTGCTACGGCTGTCGTTGCCGTAAAATTCGATGCATGGTGCGTCTCTGCACCCGTGGGCGGACTAGATGCTGCGCGTATTCCTAAGCTCGCTTGAACCTGATCAGGACTCATTGTTGTCGGGGCTTTCAAAGTACGTCACAGACGACATGCTCACAAAGATCGCTATGGCAGACTACGGTGGGGATCAGGAGCAGCATCTCGCACCGCTGAGGATACTGCGAGACCGAGGCAAGTTGATCGAGCCTATGCATTGGTATCCGTGTGAGGTGTTGGAACTCGTCCGCAATTCCCAACCAGATGGCCGTCCTGCAAATGATCGCATCCGTGATCACTGGATTCCTGCATTCGCCTGCGCGGCGCTACTTCGAGCGAGGTACGAGCCTTGGAACTACGGAGGCGATTCAGGCAGTCCAAGTTACACACTTTTCCAATTGCTCGAAAGTCTTGCGGCACTGCAGGTCGACTTCATGCAGGAGGCGGTCAGCTTTATCGCGTGGATGATGCTGCATTCCGACCTCGAAGGAACGGACGGACAGCCAATCTATTATGGCGTTGCTCTGCTTTTTCTCACAGTGCAGAACGCGCTGCCTGCATCAGATCAAGGTTTGATCGCCCTGTCAGAATGGATTGTTCGCCACGAGGAAGAAATTCACGAGAGTCGTAAATGGGCATTTGATCGATGGCTGCTCGGCATCGCGCACGATCCACCGCCGTCACCATGGGAGCGTCTCGGCGAAAGCTTGGCTGCGCTCGATCTCAATGGCAGAGCCGATGAATTGAAGGACTGGGTAAAACTGATTGGGAATGAGCTGGCAGGATATTCCCCGACTTGAGCGGCTGGTCGGCCATCTATGGGGAAATGGCTCAAATAGTCTGAGCCCTGGCCAGAGAATCGCCGGGGCTGGGTTCGTGTGAGGAGGCGATCTGTTGATCACTTCCTAACGCCAGAGTCGCCGGTGATAGGGGCCTGAAGCGATTTTGTCGGAATCTTGCTTTCGGAATGTTGCATTTCGCACGCCCGGATTGCGCGTGATTGTCAGGATTACTCCTCGAACGAGGACGTCGCCAAGTTCGGCGCGGGTAGATAGCGCAGGGCAAATGGCCTTCTTTTCTAAATCAGAACGGAGAGTTTTCCCGACCCTTGATCTTCTTTGGCGCTCGCTTTGCGGGAGCCGTGGATTTCCTTGTCACCCTGTGCGGAGCTGCCTTCGGCCGGCTGACGCCTAGCGCTTTCTCCAATATTTCCTGTAACAGTTTCTTTTCTGCCGCTGTTACTGTCTTGGTGAAGTTCTGGGGCCGCTCGGCCACCAGGCCTTGCACCTTGGCCATCCACTGCAGGGACTCCGCCGCAGGATGCTCGCCCATCTGATCCAGCAGTTTGAGGGTTTCATCCAGATCGGGGATAGTGCGATAGCAGAGTAACGCTTCTCTGAGGTTTCCATCCGCCACATGGCATTGCGCGGCGCCGCGCAGATCCCCGATGCCTTCTAAGCAAGCGGCCTCCAGTTTCAGCTGACGTTCCGGCAGCGTTCGCAATTCCGCCAGCGCGGCCGCATACTGCTTGTCTTTGATGAGCAATTGGATCGCGCGTTGTTGCAGGCGTCGAGTGCGAGTTTCGCGGTCCGGAACATCCAATGCTTCATACAATGGCGGCAATACGCGCAGGAGGATTGCCGCATTGTGCCCATTGCGAAGGGCGGACTCCAGTTCATCAACCCAACCTTTGGATTTGAGACCAATTTCCATCAGAAGCCACGATTCAATCTCGCTTTTGTAATTGGGAAGAATCTGAGCCAGTTCTGCCAGAGTTTGGAGACGGTCATGAGGAGCCGCCCGGTGAACACGTCCGATCGCATCCATGATTATGGCCAGCCCAAAGCGGCGTGCGTTATTCGCAGCCCGACAGGCTTCTGCGAACGGATCCGGCCTGCCAAGTTGAGGAGCCAGGCGGGTGCCGCGAAAACCCAAAGCGAAGCAAATTTCAGCCAGCGTGAGATGAGCGGCATCGCGCGCCGCCTGATCCGTCACCCCCATTGGCGAACTGACCGGTCCAAGTAGCGTGACAGCTTGTTGCGCGCGCGACCAGGCGATCTCCGGCTTCACCTCGAGATATTGCCGGGCGTCCGCCTGGCAACGTTGCACACGCTCCTCGGCATCCAGCTCATCTTCCTCGATAGCCTTGAGCAGAGCTGCGGGAACACACGACGAAACACCGCTTTCCACCAGCCCACCGTTGAGAAACTCAATGCTCTGGCGGACAATCCGGTCAGTCGGGTCCATGTCGAGCCAGATCAGCCGCTCCGTCGGACGGCTTACGGCCACGCGCAGCTGGTCAATCGCGAGACGCTTCCGCAGATCCTCAATATCGGAGTCGGCCCGCTGCCGCCAGTCCTGGCGCAGCACGTGCTCGATGTGGCGGCCGGCGTCGAGCACGCAAACCGAGTGAAAGTCCAATCCCTTGGCTTCGGAAACGGTGAGCACAGCCTGGCGCGCCGCCTCGGGAACGTAGTCGGGAACCGCGTCTTCCAACGTGATGAGCGCCAGTCCCTCGCGCCTGGAAAGCGCAGTCAACAACTCGCTCAACTCAGGTCCGGCAGTGGCAGTGCAGTACAGGATTTGGTCGGTAGCGTCGTCTTCGATTTCAGCATAACCGGAGCCGCTGGGCCGTTCCTGTTTCTCCACGCACGCATAGAGGTCCCATACCCGGTTCACCAGCGCCGCGATGCGCTGCGGACTGCGCAGGTTGGCGGAAAGCTTGTAATCAGATGGCGTGCCCAGTTGCGCATGAAGCAGATCGCTCAACCAGCCCCATTCAAAATCCGTGGGACGGATGGTCTGCGCCTCATCGCCAGCCAACAACAACGGTACGGGCGTGCGATTTCCCCGGCGCGCCAGGGAAGTGAGCTCCACGATCAGCCACGCCTCGATGGGAGTCAGGTCTTGGCATTCGTCCACAGCAATGCAGTCGTACGCTGGAACGCCGGACGAACCATCTGGCAGAGGGCCGGAGCCGTCGCTGCGCAGCGCTTGGACCGCATTCCAGGCAAGCGCAAGTTCGGGAAAATAACGCTCCGCCAAGCTGCTTGAATCCAAGCGCTCCAGGCGAGCCGCAGTTTCCAACACAGCTGCGACCGGCGCTTGCCCCAGCGACCGCGTGCGCCGCTCCCGATATGCCTTATCGGCAACGCGCGGTTGACTACTGGCGGAGAATCGGCCCACGGCGATAGGAAGAGCGTCTCCAGCCAGATGGGCGTGTAATTCGTCATAGAGAGCCGACTGACTGTGAGCCCATGCGCCGAGAGTCCGGTCAAAAGGCGCCAAATCGCGAAGAAAGCGTTGCCTCGCTTCGCCGACGGCCACCACTGGCGCATCTGACTCGAGTATCTGCCGAACCAGGTTGGAGAAGGTGACCACCGAGAAGCGCTTGTGCGAGGAGCAGAAGCGGTCGAAGTACTCGCGGGCCAGCGCCGCCAGATCCCCTGAATACGTCACGTAAAGCACGTGCTCCGCTGCGGCCGAATCGGCTGCGTGCCAGAGAGCACTGGTCTTACCCGAACCTGGATGCCCCTTGAGAAGCCGGACCGTCTGTCGAGCCGATGCGAACCGTTCCTGCGGCGGCGTCCAAGGCCGAGGCGCGTATTCCCCGCACCGCAAATCGCGGACCGTCACGGGCATGTACTGCGCAGTAAACGACTGCGCCGTCACCGGGGAATGATCGTCATGATGGCGGATGTCGCGCAGGAAGACGGCGCCATCAGGGGCGTCGGAAAACTCGCCGGATTCTTTCAGCGGAATAGCGTTCTTGGGCGCCCACCACGCATAGAATTGACTGCCGTGATTGCCGCAGAGCCGCGAGCGGCGCCAGCCGCGATTGATACCTGTCGTCGCTTTGTAATGCAAGCGACGGATATCCACCGACAGACGTTGCATCAGAAAGGCGGCTCGCCTGCCAATCGCATCCCTGCCATGCTCAGCAAGCTTTTCCAGAAACTCCTGGTGGCAGAATAGAGGGTTTGGCGGCCGGGAGGTCTCGAAGGCTTCCAGCAATGCCAGTTGTTGGTTTGCGCTCACGGGAGCTTTAGGATAGCCGCCGAGCCCGTCGTCGCACAACGAGGAAAGTTGCGCAGAAATTGGGTTCCGGTCGGTGGTTGTCGACTGCTACTAAAGAATCCCGCCCGCACCCGGCCAGGGCCCCACGATTGGAAACGGCCATCCCCCAGAAGCTCTCAAATTGTTTACCAATTTGAAAATGAAGGCTGCCGGTCAACCAGGAGTTGTCACGATTTAGGGTCGGCAGTCTCGCAGTTGCGACGCCAATAAAGGCTGAACTTTCCGTCCCGGGCCAAAGACCAGCCAAATGGATTCGGAGGGCTGAGAACCTGAAACGGCGGGTTCCCCGCCCAGCGGTGAAGGAGTCTGTCCTCCTGAGAAATCAGCGTGTCAGTGGCAGCGATTTCGATGATAGTAGCATCGCCATCAACTCTGCTTACATTCATGTTGATCCAGCGCGGAACGCCTCCTTCCACCCAGTGCATCTCACACGCTTCCACGTATGGCACGGATCGAATCGTTGCAGGATCTAGGAGGCGGCCGCCGACGTATTTGATCTTGCCTTTTTCGTTCGGCTCACGACGCAGGGCTAAATCAAATCGGATTTCTTCGGGAAGAACTTCGATGACACAAGTCCTGGCAAGATCACGGCACGTGCTGACTGCCAAGTCAAACCTTCGGATGTATTCCTTCTTATCCATGAGTTCTCGCGAGCCTATTGCAATGTCAGCGTCAATGCAAGTATGCGCCAATGAGGCGATTTCAAATAGAGGGCAGCCAGTTTCGCGATAGGTTCCGAGTCGTCGGCCTTCCGGGGGTTTCACTGGCACCGGGCAGGCGAAGGCGCGGTAAAGTGACGGGATGCCGGTGACTCGCCCGCTTCTCTCAATCTGCTTGGCTCAGCGAGTCGCGAATTGCCAGCAGCAAATCATCTTTGCTCGACTTTATCGCTGACCCCTCGACCTTGAAGCTTGGAAGTTGAGAAAGGTACTCGCCAATTGCCGATGGGAAAAGCGACCAGCCTTGCACGTTTTCGTCCCATCCTAGTGAGACGGCCATCTCATCGCCATTGCGCTGGCAGCGGAGCCAGCCAGTGTACTGATCAGAGAAATCATACGGAAGAAACGTTGTGCCACCATCCGGCAGATTCGTTGCTGCTGTCAGCCATTGCTCCAGCAGCTTACGGAGTATCGCCCTTACCTTGTCTGGTGACCCGTCCTCAGAACGCAAATTCCGGTCGAAAGTAAAGTAGTAGGTGTCGCACACCCGGGTCTGGCCAGCGAAATGCAGCACAAGATCGTTGTGAGCGATGCCATTTTCTTCGTAGCGGAGTGATAATTCCAACATCTGTTCCCTATGGCCGCGAGCCAAACTGCAACCGCGCTTTAGAGCATTCTAGGCGTTCCGGGCTGTATTGTTCGGCTTTCGGGAGAATGCCTCAGTGTCGCTTTTTGGGGGGAGCGGCAATCGCCGTGCCGCGCTGGAAGTTGTTTACCACAATGTAAAGTCACGGTGGGCGGTCGTACGGCCCCTTGTCGGATTCTGGGCGTCGGATCGGGTGCAAGACGCCGTTTTGCGAAAAGCCCGTCCAGACAGCAAACCGCGGTCCCTGAGTGATTGGGCCTGTTCTCGTCATTGGAGGATCGATTCTCCTGTGTCGGCGTTCATCGACGTACACGTTATTTCTAACGAGTACGGAGTTTATTAGAGGTCAGGACGCCTGCTGGTCCAAGACGTTGCCCTTTCGTATCGACGCGCCAGGCGCAGAACGGACGTGTCATCCCAGGGGCGACCGATGATTTGCAGTCCGAAGGGCAGGCCGTTTGGGTCAAAACCGCTCGGTATGCTGATCGCAGGCAGGCCGTAATAGTTGGCAAACATGGTGTTGGCAGGCGAAAGTGCCTGAGAGTCTTTACGCGCTTCCTGGATGGACGGAACAGCGCTGACGGTTGTCGGCAGTAGAAGAACATCGACGTCGCAAAATACCTCTTTGGCGATCGAACGGCGATCGGCCTCGATTCTGCTCAGATCATGGATGGGATGGTGGAGCGGAGCAGCCACGCTCAAAGTGGAATAACCAAGACCGCGGATCACCTCGACAGCTGTCTCAAAGGATTTCGATACTTCGCGGTCCGCTTCGCAATTATTTGCCACCCCGACGCGTAGGTTGACCTCTGTCATCATCGATTCAAGATAACTTGAGCTGTTTTCAGCGCGACGTTCCGCGAGGACGTCCAACATGACGGCGGTATCTTCGACGCTTCGCGTCATGATCCCTGGATGACTGAACCACCGGATCATCTCTCCGGGGTCCTGCTCACCCTCGAGAATGCCTCTCGAACTGATAAGGCCGTAGGTCCCTTTGAACCCGACGACGCCACAGCAGGCGGCTGGCAACCGGCAGGATCCGACTGCGTCCGTATCCAGCGTGGCGTAGCACATGCCGCTCGCCACCGCCGCGGCTGATCCGGCCGATGAGCCCCCAGGAATATAGTCAGTATTCCAGGGGTTCAGGACCGGCCCGAATGCGCTCTCGATGCCCGTGGTGCCCATGCCTAGCCGATGCATATTTGTTTTACCAACAATGATTGCACCGGCCTCTCTGAGTTTAATCACGCCAGCGGCGTCGTTCGAGGGAACACGATCCTTGAAATGCTCAAAGGCAGCGGTGGTTCTGATACCGGCCGTGTCATAGAAGTCCTTGATTCCGACTGGCACGCCATGGAGTGACCCACGGCACCCACTGGCAGCGATCTCAGACGCAGCTACTTTGGCTTCGTCCAAGGCTTGGGTTGCTAGCACAGTAATGAACGCGTTGAGGATTGGATTCAGTCGTTCAATCCGACCTATGCATGAATCCACGATCGCTATCGGCGACACTTCATGGTTACGCACCAGTTGATGCAGAGCCCGTATGCCCGCGAGCTTTTGGTCAGCTGCTGATGCTGCCTGACTTGGTGTCATCCTTTCCGCTCCCCCGTTTTCGGCTTGATCGCTATCCACAACTCGAATCCGCCGCGTCCTGTTGTTGAATTGAATTTCTCGTTATACCTCTCGAAGGCTGGCGCATCCACGCGCTTTGGAGTTGTCTTGGAGCCGAGCCATCTGCGAGATCAGATAATTCCGTTCGGGAATACTTGTCGTCCGACCCGCCGCAATCCGGTAATGTGTTACGGCGGATTCATGATCGCCCAGCATCTCGAGCAAATGGGCACGGACCGAGCTTAGACGATGATGCCCGGCAAGCCGATCGTCGCTATCAAGGGGCTTGAGCAATTCGAGACCTTTGGATGGGCCGTGTACCATGGCGGTTGCAATTGCATGATTGAGCGTTACCATGGGGCTGGGAGACACGCGTTTCAACAATTCGTACAACGCCAGGATTTGAGGCCAATCCGTGTCTTCAGCGCGTGCCGCTTCGTCATGAACTGCAGCGATTGCCGCCTGCAACTGATAGAGACCCACGGATCCTTTGGATAGCGCGACGGTGAGGCACTCGATGCCTTCGGTGATCTCGGTGCGGTCCCAGAGGCTTCGGTCCTGCTTGTCAAGGGGGATCAATTCCTCGTCAGGTCCTGTCCGTGCTGCACGGCGTGCGTCGGTCAATAACATCAGTGCCAATAGACCTGCCACCTCTGCATCATCGGGGAGCAGATCCTTCGCGCAGCGAGTCAATCGGATCGCCTCGCGCGCCAAATCGAGTCGCTGCAAGTGAGCTCCGATACTGCTGGCGTAACCTTCATTGAAGATCAGGTAAAGCACATGGAGAACTGCGGGCAGCCGTTCCGCGCGGTGCTCGGGCGGAAGCAGGCTGAATGGCACTCCGGAAGCCTTGATGCTTTGCTTGGCGCGGCTGATCCGCTGCGCCATTGTCGCTTCGGGAACCAGGAATGCATTGGCAATTTCCGCTGTAGTTAGACCGCCAACGGCCCGTAGCGTCAGCGCAATCGTCGAGGACGAAGTCAGGGCTGGGTGGCAACACATGAATAGCAAAATCAGCGTGTCATTTGGGTCCATGTCCATGTCTGGTTCGATTTCGTTGGCAAACACCATGGTCTCGGCATCACGGACGACCGAGGTCTCCCTCTCACGACGCGCGATTTCGCTGCGCACCTGGTCGGTCATGCGGCGCGATGCCACCTGAAACAACCAGCCGCGTGGATTCTCGGGCACACCTTGCCTGGGCCACTGCGTGAAGGCCGCAAGCATGGCCTCCTGCACAGCGTCCTCGGCCGCTGCGAAATCGCGAAACCGGCGCACCAGGGCTCCGAGCACCTGTGGAGCGAGTTCGCGCAGGAGGTGCTCATTGAACTCATTCAGCACAATCTCTTTCACGGTAGTTCGCTGGCTCCGACACTCATCGCTTGGCGCACTTCGATGGGCATATTCAAGGGCAGCCCGCCCGGACCGGGCGCCGCTGACCATATTGCAGCAATCTCATAGGCCCGTTCTGTGGTTTCGACGTCCACCGTCAGGTAGCCGGCCAGGAATTCTTTCGATTCCGGGAACACGCCGTCGGTCACCGGTACTCCGTCCTTGCCCGCTGTCACGACTTTGGCCTGATCCGGAAGCGTCAAGCCGTCCGCCGCCACAAACTCGCCGGACTCAATGAGTGTCTTATTCAGGCTCCTCACGAATGCGAAGTTCGCTGCAATGTCCTTTTGGGTCCACGCGCCAAAAGCAGCGTAACCTGCTTTTGGAATGTGCATCATCAATATGTATTTCATCTCGAGGGTTCCTTCCGATTTTCCCGCGTTCTGTGGCTCTCCCACCGCGATTGCGTGAAGTCGCATTTCGTGATGCAGGCACCCGGGTCCAATCGCGGGACCCGGGAAATTGCACATAGACAGGCTTAGCCTACTAGCTGCTTTTGTCGGCTTGAAACATCCACCGGATCCCGAATTTATCGTTCAGACCTCCGTAAACACCAAAGAACGTTTCTTTCAGGGGATCGAGGATTTCGGCTCCTTCGGAGAGCTTTTCGAAAAGAGCCTTTAATTCCTGGGCCGTTCCTCCGCGCAGGTACAGCCGAATCGAGTTGCCTTCGATCCTAGTCCTGTCGAGGAGTACCCAGTCTGACGCCGAAAGGTCGATCTCCCCGCTCTTGAGTTGCGCATTGAGGATCTTGTCTTGCACGGACGGCGGCATATGATCCTTCACCGGAGAGTCCTTTACTTTCAAGACCGTCAGTTCTCCGCCGAAGCAGGATTTGTAAAACTCCATTGCCTGCTGGCAATTGCCATCGAACAAAATGTAGGGTGTCAAAGTTGTCATGGGATGTTCTCCTGTTGTTTGAGTGCTGGTGTTTGCCATGGAACGACCCGGTAGAACCGCCAGGGCCGCAATGGATGCCGCGGATGCGGCAAATTGGCGACGAGAGAATACGTTGCTTCTGGGCATGTTCCCCTCCCTTTTTTTCGAAGTGCGGCAAAAGACTCTATAATCTGCGCTTTCGTGGAGTAGTCAGAGTCGTCCTGCCATTCTCTACATCGAGTGAGAAGAAATTTTCTGTGGAAAGAATCAGCTCTCGCGTGTCGATTCCTCTAACCCGGGGCCGAAATAATGGCGGAGTTGGGATAGGGTGGCCGACGACATGGTGGCTGACGTCAGCCAGAATTGGATACTTGCTTGCAATGCTCATCGCCGTAGAGTCTTCCAACGACTCGGGGTTCAGGCAATGCGCCAGTCATCGACTGTGTTGCTGACACGGGCAACGCGATAGGTAACCTCAAAAACCTCAGGGTCCCGGAGCATCTGTGGAATAGTGCCAAATCTCTAGTGCCGTATCGACAGCGCTCCGCACGCAGAAGTACGCGGTTGGCAATGCTGTTGGTGCGGAGCGGTGTGGATACGGCGATTTGCAGTAAGCCGCTAGCGCGGTGGATGCATGGGGATTGGATGTCGCCTGCGGAGAGTTGAGGCGGCTAACCAGGCATGACTCAAACCCGTCATTGCGGGAAAGAGGTTGATTTCTTTGTCGACCGCCGGCTTGTCTCGCTGGTTTACCGGCTTGCTTCGCTTGCTCTCTGGTTGAGGAACAAAGAATGCCTCATTTTTGGCATCCACGGTCACGTCCTTCGCTAGCGACTCTCCATCGGTTGACGGGCCAGCAGTAAGAAAAAGGCCGGATTTCTCCAGGGAGTAGATCGTTACCGGCTGGGCTAGTTTGCCTGAATTCAGCCTTAAGAACTCCGCCGTCTGCTGCCGCTCCTTTCCTTAAAGGGTCGGGCTCAGATCGATCGTGTCTATAAGCAAGATGACGCGCAAGCCATCATCACTATCTACCGGAACCTGGTTAGGCGCCCGGAACGCAACCACCGACTGCCTCACTCCGTTCTCGAGCACTTTGAAATCGGTGCGTTTGAGCCCCTGAACCGCCTTGCCCGCTGAGTCGGTGACCACAACGTCGAGGCGAATGAGACCCTCCACACTCACCGCCTCATGCGCAGGCACCCGTCGCAGTCCGGTTCCTTGATTCTGAGTTGGTGCCGAGGCGCTGTCAGCCGCTTTCCCACCTTGCCCCAGGCTGGCTGTAAAAAGGGCCAGAAGAGCAATTCCAGCAAGATGCGATCTGTAGAAGCCAGACACCGGCGGTTGTTCACCCCCAAACCGCAAAACAGAGTATATGACTCCGGCAGGCGAGGGTCTAGAACTGTCCGGAATCAACGGGATGAGATCGTCCGATATGAGCCAGCAAACTACGATCTTTCAATGTTGACGCGCTGTTTTTCGACCTCCCGGTCGGGTGGTCGGCTATCTGGATATTGAGCTCAGAATGGCGAAGACGGAGCAAATATCCCGAATGCCGGTCACAGAACCAATCCTGAGAATCTACGGTGCCGCACCTCATCCTTCATTCACGTGGGGCTGGGATGACGTATGCTCAGGAACGTGGATACGGCTGCCTCTGAGCCCGGCGATCTTGCCCTACCCGGATTAGAGAGAAGTTCATCTGCGACCGGGCCCGATCAAGCCCTCCAGGAGCTGTCCCTACCTCAGAGCCTTTTGGATGAACTCTGGCGCACAGCCGGCGCCGAAGCCTACGGTCTTGCACAAGAGGATTTCAGCGCCATTCTTGCCGCGGTGGGCGCGAGGCATAACTACGGCTCGCCGCCAGGGGTCGATGCCGATGCCGACCAACGCGCGGCCTTCTTCCGTTCTCTTCATCTATCCGAGCTTGCCGTTGCGCACGCCTGCGCGCTTGGGTGCGAGCTTGCATGGGAGCGCTTTGTCTATCTCTATCGTGCTTCGCTCATCCGGGCCGCTTCAGCAATTGTTGGTTCGGCCGTTCTCGGCGAGGAGCTTGCGGACTCTCTCTACGCCGAACTCTATGGCCTGCGCCAGGGCGAGGGCGAACGCCGCTCGCCGCTTGCATCATATTCCGGCCGCGGCTCGCTCCTCGGCTGGCTGCGCGCTACGCTAGTGCAGCGTTATCGCGACCGTTTGCGCCGCACCCGGCGCGAGACTCCGCTCGACGATTTCGATGCTCCCGCACCCGAACCTTGCTCGGAAGTCCCCGTTCGTCTGGCGCATCTCGGTGATGCCGTCTCCCGCACTCTCGAAAGTCTTCCGGCCGAAGACCGTTTTCTGCTCGCTGCCTATTACCTTGACCGCCAGACGCTCTTTCAGATCTCCCGCACGCTCCAGGTCCATGAAGCCACAGTCAGTCGCCGGATCAAACGCCTCGTCGCGGCCACACGCAAGCAGCTTCTCCGCAACCTTGTTGCCGGCGGCCTGAGCAGACGGGCATCTGAAGAAGCCCTCGGCGCCGACCCGCGCGACATCGAAATAAACCTGCGCGCCCTCCTGCAAACTTCGCAGCTTCCCGCGTTCTTTGAAGAGAGGGCCGCGGTGCAACCCGTGGAACCCAAACCGCAATGAGCATGATTTTCCAACCCGGCCAGCATCCAGACGCCGACCAGCTCAGCGCCTTCGCGGAGCAGGCTTTGCCCGCGCACGAGCGCGAAGCCACGCTCGCCCATCTCGCCGTCTGCGCGGAGTGCCGCGACTTCGTCGCGCTCTCGCTGCCCGCGGCCGATCAGCTTCCCGCGTCGGCGCAAAAGCTTGCTCGCCGGCCGTGGTTCTCCGGTTGGGTTCTCGCCATCCCCACCGCTATGGCCGTCGCCGCGCTCACCCTCGCCGTTATCTACGTTCATCGCACCGCGGGCACAAAACACACCGCGGCCGCGCGGACGCAGATGGCCGCAACGAGTCTGCCAGCCCCAGCCGCACCGACGCGACAGCAAGCCAACTCCCTCTCGGCGGCCGCACCTCGCAAATACCAATCGCAGCCCGCAGCCCGCAGCCAATCCGCATCCCTGTCTGCGGCCGCGAAGCGTCCAAATGCCGCGTCCGTAGGTCAAGCTGCCGCATCGCCCCCAATCGTCTTGGGCAAGGACAGAATGGCCGTCGAACAGCAGCCGCCGGCGCTGCCTGCAAGCGCGCCCTCGGAAACCCGTGAGCGCGCGGCAGGCGCGGCGTCCACGGGCCTTGGCTCGGGCGCGGCCCTTGGCATGAGTGCTGGCAGCGCCGTCCATCCACCACCCCCGGGTCCGCCCCCGGTTCAAGAAGACCAGCTTCGCAACCTGACTTCGACAGCCGCTCCATCGATGTCGAATGCACTTGCGCCACCGGCGCCGGGCGCCGGCAGCGGACAGCTCCATGGCGCAAGCACCGCGCCGGTTCGGTCCGCCAGCGCAAACCGCCCCCTCGACGCTCCTACCTCCGCCAAGCCGTTGCCCAATCTTCATTCCTTGCCCAGCGGTCTGCCGGTCCTTTCCATAGCCGTTCACGGCCGCCAGATCCTGGCTCTTGACGGCGCGCACGCGCTCTTCCTGAGCGATGACACAGGCGTCCATTGGACAGCAATCGCTGCCCCATGGAAAAGCAGCGCCGTGAAAGTCCGTTTGATCTCGTACGGCGGCAACACTGCAGTACGCACACAATCCGCGCCCCGCCGCTCGATCGTCGCGGAAGCCCATTCACCCTTGCCGCCCGCGCCCACCAACGCGAGCCTCGGGGGAACCATCCAGGATCCAAGCGGCGCGGATGTGCCCCATGCATCGGTCGTCATCCGCAACCTCGCAACCCACAGTTCCCTCACCGTCAAGACCGACCCCCATGGCCGCTATTCCGCCAACGGCCTCGCCCCCGGCGCATACGACATAGAAGTCCAGTCGCCCGGTTTTCAAACAGGCCGCGCAACAGGCGTAAAAGTGATCGCCGCACAGCAAACCGAACGCAACTTCACGCTCGCCATCGGCGCAGCCGCTCAAACGGTCGAGGTGCAAGCCGAACCTCCCGTAAATGTCGAACGAGAAGCGGGGCCGCCGGCGGCGCAAATCCCTCCTTCGCCCCGTCCCGAGCCGCCGGCTGCGCATTCTCCCGCACCCATCTTCGAGATTGTCACCGAAGACGGCGCCCGCTGGATCAGCGCCGACGGCCTCACCTGGAACCGCCAGTAACGACCTCCGCGCCCATTCACAAATCATCCTCAAAAAAATTCCTGCAAGTTCCCAGGCCCGCCGCGTTCTCAGGTCAGAGCGTTTCCTTCCCTCATCCGCAGCGGAGAACCGCTCACGCCGCGGCCGCAAACGCAAGTTTGCCCGGCCGCGAAGAGGAGAACCCCGATGATCGCCGTTCGCCCTGGCTGTTTCCTCCGCTTTCTGCACATTTTCGTGCTCTTCCTCGTCGCCATCGCAGCACGTTGCTCCGCCCAGCCGCAAGAGCAGATTGTCGCCACCTACAGGCACGGAAACCTTGCCGTCACCATCCCTTACCAAGCCGCCCGGGCCGGCGCGGGTCATCTGACCGTTGAAATTCTCGACCCCGAAGGCCAGTCTCTCGGTCGCGTCGAGCGCGAGACTCAAGTCGCCATCGGCAATCTCTCATGGCGCCAGACCATCGTCCCCACGCATCCGATCGCCCTCGAAGACCTGGTCTGGCAGCGCATCCACTACCGCTTCGCGTACGACGGCAACCGCGCACCGCCCATCGACGGCGTCGAATCTATCTCCGAGGTCCTGCGCCGTCCCGTTGTCCGCGTGCTCGGCCAGACCGAGTACATCGCCGGCAGCCGCGCCGCCATCCGCGTCATCGTCGCCGACGCCCGCACTGGCGCCGCACAAACCGGCTCGCTGCGCATCGAGCTCGTCAACCCAAATCGCGGCCTCGACCGCGACGCGCTTCCGCTCTTCTCCGGAACCCTCAACCGCCGCGGAACTCTCGAAGCGGACTTTCAGTTTCCCGCCGCCCTCACCGGCAATTTTCAGATGCACTACGCCGTAGACACTCCCATCGGCTCCGCCGAATACACCCAACCGGTCCAACTGAAGAACGAAGCCTCCATCCTGCTCACCACCGGGAAGCCCATCTACCAGCCCGGCCAAACCATCCATGCGCGCGCACTGGCTCTCGACCGCGCCAGCCATCATGCCGCCGCCGGCCGCAAGCTCACCCTCGAAATTGAAGACTCCCGCGGCAATCTTGTCTTCCGCAGAGTCACGGCCACAGACAAATTCGGCATCGCCTCGGCCGAGTTCACGCTCGCCGACGAGGTCAACCTCGGCGCTTACCACCTCCGCGCCCTCATGGGCGATTCGCAGCCGCCCTCCAACACTGCCGAGCTCACCCTCGATGTCGAGCGCTACGTCCTGCCCAGGTTCAAAGTCCAAATCGACTTCGACAAGCGGGCCGGCAAGCCCCGCCGCGACTATCGCCCCGGCGATCATGTGACTGGCACAGTCCGCGCCAACTACTTCTTCGGCAAGCCCGTCGATCGCGCCGCCGTTGCAGTCAAAATCTCTGGCGCGGACGTCGCCGTGTTCGATGCCGCATCGTCCGCCGGCAAAACGGACGGGAATGGAGACTATCGTTTCGACCTCAAGCTGCCCCGCTACTTTGCCGGCCGCCCCTTGAGCCAGGGCGCAGCCCGCGCGCTCGTCGAGGCCACCGTCACTGACTCCGCGGATCATGCGGAGACAAGCGGTCAGCCGATCACCATCAGCGCATCCCCGTTGCTCATCATGGCCGTCCCCGAAGGCGGCGCGCTCGTCCCCAACGTCGAAAACGAAATCTTCATCCTCACCTCGTACCCCGACGGCGCTCCAGCGCGCACCACGCTCACGGTTCACCCTCCCCGGTATATCGACCGCATCCCCTACGTTGGCGAGAAGCTGGCGCGCAACCAGCAACTCTCCACCGATGCGGCCGGCGCAGCCACGCTGCGCATCGACCCCATGGCCAGTCTTGACTCTCTACACATCGAAGCCGACGACGGCCACGGCAGCCGCGTCACCAGCGACGTTCCCCTCCAGACCCGCTCTGGCGCGGACCAGATCCTTCTTCACACCGATCGCGCCATCGTCAGCGCCGGCGATCCGATCACGCTCAAAGTCCTATCCACGCGCGCCCGCGGTACGGCATACATCGACATCGTCAAAGATGGCCAGACCATCCTCACGCGCGATGTGGACCTCGTCAACGGCCAGGCAAGTCTCGCCATCGATTCCACTCCCGCAATGGCCGGCACGCTCGACATCGATGCCTACCTCTTTGGCCGCGACTCCCAGCCCGTCGCCGATCATCGCCTGGTCTTCGTCGAGCCCGCCGAAGAGCTGAAGATCGCCGCTTCCACCGATGCGCTCGTTTATCTGCCAGGTTCCGAAGCGCGCATTCAGTTTCACGTCACCAACGCACACGGCCAGGGCGTAGAAGCCGCGCTCGGCCTCCAGATCGTCGATGAAGCTGTCTTCGCGCTCGCTGAAAAACAGCCTGGATTCGCAAAAGTCTTCTTTTATCTCGAGCAGGAGCTGATGAAGCCGCGCTACGAGATTCACTCGCTCTCCATGCCCAGCGTCGTCGAAACTGGCCCCGCACCTCAAGGCGATGCGAGAAACCTCGACGCCCAGGCGCTCTTCTCCGCCACCGAAATGGCTTCGCCTGCAAAGCTTGACGTCGAGTTCGGCCGCAGCCTGCCCGATAAACACTTCGGCGAATTTCAGCAGCGCTATCGCGAAGCGCTCACGGAGCAGGTGCGCCAACTCGCCTCCGCGCTCAGCCTCCGCATCGCGCCCCGCTCAAGCGAGAAGAACGTCATCCGCGACTTCTCAACCCTCGAAAGCGGCGCTCCCCCGCGCGACCCCTGGGACACACCGCTGCGCATCGAGCCTACCGGTTGGGGCTGGGGCGAAACGCGCTACTTCCGCGTCGTCAGCGCCGGCCCCGACCGCCAGTTCAACACCGGTGACGATCTGGCCGTCTTCATTCAGGAGCGCACCGGAGCCGTGGTGAACCGGCCAGGCGTGAGTGGCACGGCCGATCTCAACATCGAGCACGATCGGGGTCCGTTCAACCAGCGCGCCGAAGCCGCAGGCGTAATCTCCGACGCATCCGGCGCAGTCATTCCCGGAGCGACCATCGTACTCCGCTCCCTCGCCAATCAAAGCCAACGCACCGCCCGCAGCGACGCCGCCGGATGGTTCACCTTCTCCGCAATTCCCGCCGGCCGGTATCGCATCGAAGCGTCGTCCCCCGGATTCATGGCGATCGCCCGCGAATTCTTGCTCGCCCCGCGCGACCGCGCCGTCTTCTCCATTGCGCTCGCCATCGGCGCTGCCACCCAGGCCGTCACCGTGGCGGCGCCTCCGCCGCCGCCAGCTGCCCCTATGGGCAGGGGCTTTGCACTCCACGGCGGCGAAATTGGAGGTTTGGAAGCTGGAAACCGCAGCATGGAGCTCGACGCGCTCGCCGCGCCGGTCGTGACAACAGCGGAGGCCAACTCAAAGCTCGAAGACCGATCCTTCATGGCCACAGAGCTTCCTGTCGCCGCTCCGGCAGCTCCCGCGCCCGCCGCCCCGCACATCCGCTCCTATTTTCCCGAGGCCCTCTACATCAACCCCGAAATCCTCACCGACGCCAACGGCGACGCCGCCATCTCCATCCCCGTCGCCGACTCCATCACCACCTGGCGCTTGGGGCTGCTCGCCTCCACAACCTCTGGCGCGCTCGGCTCCGGGATCTCAACCCTCAAAGTCTTTCAGGATTTCTTCGCCGATCTCGACCTGCCCGTCACCCTCACCCAGGGCGACCGCGTTTCCATTCCTGTCGCCATTTACAACTACTCCGGCCAGCCCGGCAAAGTCAGCCTCCAACTCGAACCCGATGACTGGTACGCGCTCGACAACGATTCAGCCGAAAAAACCACCTCCGTCGACGCCAACCGCGTCGGCGGCGCGCAATTCACCCTGATCGCCAAACACATCGGAAAATTCAAGCTAACGCTCACGGCGCAGATGAAGGACGCAAACGGCACCCGGCACAAGGACATCGTCGTCCGCGAGATCGAAGTCATTCCCAACGGCCGCGAGCGGACCCAAGTCTTCAACGGCCGCCTCGAAACCTCCGCACAGCAAAATATCAAGTTCCCGGCCGCCGCCATCCCCGGCGCAGCCAGCATCATTGTGCGCCTCTTTCCCGGCCCGCTCAGTCAGGTCGTCGCCGGCATGGACAGCGTCCTGCGCATGCCTTACGGCTGCTTCGAGCAGACCTCGTCCGCCACGTACCCCAACGTGCTCGCGCTCGACTACATGAAGCGCACCGGCAAGCTCACGCCCGAAATCCACGCCAAGGCCGAGGGCTACATCGCCACCGGCTACCAGCGCCTGCTCACCTTCGAGGTCCCCGGCGGCGGCTTCTCCTGGTTCGGACAGGCCCCGGCCAACAAAATCCTCACCGCCTACGGCCTCATGGAGTTCAACGACATGTCGAAGGTCGCCGAGGTCGATCCGCGCCTCATCGAGCGCACGCGCAACTGGCTCATCGCCCGGCAGCAGCCCGACGGCAGTTGGAACCCCGACACCTATTTCATCAATGAAGGCGCAACCAATCGCTTCAACACCGACCGCCTCCGCATCGCCGCTTACATCGCGTGGTCGCTCGCAAACACCGGCTACCGCGGCCCCGCCGTCGACAAAGCGAAGCAGTACATCGAGTCCCACTCCGGCCCAGCGCCGGACGCCTACACGCTCGCCCTCGTCGCCAACTTCGCCGTCGACTACGGTCAGGATCGCGACTTCACGCGCCGCGCCATGCAGGCGCTTCTCAACACGCACAGCGAGCGCGGCGATCAGATCTCGTGGACCACCGAAGAAACCAGCGTCTACTCAACCGGCGAGAGCGCCGCGGTCGAAACTACGGGTCTCGCCGCGCAGGCTCTGCTCAAGTGGGGCCAGGCCTCCGGCACCGTCCGCAAAGCCCTCAACTTCATCGCCTCCCAAAAAGACGCCGATGGCAACTGGGGCACAACGCAGGCCACCATCATGGCTCTCCGCGCGCTCCTGCTCGCCACGGAACTGAGCGCCTCCGACGTGCGCGGCGCCGTCAATGTTCTCCTCAACGGCAAGCCCGCCCAAACGCTGCAGCTCACGGAAGAAAACAACGACCTCTTCCATCAGTTCGTCTTCAAAGGGATCGATGTGCGCGAGCCCGCATCCATCGATCTCAAATTTCAGGGCTCTGGCAGCCTCGCGTATCAAGTCGTCGGCCAGTCATTCACGCCGTGGACCCAAAAGCCAACCGCCGAAGCGCTTTCGATCGCCGTCGCCTACGATCGCATCCATCTCGCCGAAGACGACATCGCCACGGCCACCGCAACCGTCCGCAACAACCTGCCGCAATTCGCCAACATGGTCATGGTCGATCTCGGTATCCCTCCTGGCTTCGATCTGCTCAGCGAAGACCTGCAATCCTTTGAGGAGAAATCCGCCGCTGAAGCCTCCGGCCGCCTCGAGAAAATCTCCCTCACCGCGACCCAGGCCATTCTCTACTTCAACTCCCTCGCGCCCGGACAGACCGTCACGCTTCACTATCGCCTGCGCGCCAAGTACCCCATCCGCGCGCAAACCTTCGAGTCGCGCGTTTACGAGTATTACGATCCGCAAGTGAGCGCCGTCGCGCCGCCGGTGCAATTGGAGATTACGCGAAACCATGAAACTGGGACCGCACATTAGGAGCAAGCGGCGCCGTTACGGGGTGTACGGGGAAGGGCACACTTCCCGCGCCACTCGCTTATCCTTGTTAGTCAAAGCGTTGGGGAGGGGGAGTTAATGTTCGACCCGTGTACATTGAACGTATTCTGTCTCTCCCTGCAATTTGCAATTGCGGTTAGCTAGGATGAACCGCGATCAATGAGAAGTTTATGGCAATTGACAGGTGCTGGTTACATTCGAATGCCCCCACTGCGTACAACGTTATGCCGCCACTTGTACGATTAACAATTCACTTTTATCCCGCCACCCAGTACAATCCAATCCCGCCACCCCGAAAGAGTGGTGCTGGATATATCGGTTTGCTGCAGGCCAGCCCAAGATCGAGCCGCCAGACTTCGACCCGGCGAAACTCTGGCAAAGTTCCGAATTGGCGGTCAACCAGTCCCGTGCCGCATTCACGACGGCCGGTCCCCCCCGCCGGGGAAAATCGGCTGGTCACCGCCCAGTGCCTTGTGGAGTCCCGGAAAACGTTCGCCATGCCGACCTTCGATGACCTATCTATTTTCAATCAGTGCTGCGCTGCAAAGGGCGCCGTTATTGATTGGAAGGAGATTCCCGGTGCCGCTTCACCGGTGGGCGAGTTCCGCCGCCAATCTCGTGGTTCGGTGTGCGAGATACCCGGCGGTTGGGGGCGGGCCGGCAAAAAAGCCGATGTGGCCTCACTCAACATGCGGCGGAGGCGTGACTCTCGACCTGCCAGGGCCATGTGAAATCCCTTAGTTAATGCCTGGATCACACAGCCCTGGATTACCTTTCGCTTCTGCTCAGCGGAGGCATGCTACCTCGCTATCCGGATTTCTTCACCATCGGTCTCTTTGGTGGGCGTCTGTGAATACCGAGACACATCCGGGCAGCGTTCCGCAAAGCGGATTCGGATCTTCGATCGGCACAAATATCTGGTTATTGAAGGGATTGACCGTCACCGAATGAGCGTCAGTTCCCGTAGGATAGTTTTCGATCCATTGATTCGTATCGGCATCAATGACGCCCAGCACCGGAGATGCTGTGGTTGCGGTTGGGCTCGTGAAATAGTCGCGCGCGCCCAGGTAATAATGATGATCGGCCGGGTTGTACGCGCCGTAGTCCACACCGCCGACTTGCGTGAGATTGGCCAGAATTGCTCCCGTCCTTCCATTGATCACATAGGTGCGCGGTGCGAACTGAACCGGATCAGGCGCCGGGAACCCCGGGTCGCAGGTGACCAGAACATTTTCGCCGGGCCCCTGCGCCATTCCGGATGGCATGCAGTCGTTCAGTCCCGAAAACACCTGCGTCACTTGCCCCGTCACAGGATCCATCTCGGCGACTGCGCCCGCGGTCAAGTCCGATCCAACCTCCGGAATACTGATAAGAAACTTGTGAGTGCGGGAGTCATACAGAACGCTGCCGATGCCGCCAACCGAGGTATCAGGCGTTCCGTTCGTCCCATCGAAGGTCACCTGCTTCAGGATCTTGAATGTCGCGCTGCTGATCAAAGTGACGAACGCGGGAGTTGAATCGCCGTTAGAGACGATCACAACCCGATCAACCGGATCGTAGTCCATCTCGTCGGCTCGATACATGCCGCCTGTTTGGATCTCGGCCACTTCGGGTGGCGAAGATAGGCTTTTGCTAAGGTCAAACACTCTTACCGTACTCGGGTAGTCTCCAGCAAAGAGGTAATGACCGGCGACCACGCTTCCGTCCGGACCCGAGTGGGGACTATCAATGCCTACGCCGGCGAAGACAGGCGCCGTCTCGCCCACCTCCCTGTCTGTCCGTGCGTCAATGATGGCGACGGCCTTCGACGAGCGGCTCGACACAAATAGCAACTGTAATTTGGTATCGACGCGAGCCTGGTCGAAATTGACAAAGGGGTTCGCGTCCGACGTTCCAGGAACACCGATCGCCGCGATGGGGACGACATGCGAGTGGCTGTATTGATTCCAATCCGAGGCTGCCTGAGAGGGATGCGAATCATTATAGGGATCCGATTGACTGAGGGCTGGTTGACACAAAACCCAGCCGGTAGCTACCGTACACACGAGCACGACGAAAAGCTTTCTCATGAGTTCTCCTTCAATGCCTGTTGGGTTAGAACGCGGGCGCGCATTGGGCACACCCGCGTTTGCCGCGAGCCCGGAATTCGCCTTTACCAGTTCGATTGATTGAGCGGCACCTGGGGAAGGACGGGCGTCCCTTCGATCCGCACCGCCTGCAGACTAAGTGGATCGAGGCCGAGCGCCTTGAGGACGGTCGGCGCGATCTGGTTCGTTCCTACTCCGGCCGAAACCACTTCACGAGGGAACGCCGGATTTTCCACCAGGAGCATCACGTTGGTGTCGTCATGCGCAAAGCCGCCGTGCTCAGCCAGCTTCGATGCGCTTCCCGTGTACGTGACGCCGACGTTCGGAGTCACGATGATGTCTGGCGTCCGCGGATCCTCTCCCGGCCCCAGGCCAGGCTTGTTGTAGTTGAGCCAGAGCGCGGGACCATAGTAAATCTGCCCCAGCTTCACCGTGGAGGCATTCGCCTCGATCATGTTGACGGCCGTTTGCGTACTGGCGGAGTTGGTAAGCCAGAGCAGCGAAACATCATCTTCGGTCGAGCCGATGCCCGAGGGGTTGAGCGGCGACTCGGAATACGGCAGAAGGCTGGCAATCAGCGTGGCTGGCGACTCGCCGTTGCTGGTCTTGCCGGGAACTGCCTGGTAGCGGTTGGGATCGATGGGCGATTGCCCATGCTTCGCGGTGATGATGAAGAGGGTCGAATCGTAGAGCCCGCGGTCCTTCAATTCAGAGATCATCTGCCCTATCGATGCGTCGACGAACTGAATCTCGCCGAGCAGCGCAGTGGTCGGAGTGCCCTGGGCGTCAAGATAACCGCCCGTCGTGTCATTGCTGGATTCGATCAGCTTCTGTCCCACGCTCACCGCCTGGAAGTTCATGCCGAAGATCGTGGGCACTTTGGCACTGCCGCCGTCATGGTTCTTGCCGTCGATTTCGTTCAGGATGGCATTGACCTTCAGCGTGTCATAGCACTCGATATTCTGGAAGCTGTTTGTCCATGCGGAGAGATTGGATGACGGGTCGGGAATGGAGGAGCAGCCGATGCCCGTGGGCGTGGTCACGCCGGGCAGACCGATCACGGTGGAATTGATTTCGGGGGAGTAATAGTCGTTGAGCGTGCCGCCGCCGGGGCCGGCCACCGCGGAATAGGAGGGATGCTTGTCAGACCAGGCCGTGTATCCGCCTGCCGCGTGGATCACTCCGAAAATAGTGTTCACGCGAACAAAGTTCCACGGCCACACCGGCGCGCATCCCGCGGCCGGATTGCGAATCAGGCGCTGAGAATCGATCGAGGCAATGCCGCCATCGGTCAGCCCGGCTCCGGGCGCGCCACCGTTGAGCTTGGTCTGATCGATGTCGATGCCCTCTTCATACTCGGTTGTCGTGCCGCTTGGCGCCGCGTTAGGTGTGCAGGGGCCGGCCGCCAGCCCGTTACCCGTGGTCACGGCGGGCGCATCCAGCGAGCGGTCGTATGCGACGTCGTAGTAGATGCCCATCGTGCGCGATGTCGCGCCGGTCATGATGTTCATCAACCCGGGGAACGAGTCCGAAGGCTTCGAGGTGCTCGCGTTCACAAAATTGATGCCGGTCGCACCCAGCGATGCCAGATTCGGACAGTACGGAGCGCCGTCGTTGACGCCCGCGATGCCGTGGCTGCAGTTCAGGTAATCCACGGCGTGCATCCCGTCGATGCTGATCAACAGAACGTGACGAATCCGGCCTTGATTCCAGTTGTCACGATCCTGCGCATGCGCCGCCGCAAAAAGCACGACGCACAATCCCAGAAGAAAAGCTGTGGGGGGCTTCATGGGGTTCTCCTCTTGGTCCCCGGTGTACCGGACAAAGAAGGAGGTTAGCAACCGCAGTCAGGTGAAATTCCCATGAATTGGACGGGTTGTTCGGGAGCCGGTGAAAATCGCGCTAAGTTTTCGGCGTGGCGGTCTGCGGTGAACCGATCTCTCCATGAGCATTCCTGCCCTTTGGCTTGAAAAGATAGAAAGACTGATCGAGGGGAGTCGCGAGTTTGACGCCGGGCCGAATTCGCTGCGACGCTCATCCTCGATTGTTCGGCGTAACCGAGCGCAAATTGAGGACATTCGATCGGCTCGCCGGGCGCCGCGGGTCCTACTTTTGAGACCTGGAATTGTGCGGACCACTTCGAGCCACCGATCACTCCCGAAAGACGCAGATTGGGCGGAAAGACCCTTCGGTGGTGGGGCCGCGCACCGTTCAGGCCGTCGTGGCGAAGTCGACGTTTTTGGTTTCGACCGCCTTGGCTGTCCGCCCAGGCGCCACCTGGTAGGCCCAGTAAAGGTTCGTGTGCGCGATGACCTGTTCCGGCGGCGGTGCTCCCCATGCCGTGTGGTCTTCCGTGGTGTGGGCGTCGCTGACGAGGGTTACGTCGTAGCCCCTGACGAAGGCACCGTGAATCGTCGAGCGGATGCAGGCATCAGTCTGTGCGCCGACGACGACGAGTCGGCCGACACCGAAGTCCGAGAGCAAGGTCTCAAGGGCGGTGGCCTCGAAGGAGTCACCATAACGCTTTTCAACGCGCGGCTCGGCATTGCCCGGAGTCAGCTCGGGGACGATTTGCCAGCCGTCGCTCCCGCTACGAATCTGCTCGTCAGAGTGCTGCACCCAGACGACGAGAATCCGCTCCTGACGCGCCTTCTCGACAAGCCTGAGAACGTTCGCGACGACCGCGTCGCGCTTATGAGCCCGGCCGACGACGGCGTTCTGCACGTCCACGACGAGGAGCGCGGTGTTCTGCCGGTTCTGAAGTGTGGTCATGGTCTGCCCTCGCTTACGTTGGATTCCTCTGTCCGCATGGAGTCCAGTGTGGCACAGGTGCCTCGCTGTTGTAACGCAGTCGCGCCGGCGGCCGCGCCTGGAAGGTCGGCACCAGGTCGAAACGCGCTTCCATATCAGATCTTCACCCTTTTGAGCACCGTGCAACCGCATGGGTCCTCGCAAACGCCGCAGGGTCTGGTATCGCGGTTGCGCCCGGATAGTCCCCGATGGGGACTATGCCTCCGGAAACGGTCTCCGCCCTGGCCGGAGCCTCCTCGGGGCGGCGATCGGGAATACAGGTGTGGTTGTTTACCAATTGCAAAAGTCAGCCTTGCCGGTCAACCTGGCCCCTGCCCGAATTCACAACGGGCGGTTAACCGACCGCTCCGGGTATTGACGGCATGACGCGGTGTCGCCGAACCTATTGGCGTCGTGCAAAACGCTAGATCAGAGTTCGCGTTTCTGTTCCTTCTCGCCGCTGGAATTGCCAGCACGGCCATGTCGGCGTTCGGCCTTTTCGCAGCGGCATGGGGAGGCGCTTGGGCAGGGTCCAATGTTGCCGAAAGAACATTGGATTTACTCTTTTGGCTGCTACCACACTTAGTGTCGCAGCATGTGGCAGCTACTTCATGTCGAAAGCAGCTGGGCTACTTGGTTCTTGGGGGATTGCAATCGGCAGCATGGTGGACATTTTTATTATCAATCTCGACTCTTGCCTGGCGGGAAACTGCACGACCACAAATCCTGTGAAAATTGCTCTGGGCGTATTCCTGCTCCCTCACATTTGGATTCTCCTTGCAGCCTCAATCAGCTTGGAAATCGCTGCATCGATTAGCGGCAATTCTGCCATTTCCGCTGAAGAGGAAGGTGGCAAGGCGCTCAATTAGCGGTTGGACGACCATGGAAACAGTGCCCCGCTTAGGTTCGTGATTCGGCGGTATTGTTGCCCATCGAGTAAACATCTGCAAGGGGCCCACTTGCCGGTTACCCTGGACCTTGCCGGATTCTGAACGCCTTCCAACCGCCCGGGAATCAACTCAAGTCTCTGCATAAGCCATGACATCGGACCTTTCGCAAAAGACCCTAATCGCTTAACAGTCCGATCGACTGCATGAGCTTTAGAGCGTTACTGGTCTCAACTACGCCTGCCTTGAGCTTGAAATCAAAAACGAGCTGTCCGTTCTCCAAGTGATCTTCGAAGTGATAATTCCGCGCACTCCCATTCATCGTTTCTGGAATTTGTGCGAGCGCCAGATCATGGGTTGTGACCATGCCTATGGCCCCACGCTGTACCAAGGAGTTGATCACCAACTGCGTTCCCAAAAGGCGGTCATGCGAGTTGGTCCCAGAAAGCAACTCATCGAGCAGAAACAGGACTGCGATCGGGCCTTGCGCCAAGTCTGAAATCAACTTGAGGCGCTTGATCTCCGCGTAGAAACGGGAGACTCCGCCCTGCAGGGAATCGAGGATGCAGATCGAAGCGCCAACCGTGAGCAGCGACATGCGCAACCGCTTCGCCCGCACTGGCGCGCCACACTGCGCCAAAACTGCGTTGACCCCAATCCCGCGAACAAATGTGCTCTTCCCTGACATATTTGGCCCGCTGAGGATAATCAATTGCAAGCCGTCGCCCAGCTTCAGATCGTTCCGAACGGCTCTGCTTTCGGGCAGGAGCGGATGCGCAAATGATTCCGCCTCGAAACATGGTTTCTCATCAACAATCTCAGGCCACACATCGCCAGGATGCTCATATGCGTACCCGGAGATCGCGGCGAGCGCCTCCATCTGCCCAATCGTGGCAAGCCAGCCTCGGATTGCCGGACCGAATTGACTCCGCCAGGCTTCGACTCTAAACATCCACTGCACCGTGTAGAAGAGAAAAAAGTCCAGCCCAAACCAAAGTAGGAAGGGATTTCTCCGCTGCTCCAGAAAGTACACGATTCGACCGAGTCTCTTCACAGCCGCCGAAGGGGGAATTCCACCAGCTTTAAGCGCCGACTGCAACTGTGCGAGCCGGGGCGACTCAAATTGTTCCTGTTCGAGAGTCCGCAGAACCTCCATGAGCAGATCGAGATCGTCGCGAGCCCCTTCCACGGATTCGGCCGAGGTTGATAGCCGCTTCATGAGAAACCGGTACACGATCACATTTGTCATCGAGAGGAGCAGCAATGGCAAGTATGATTCATGCAGTGTTGGGTCGAAGAAACTTGCAGACCAGAAGAATGCGAGCACGGCCCAGAGGAGTGCGAGCGTAGCCGTGAGCACCGAGAGCCACAGCGGGGCAACCCTAGGTTTCCCTCCTCCCCAAGTTGCCAGCGAATCTGGATGAAGGCCAAGGCGAACCTTGTTTCCGGCAGTGAACAGCCTCTCCCGAAACTTCACATGCGTTCTCAGTTCCTGCGCGGCGCATTGACGGGCGCGAATCTCATCCGAAGGTGCCGGCTCCAGCAGCCAACGTGCAAGCGTCTCTTCTCCCGCACGAGTGCGCAAGGTGCAAAGCAGTTCGAAGATCGAGCCCGCTCCAAACACATCCAGGTCCCGGGCGTAGGGATGAGCGGGATCCATGAAGCGCTCGCCGCGCTCACCCTTTCCTGCCCAGCGGTCTTGCAGCCGTGCCAATCCACGATCGTAGTAAGTGATCAACGCTTTGAGTTCTTGTATCCGCGTCAATACTTTCTCGTGCGCAATCGCGAGCACAATAAAGGCGGCCACGGGTATCAGCATGAGCCAAGCCCCATGGAGCTCAAACACAAACCGGACCATGAGCGCCGCTAGCAACGGCATAGTGGCAAGCTTGGCGTATCCGAGGCCCCAGTCCCATTTCTGAAGATAAGCTAACTGATCCCGATTCTGGGCCAGTAACCGCCGATAGAGTGCCAGCGGGGATTCAATATCGGCCGCTTCTGGAGATTCATCCACCCTTCGCATCCAGTTTCTGATGATACTCCTCAAAGAACATGGTCCTGATATCGTCAGAACTGCTCGCTGACGGTCCGAATGCGATTGCCGTTCAGAGTTGCGAGGGGTTGACGATCGGGACACGCCCCGAAGAGGCTCCGACTGGGCCAGAGCATCCCCGGCGAGCGGGTCCAGGTATAAAAGGCACCACTGTTACTATTTTCAAACTTCAGAGTCGCCGGTAATCCGCCCGCGACCCGCGGATTTGGCGCTGAACCGCGTACAGTTCGCGTCAGGTGCTCTTCCAAAACCGGCGAATCGCTCATGCTGTCACAACGCCCTGTCGGTTTGCAAACCGTCCACGGGAACTCATCGATGGGTGACGTGTCCTCCTACTGCCCATGCGGAGCACGGTCTCTTCAACACTGCGGGCAGAAGCGGGTAAACGCGCCGCACCTAACGACGGAGAGCGGGATTCAGCTGATGCGCGATTAGATCGGGCTTCGCTTTGCACCACGCCACCGCTTTTTCAGCAAGCCTATAATAGGGCGACGAAGAGCCACTCAGATCAGGATGCTTTGCGTCGAGAACCCGGTCGATCCATTGATCGATTTCCTGAATCTCCGCCTCGCTAAAGACGGCAGGGTCTTCCAGATTCTCACGCAGGTATTTGCACTGAAGTCTGTGGCCCTTATCGAAATTGTAATTGCCGTTTCGGTAGGCTTCGTCGCTCAAGCGGCCTACTGCGCGGATCACCTCGCCCTGAACGGTCGTTGCCTGACCGGTGGCCGGAACCAATTCCTTCCACAGTCGTTGGAATTCGGACCGCCAAGCTTCTTTTGAGCCTTTGCCACTCTTCCCTGATTTGGCGGCGGTTTTGTGCGTTGTCTTTGCAGCCATTGAAAAACCCTCTTTACGGAAGTTCAAAGCAGTGTGACCGGTTGGTTGCAGGATTTTCCAATTGATAGAATTCGGGGTCTTGCATCATCTCATTGAATTCCTGCTGAGTCAGTCCATTCTGCCCTGCCAATGCCTTCATTTTCCAAAGTTCAAATCCTGGCCTATGGCCGATATCAGGAGGTCCTGCATATGGAACGCCACTATTGGGATCGATTCGGAGTCCACCTTCTGTGTACTCCTGCGCCTCTTCAAGTTCGTCCCTGCCCCATTTACGGATGTATGGGTCTGTGTAATTACATCCGCACGGCGGCGCGTTGTGAACGAGGAAGCCGGTTTGTCCGACGAAGTAGTCGTGATCTTTGGCGAAGGACTACACTACTCTTCGGACATATATTCCTCACCCATAATCTCGTCTGGAGCCATCCCCAAGAGTCTGAACTGCGGTCCACGGGACTCGATGCCAAGCATTCGATAACATATCTTCTTGGCGCGAATCTGCGACCTGTTCGCCGCCACTTTGCCACACGGATACAGTACGACGCCGTCTTGCAGTATCTCGCCTTCCATTTGAAGGTCTCGATCAAAGACAAGGCTCAATACCGAAACCTCCTTCAGATCAAGTTCAACACCAATCACGTCGGCGAATTGAGACTGGATTCTCAAGCGCATGTTTGGAAGATCAACATCGCCATGCATCGCGCCCTTCTCGTCAACAAAACCAGTATTCAGGAGAATCGCCTCATGCACGAGCGCGTCATGAAAGCCGTCCACCTGGCAGATGAACGCCTCAAGCGCCTCTTTGCTTTCAATACGTTTCCTGCTGTCCATAGCTACCGCTCCTAAAACGGGATATGTGGAGATCTGGGCCCCTTCCCACATCCAATATTTGGCCCCACGTTGTCGTATGAATGGTAGCCGGGACCGTGCCTAGTGTTATCGGGGAACTCATATTGAAATGCTCGGTTGCCGAACCCTTCGTACGTGGTCGCACCGATAAGATTTCCCCCTCCGCCATAGCGATTGATTATGTTGTAAGGCCAAGACTGTTCTGGAGCTCTCCCCATGAGATTCTGCCAGTACTGCTCATATCGCAGCGCATCATCAAGAGGACTGCATCCGCAGTTGGCATTGTGAACGAGGAACCCGGTCTCACCAACGAAGTAGTCATGATCTTTGGCGAAAAACTACCCAGATGAACAAACCACGAGATACGTCGCAGATGCAGACAGCGCATCGTAGACGTATCCCAGATGCCGCATTCTCAAGGACTCATCAAGTCGCGTTGTTCGTGGAAAATTGCAACCGCCTCTTCTTCACGGTCAAAGAATCGCTCCCAGAAACCTGATTCAGACCATGCTTTCGGTCCGAGGCTATAGTCACCACAAGCTTCCTTCTTAGCAATCCAGTTTTGCGGGATCGTCTGCTCCGTAATCTCAAAGAGTTCACCCGAGAACATGGCGGGAGTAAACTTATCGTCACCCATCAGCCTGAGAAGAACGCCTCTAGATGCGTCGATGTATATGCAAAGAACCATGTATTCGCTACCGACCGTCAGCCATCCGTCGCTCTTCAACGGCTTTCCCTGGTTGTCCTGCAATTTCGTACATTTGACTCTCAAAGCACGCACCTCACTTGTAGAACTGAAATCCACAGTTCATGACTGCCTTGAAATCGCGTCCAAAGTAGTTTTCTCCCGTCTGAGCATTCCTGTAGAAATGTGCCTGGAAATCCCCCGCCGGACTCTGATACGTCCGGGTTGCCCATTTCCCAAAACCGCCGGGAATGCCAGGGTTCCCAATCTGCGCCGGCGGAATGATCTCTCTAGCATCGTTGATTGCATCTTCGGTTAAACCGAGACCGTCTTCTGTCCACGGGGATTCGGCACTCTCTTGTCGAAGCTGCTTGCAAAGATCACAATTGTCGTTGTGAACGAGAAATCCCGTCTCACCGACGAAGTAGTCGTGGTCTTTGGCGAAGGATTACGCCGCCGTTCAAACCATCTCAACGACTTCGAAATCGAAGCCTTTCATCCCCTCCTTGCGCATTGCATCGAAAAGCCGTTTCGAGATCAACAAAAGTCGCCATGGTCGAAACAATCCTTGTCGTCCGCCGAGAAATACGTCGCTGGAGCAAATATCTGATCCGTCCCAACTTGATTCGAGTACAGAAAGAGCGGACAACAACCTTTTTCCTGCAATCTTCCCGAATGCATGAATGCAATCCTCACCTGTTTTGGGCCTTAAAGGATTTTCACCGAATAGTGTCTTATTTGAAACCGTAACAGGGGTTGATTGAATAATCAGCTGAGAAAACTTTTGTGACGATGCTGAGGCGGTCCCGCCGCCTCGAGGCCGTTGTGAGTCCATTTGCTCCCACAACGCCTTCTCAAGCCGAGATAACCGCTCCTCTTGCTCAAACCAGGGTCGGCTGTCGCGCGAGTCCGGATCTGAACCGAGTTCGGATGCCTGCCTTAGTAATTCCGCTCCGGCCGGCACGTTTGAGAAATTGCGCGGTGAATTCGAGGGGACGCTGGTGTTCCAGATTGTTTGTATCTTCGCCCCTTTAAAGCCTCCGTCGTTGATTAGCTTTGCCAATCGATCGGACAAAATGAGTTCACCGCTCCACAGCATGAAAACGTCGCAACCCTTCCGCATTTTCTGAAAGGGAAACCGTAACGGACCCACTTGCCTGGAACTTAATGCACAAACAGCAGTTTTCTGTCTGGTGTACGAATTTTCACTTGGTTGGTAAGCATCACAGCGGTCTGCTGGCTTACCCTGCGTATACCACGTTCCGTATTCGTCCCCGGCTCCAGCAGCGCTGAACAAATGGAGTAAAAGCAGCTTGGACCCTTCAACTTCTGAAGTGGTGAACGACCGCCGGTTGTATCGACTGTCCCAACCAAGCAGGAGGCTCTCCCCAGAAGCAGCAGCAAGCCTTTGGTCGCTCTCAAGTATCTTCAAATAGAGCGTATCTCCCACGACACCTTCTGCAAAATACTCCTCTTCGTCTGTTACTGGATTGCGAGCCGGCGTATAACCAGGGCCCAGTAATTCTTGAGCAAACGGTAGTGCAAGGCGAAACCTGTATGTTTCTCTCACCAGAACTCCACGTCACTGCATGCTTCAATGGCTTGATCGAGGGGATATTGCTTGTAGACTTTGCGCAGGATATCCAGCCGCTCAGGCGCGGTCGGAAATCCATTGCCGCTGAAGTCGTATCCATAACCTGGGCCTGTTCCTGCGGCAATTGTCCTGAAAGCGTTTGTTATGAGCCGGTGGTAGCTTTGTGGGATGAAGGCAAGCTTTCCGTTCGGATTGCCTCCGAGAAACTTGGGAATAATGTGGTGTCCTTCACATGGCTCACAATTTGCGTTGTGAACCAGAAATCCAGTTTCCCCGACGAAGTAGTCGTGATCTTTGGCGACTGTGAAGTTGTAGACGGTGACTTCGCCTGTAACCGGCGTGATCGCAGTGATCGCACGCCACTCGCCCTTCATGGTAAGCAAACGGTCGCCGAGGCGCAACTGTCCGGCTGCGATCCAGGTCCCCGCGGTCGCATCGTCCCGCTCCACCCAGAAGGGATGGCCGACGCTGGCCCGCAGCGGCTGGCGCTCTCCGGCAACCCTGATTTCCACCAGACGGCCGGGATGTCCAGGCACTAGCGCGGTAACCGGCTTGTACTCCTCGCGGCCCGTCGCGCTGTCGCGGGCCTCGACCTCTTCGCCCACACGGATCTTCTCGATGGGTACGTCGCCTTGGTTGGTATGTACCGGCGTGCCCGCCGCAAAGCACATCGGGCAGGTTCCGGGCACCACCGATTCCGACTCCTCCTCGCTCTCCGCGCCGCAGCCTGCAAATACGGGCGTAAGCGAGACCAGCGTCTGCACATACGGGTTGTAGGAGACACTGGCGGCCAAAGTCGAGGCTGCAGTGAGATAGATGCAGCCGAGGGTCCTCTCGTACTCCCGCACCGCTGCCGTTTCAGCCACGGACACTTCCGCATCCAACACGGTCACGTCGGCCTCATCGTCCCGCCCGCTGGGGTCGACGCGGTTCGCCGGGTTGTCGCGCGCGTAGAGGTAGCGGTGCAGCGTGGCCGGCTCGCCGAGGTTGCCCGGGACGGGATCGCGCGACAGGAACCGGCCTGTCATAGGGTTGTAATAGCGCGCGCGCAGGTAGTAAAGGCTGAGGTCTGAGTCCCACTGCTCGCCGCGGTAGAGGTAATTGTTCGGCGTCGAGCCGGTCGAGGTGATCAGGTTGCCGAAGGCGTCGTAGTTGTAGGTGTCAGTGATGGCGCCGGCCGAGTTGGTCAACTGCCGCACGCTGCCGCCACCGTCGTAGCCGAAATAGCTCGCCGCCCAAGCCTTGTTGACGATCTGGTCCTCGCTGATGCGCCTGAGCCCGTAAGTGTAGGTCCGCGTGACCACCCCATTGGTCAGCTCGTCAATCACTTGCGGCACACCGGTCGGGCTCAGGTCGTCCACAAGGTATTGTGTCGTCACGCCGTTCGCCGTCTTCGAGACGCGGTTGCCCAAGGCATCGTAAACCATCCGTACCGCGCCGCTATTGGCTTCAATCAACTCGTTCTGCGTATTGAAGCCGAAGAGCTTGCCTGACACGCTCTGCGCGTTCCCGTTGGCGTCATACGACTCGCTGGAGCGCTGATCGTCGGCGTTGTAGCTCCATGTACCTGAAGAAACTCCTCCAAGACTTGAGACCACGGAGTTGCGGTTACCGACTGGGTCAAGGCCGTAGCTGACGCTGCCGTCCTTGCTGGCCGGGTCGGCCGTGATCGTCTCGTTTGTCAGCCGGTGAATGCCATCGTAGGTCCAGTTCACCGTGCGTCCGCTCAGCTCTGTCGCACCCGTCAGGTTGCCCATCGGATCGCGCTGGTATAGGTACCCGCTTGCCTGCGTCGCCACACCCGAAACTCGGTTCGACTGATCGTAGTGGAAGATCGTCTGGACACCGTTCGGGTAGGTAATGGACTGGACGTTGCTGGCATTGTCGTAAGTGTAAGTGGTGGTGGCGCCGCCGAGGCGGTTGTCGGTAACCGTCGAGAGCCTGTTCAGATTGTCGTAGGTGTACGAGACGTTGGCGCCGTTGGCATTCGACGACACCAAGCCGGCCACGTGGCCGGCGGCATCGTAGGTATAGTTCAAGGTGCCTTCCGGAGTCGCCTTTGATATCAGGCGATCCATACTGTCGCAGGTGCCCAGCTCGTCCGTCGTCGAGGTGGGCGCGCTGTATTGGTTGTAACTCGTGTAGCTGGTGGTGTTGGTGCTGCTCGCCGTGGCCGGGTACGTCTGCGAAGTCTTGTTACCGTTGGCATCGTAGGTGTAAGCGGTGGTATGTCCCCTCTACTCCCGACGCCGTAGGCGGCGTGCTCCGTTTCGGCAACTACGACAACGGCGATAAGGGCCGCCGAAAATCACAATTCAGGCAGCCGGGATAGCCTGAAAACCCAAAATGGCGCCTGTTCTGAAACCCTCACATCAGACAGATCTCTGAATTCGAGGGCATCTTGCTCCGACTTCAATAGCCCAAAATCATTGATCCTGTCTTGCCACTTGGGCCTCAACTCTACCCGATCTTCCTCGCTGTATCCACAGTTTGATAGGCCACTCAAAAAGCCAGCGTCCGCCACGTCGAAACCCAGACATGTGCTACCTTCCGGGATAGTTTGTGGCTCAGGAGTCGAATCGATAAGAGAATACGGAAAACCAAAACTTGGCGGATTGTTCGGAACGAGAAGTTCCACAGCGACCAAGATGGCTGTTCGACCATGTTCTACTAACCGCTGTTGCATCCTGGCCAGGTTCAGCCATAAGCCATTCTCATTATCCCGCGATTTATCGCTCATACCCCAGACTGAAGGCCATACATGTCCGTCCACTGAATACGGTAACTCTATCTCCGGACGAAGCAGGAACACTTCGCGTACGTGGTCGCGAAGTGGAGTTTTCCTGCCATCCAGTTCGGTTTCGTTCGCATCGAAGCCAATTAAATGCCAACCTGATGAATTCATTCTTCTTCAATGCCCCCCACCGGAACATGGCGTTGTCTCTACATTGACGCCAAACACTAATGCACCTGCGGCAACTGCCTGCTGCTTCCCAACCCACCTGTGCGAGGCTGCTTCGGGACCATTTGGGAAGGACCTTCGAGGCTTTCGACCTCCCGACTAAACCCGTGTTGACGCGTACCTATTTTGCCATCATCAAAGAACTCAGACTGGAAGGGCGCATTGGCGACCGGCAAGGTTGCTGCACTCACAGCGCTGTTCTCGCCGGGGGCACCGCCGCAACGATGACTGCCACGTTCGTGCTATCGGGAATACGGGCATTTATGTATAAACTATGCACTACTTTCGCCGATCATAGAAAGCATATAGCTTCTGTTGCTTACTTCATGCGAAAAGCGCGGCTAGTTTCGCTGGTGTGCCTGGCAGTTTGCGTTGCGGTGGCCACTGTCGGCGCGTCGGCGCAGCGGTATTCGTTTGAGGGCTACGACCAACATGATGGCCTGAACAACCTCGCCGTCCGCATCATTCTGCAGGATAGAAGCGGCCTGCTTTGGGTAGGCACCGAGGCCGGGATATTTCGCTTCGATGGCTATCGTTTCGAGCAGATGCCCATGCTGGAAGGCCGGAGTGCGGAATTCATATCCGGGCTGGCCGAAGATGGAGCTGGCCGTATCTGGTTTTCGACATCGGACGCGCTGGGATACTTCCAGGGTACGGCGGTCAAGGAAGTCGAGGCGCCGAGTCAGCCCTTCGCTTTCAACATTAACAATCAACTTCTGGCGGACCCGGACGATCCGAACCGCATTTACTTCGTCAACCGTCATATGCTGTTCTCCGCGGCCATCGGCGCAGACGAGCGGGCGCGCGTGGACCCCGTATTCTCCATTCGCCAGATCGATGCCAATCCGGAACTTGGCCAAATATCCGGACTGGCTGCGCTCGCGGAAAGCAGTCTGTGGCTTGGCTGCGGTCGCGACATATGTTCGCTTCATGGAAAGGTGTTGCGCGACTATAGCGCTCGCGACGGTCTCCCTCCTGGCCCGTATCCCGAATTCTTCATCGACCGCAATCGCACAGTCTGGGCGCGAAGCGAGCGTCATATCGTTCGTTTCGACGCTGTGACCGGCAGCTTCACCGATTGCAGCCGGGGCCTCGCTGTCGCGTCGCTCAGTGTGCGCCAGCCGCTGCTCGCCCAGGACCCCCAGGGTCGCCTGCTGGCGAATCTCACGAGGGGCCTGGCTCGCTACAGCAGCGGCGCGTGGGAGATCTTCCGGGAGCAGACCGATTTGCCGCCGCACCAGATTTCGGCACTCTTGGTCGACCGGCTGGGATCGATCTGGCTGGGCTTCGGCGGTCATGGGCTCATGCGCTGGCTGGGCTACGGCCAGTGGGAAGGCTGGTCGACGGCGAATGGGTTGTCCTCGGATCTTGTCTGGAACATAAAGCGCGACCCCCGAGGGGACCTTTGGATTGCCACCGAGGCCAACCTGGAACGGATGCCGCGAGGCTCCACCAAGCCTGAGTCACAGACCGATGCGCGTGGAGCTTCCTTGCAGCGCATTCAAACCATCGTGGCCACTCCGGATGGCCACATCTGGAGCGGTGGCGACAATGGCAAAGTAATCGACTACGATCCCGCCACCCGCATCGCCCGTGTCGCGGCGCGGCTTGCCTGGGTCTTTCAAATCTTTCCGGGCGACGCGGACCAACTCTGGATTTGCGCAATGAACGGCCTGTTCTCAATCGATCGGAGCGGCAAAACAACGGCACGGCATCTTGCCGCCCCGGCCCCGCAGGGCCGCGTGTTTGCGGGAGCACGCGACGCGAGCGGCGACTTTTGGTTCATTGCGGACTCTGGCCTCTACCGCCTTTCGCATTCCGCCTGGACGCACATTCATCTCCCGGCGAGTTACCACCCCACGTTCTCAGCTCAAATTGCCGTGGCCCAGGATGGAACACTTTGGCTCGATGGCGAACCTCCGGCGCTCATCCACCTGCGCATAGCCGGCAATACCGCGTCGGAACTGCAAAGCTTCAATGCGCCTCCGCTCAACTCCAACACGGTATATCTGGTGGCAGTCGACCGGCGCGGCTGGCTCTGGGTCGGCACAGACGACGGACTCGATGTGTATAACGGCAGAGCGTGGCGGCACATTACCGTCGACAACGGTCTGATTTGGAACGACACCGACGGTGGTGCGTTCTACCAGGACAACGACGGCAGCATCTGGATCGGCACCAGCGGCGGCCTCGCGCACATCTTGCATCCTGAAACAATCTTTCAATCGGAGCCTCTGTCGGTTTACCTCAGCCATGTTGAGATTGGCAAAACGGAGCTGTTGCCAGGCAGTTCGACAACACTGGAATGGAGCCATCAACCGCTCACTGCGGAACTGTCCACGCTCGACTTTGCGAATGCCGGTGTGGTGACGTTCCGATATCGCATCGAGGGGATTGACGAGGACTGGCAAGACACGCCCAAACACGACCTGCGCTATCCGCCTGTCGCCCCTGGCCACTATCGGCTGGCGGTCATAGCTGTCGACTCGGAGGATGGCCGCCAGTCTCCTGCGACCTACGTGACCTTCGTCATCACTCCACCCTGGTGGCGTACCAACACCGTCTACATCTGTGAAGCACTCGTCGCGGTTTTGCTCTGGTTGGCCGTCTGGCGCTGGAGCCTGAGGCGCCATCTCGCGAGGGAGCAACATCTCGAAGAGCTGGTGAAAGACCGCACACGCGAGCTCGAAGTGGAAAAGGCGGAGCTCTTGCGCACCCGCGCGGCCCTGGAAGAACAGGCAACGCACGATGCATTGACGAGCCTGTTGAATCACAGCGCCATTTTGCATTCGCTCCACCTTGCCATGGAGCGCTGCGTGCGTGAAAGAAGCACGTTGGGCGTGGTCTTGGCCGATCTGGATCACTTCAAGTGGGTGAACGACACCTACGGTCATGTTACCGGCGACCTCGTCCTGAAGGAATACGGCCGGCGCGCCATGGCCGCCGTTCGCAAGTACGACGAGGTTGGCCGATACGGAGGCGAGGAGATTCTCTTCGTTCTGCCGGGTATCGATCCTGCCAGGATGATGGAGCGTTTGACCGAACTCCATTCTGCCGTATGCCGAGAGCCCTTCCATTGCAGAGAGTGGCAAATTCGCGTCACCAGTTCCTTTGGCTTTGCTTGGCTGATACCCGGGATTGACACCGCTGAGTCCCTGATCGAGCGGGCGGACCGTGCCATGTACAAAGCCAAGGAGAACGGTCGTAATCGCATCGAAGTCTGCGAGGATGCTGCATTTCTGCGCAATCATCCGGCGGTTGGTTGAGCAAGTCGGATCTTCCGGGCGATGGATCGCGCATGATTGCGAGAGATCCAGGAATATCGAACATTCCGCCACGGCCCTCTCTGATCCAGTCCGCTGCAACCCGAGCCGAGGCCAGATTTGCTCGAATCGAGTCAGGCCAGTCACCAATTCGATTGAAGATATGGGAAGGCATATGCAAGGCGTGTGGCAAGTCCGGAGCGATCGCAGCATATCTGTGGGCGGCTGGGAGCGCGATCGCTGCAAGTTCAGGAGTATCGGCGGCGTGGATGATGTAATGGGCTGCTCCCGGATTGTCTGGATGCTCCTTGAAAATGGGCAGCAGAATACCGAGGGCCTTTCGGCGCTGCGCCAACCCCTCCTCTCCAGGACCCGCTGTCCACACCAGCCCAAGAGCGTAGAACAAGCTCGCATTCCCATCGCCCGGGTACTTCTTCTGGATCGCGTCCATTGCAGCAAGGTATCGATCCCAGCGAACTGCTCCTGGTGTGTTTTGGTAGCCCTCGTACATTGCTCTGACGGCGTCGAGGTACGTCCGTTCACGTTCAGATCCGCCGGGCGACTGAGCCATGGCTGAAGCCGGTTCCATCCGCTCTCCAGGGCCTTTTGGGGAGCATTTGCACCAGAGCGCTCGGTTTCAGCAAGAGCCAAGCCCCATGCCGCGATGACGCAGCGCGGGTCAGTCGCCTCGACCTGGTTGAAGTCGTTCTCAGCCTGCTGGAACTCCATTGAGTGCAAAAGCAAAACCGCCTCTTCGAATTTCAATTGAACATCCGAATTGCATGAGTTCGCAAAATCCGCGCGACCGAGCCGCTCGGTTCTCGTTAATCCAGCTACACATCCGAAGTTCGCCAGGACAACAACTGACACAAGGTGGATTACAAAAGATCGCGTCAACTCAAACCCCTCAAGTCTCGCGCTCATTCGCTTCAGACCGCGCTTCTGTTATATCAAGGAACTTCTTGACCGGACGGGGGAGCCGACGGAGATCGTTCTTCGCACGGTAAACGTGTTCAGGTTGTATTGTTCAGGTTGTATGGTTGGCAATTCAGGAATAATACCGAACTACTCCCCTGAAACACCCCATGTTCCGGAAGCCACCAAGGACTCCCCCTGTGGTAGTGCTCGGAATGCCAGTCGACATGCCGACTTCAAGGGAGTAATTTGTTCTCGGTGAGCGTATGGAGATTTAGCGTTCACAGAAAACAGAATGGTTCAGGCACAAATTCCGGCTGCATCGATTCCTGGAGTGCTGCTTCCCTCAGCATTGCGGGAGCTCTGGAAATTGCAGATGAGAACTGTCAGGTCGTCGTTCTGAGCCGCGGACCAGGAACCGACCGCCCGAAGGATTTGATCAGCAGCCTGGTCCGGAGAGAGATCGCCTGATTCCAAAAGAAGCGATTCGAGGTGTGGCAGCCCGAATTCCACGCCGTCGCGATTCATCGCTTCAACAAGTCCATCGGTATAGAGTAAGAGGCGATCTCCTGGCGCAAGTGAGTGCACCTTGGTGGCGTAGGTTGCGAACGAAAAGGCGGCGAGCATCAGTCCGTTTTCTTCAATCCGCGTGACGCTTCCTTCTCTCAGCAGGAGCATCGGAGGGTGGGCAGCGGCACTGTAGGACAACGTGCCGGAGTCGGCATCGAGATAAAGATAGGCGGCGGTAACAAATTGGTTCTGCGTTTGGCCGCAGAGAACCGCATTCATTCCGGCAAGGAAGGCAGCAGGATCGCGGACGAGAGCACCCTGGGAAACAGCGGCCAATTTGACCATTGACGCGATTAATGCCGCGGGAACCCCATGGCCCGCAACGTCGCCAATGAGGAGTCCGGCTTGGCTGTCGCCAGCGATCGGAAAGTCGTAGAAATCGCCAGCAACAGAAGTCATGGGGACATAACGCGCAGCCACCCGAAAGTGAGCGGAATTCGGGTATGCCGAGGGGAGAATCGCCATCTGAATGTTGCGGGCGAGGTCGAGTTCCTTCTGAACCGCGGCAAGCTGCTCATCGCGGTGCAGAGAGCGACGGGCCGCAACATATCCCAGGGCCATGAGGAAGACAGAACAGCCAATCGGTTCCACACGTGGATAAAAGCCCAGGAAGTCGCCCAAGTTGTCGAACACGGCGAGCGCAACAAAGATGGTTAGGCCCCACCGCGTGACCGCAAAGTCTCGATCTGCGCCGTGCCTCTGAAACAGATAGATCAGCAACGCTGACAGCGAGACAATCACTACGGCGCTATTGAGGCGATCGATCCAGATATTCGGACCGCTAATGAGCGCGAGGGTAAAGAGAGAAACGAAGAGGACAGAAATAGCGATGGCGATTCGGCGTCCGAAGCGGCCGAGGAAGCCCGCGATATCGAAGAAGAAAGCTACCGGAACAGGAACCAGATAGTTGATGGCTGCCTGCAGGGTTGCAAAGCCTGAATAGCGGAGAAGCATGAGATGCAGCGTAGGGAGTTGTAGCCATAGGCGTACTCCGTAAAGTGCGGAAAAGCAGGCGAGCCAGAGAAGCATCGCGTTGAACCGGCGGCCCAGGAAGGCGAAGGCCGCCGAAATCAACCCTGCGGTAACGAAGGCGCTGCCCAGAAAGAGAAACGGGGCATCGTGGGTGACGGCTTCCACGACCTGGGACGTACTGATTGGAACGGCGCCAATTTCCATGGAGAGGAGTGGGGTCCTTTCTATCGGTCGGTTGGGCGGGCTAACACTATAATCATCGAGACTTGAGCGGCGCCACCGCAACCACTTTGTTGATGACGTGATCTGCGGAAACAGCGGGGCGATCACGCGGGGCCGGGTTCGCTGCGACCTCGAATGTTGTCTTCAATGACTCATCCAGCGTGCTTTAGGGAACGGCAGTCGGATTGGTCCTCAAAAACGCCCCAGGGTGCGATAGATCGAGATTGCGATCAGGATCATGCTTTTTGCCACGGCGAGGAGGCCGTACCCATGGCAAAAAGCAAGACAAAGCGCAAACGGACACCCAAGCATGTTCTGAAGCTTCCGGACCTTGAGCAGTCCAAGTCAGCCGTATTGAACAGCCTGACGTCTCGAAGCTCACAGCGAACCTACGATCATGCCATCAGAGAATTCATCGAATGGTACTGTTCAGAACCTAGGCTCGCCTTCAACAAGGCTGTGGTTACCCGGTACCGTATATCCCTTGAACAGAGGCACTACGCAGCAACCACGATAAACCTGCGTTTGGCCGCAGTTCGAAGGCTGGCCTACGAGGCGGCTGATTGCGGCTTGCTCAGTGCAGATCTGGCTGCTGGCATTCGCCGGGTAAAGGGGGCAAAACGGCTGGGTGCACCCGTTGGCAATTGGCTCAGTGCCGAACAAGGCAAGCGCTTGTTGTTGACGGTAGACAGCACAAACCTTCGAGGTAAGCGAGACTATGCTACGTTGGCAATTCTGCTGGGGTGTGGGCTACGCCGAGCGGAATTGACTGCGTTGCGCGTTGAAGACATACAGCAGAGAGAGGAGCACTGGGTCATCGCCGATCTTGTCGGCAAGGGCGGCCACATACGAACAATTCCGGTTCCGGACTGGGTGAAAGCTGGAATCGACTCTTGGATGACCGCCGCCGGCATAACAGCCGGCACGCTCTTTCGTTCCATCAACAAGGCTGGCAGGATTTGGGGCACTGGCTTCAGCCCCAAGGTCATTTGGGGTGTCGTGAAACAGAAAGCAAAAGACTGTGAGATCCCGTCTCTCGCGCCGCACGATCTGCGGAGGACTTGCGCCCGCCTTTGCCATCAGGCCGGCGGTGAGCTGGAGCAGATTCAGTTCCTTCTGGGGCACGTCTCCGTGCAAACGACCGAGCGGTATTTGGGCTGCAAACAGCGTTTCCGCAATGCGGTGAATGATCGAATTGGGCTGGAACCGGACCCGCAGGGATCTCCGTAGTCCCGCCCCGCATGCCGACATTTGGGGACTAATCGGCCTCGATGAGCGCCTCGACGATTCGCATAAACCGAGACGAAGAGGTGGTAACTTCCCAATTTGACCAGGGCCTGGAATGTGCTTGCGCTCTGGGTACCAGAAGCGCATAATTTCTGCCCTGGGGGC
>Ga0335072_10000971_pt1 | contig 49481 bp, 43 predicted proteins | sample Lox_Sample_21_FD_206725 | JGI IMG/M metagenome (GOLD analysis project Ga0335072, IMG submission 206725) | Soil microbial communities from Loxahatchee National Wildlife Refuge, Florida, United States - Lox_Sample_2.1 | ecosystem: Environmental > Terrestrial > Soil > Wetlands | place: USA...
GCGCGTCGCGCACGCGTCAGGCCCGCCGCCCCCTTGATCGACCAGGATGCCCGCCCAGTCCGCGGGCGCCCTGTGCTGGCGTCTTGACAAACCGCCGTCCATATCAGTTCTGAGCCCCGCCGAAGCCCTTCATCGCAGCCGTCATCCCAGAGGGGTTGTCGAGGATCTGCGAGAAGCGCACCACGGTCACGACGTCCTGCGTGGAGACCTCGCGGCCGTATATCTGTTCGAGGAAGTTGATCAGCTCGTCGTGGCGGCGGAACTCGGGGTTGTCGTGCTTGATGTCGCGCGGGGACAGATCCGCCAGCTGCATCACCTCGACCTGGTCGATCACCGCCTCGAAGATCCGCTCCCGCGGGGAGTGCTGGTAGCCGATCGTGACCAGCACCAGCTGGTTCTTGCGGTACTTCCCCGACTTGTCGCCGAGGCGGATCGTCGCCGTCTTGCGTCCGCGCTTCAGCTCGTCCGCGAAGATCGTCGAGTAGAAGTTGAGCACCTGCACGCCGCGCAGGCTATCGGTCTTTGCGCTCGTCCTCCAAGTACTGGGCGGCGCGTGCCACCATTTCGCGCTCCGCCGCGTGGCTCAGCTCGCGCTGGGCGTCTTCCAGCGCGATCCAGCGCGCCTCCTCGACCTCGTCGTCGTGGTCCGCCGTGTCGCCCTCTATGTACCTGAACAGGTAGAACGACACCGACTTCGGGATCGTGCGCCCGTCGCGGCGGTACCAGTAGCGGGTCTCGCCCAGCTCCGTCACCGGCTCCCCCACGATCCCCGTCTCCTCGCGCACCTCGCGCACCGCCGCCTGTAGCGAGGTCTCGCCCGGGTCGATGTGACCCTTCGGCAACGCCAGCACCTTCGAGCCGTCGGAGGCGCGGCGCGTCGGCACGATCACCACCACCTCCTGCTCGCGCACCACCACCCCGCCCGCCGAGCGCTCGCGCGCCGCGCCGCGGCGCTTCGCGGGGCTCCCCTTCCCGCGCTTGCCCTTCCCCCGCTTCCCTTTCCCCTGCCCGCCTCCCCCGCCCTGCTCGCCGGGCGGCGGCTTGCCGGCTTTCGGCGGCTTCGCCGCCTTGGCCTGCTTGCGCGACCTCGCCGGCTTCTCAGAAGACATACTGCTTCAGCGCTTCGGGATCGTGGACCGTGAGGCGGCCGCGGCCCTGTGAGATCACGCCCGCGCGCTCGAGCACCGCCAGGAAGCGGCTCGCCGACTCGCGCGAGGAGCCCGCCAGCTGCGCGAGGTCCGCCTGCGTCGCGGTGACCAGCACGTCGCCCTGCTTGCCGTCCGCCAGCTCCTGGTCCACCAGCTGGGAGAGCACCACCGCGACCCGGCTCTGCACCGTCGAGAACGACTGCCGCTGCAGCCGCTCGTTCGTCTCGCGCAGGCGCCGCCCCAGCGCCACCACCAGGCGGGCCGAGATCTCGGCGTGTTCGGACATCAGCCGGCGCATGTCCGGGCCAAGCACCGCCACCACGTCCGTCGGCTCGATCGCTTCCACCGTCGCCGAGCGCCGCTCGTCCTCGAACAGCGCCAGCTCGCCGAAGATGTCGCCGGGGCCAAACGTCGCCAGCGTCAGCGTGCGCCCGTCGCGATGCGTGCGGATCGCCCGCGCCTTGCCGGTGTGCACGACGTAGCAAGTGTCGCTGGCGTCGCCCTCGCGGAAGACCACCTCCCCCGCCTCGAACTCGCGCGGCACCGCGAACTGCGCGATCCGCTCGAGGTCGCCCTGGACCAGAGTCGAGAACACCGGAACGTTTCCCAGGAGCTCGACAACGTCCTCCGATCGCATCCCGGCCATCAGCCAGGCATATCACACGGTGGCCACGGGCGAACCGCGCGGTTCCCCGTCCGCAACTGCGGCGCGCGCGAAGGTATCTTCACTTGAGTAGATGAATCGGCTCGCATCTCGATCCACGCCCGCGCTGCTCGCGCTGCTCGCGGCCTGCGCCATGCCCACGATCTCCTCCGCGGCGAAGTCCACCCCTGCGAAGAAGGTCAAACACGCGCAGCGCGCCGCCGACACCAGCCCGCTGCTGCGCTCGCGGCTGCTGTGGGCCACGATCGACGTCTGCAACCCCGCCGACCAGCAGAACACCGTCGGCATCCGCGGCTCGATGCCCGGCGACCACCAGGCGCACGACACCATGTACATGCGCTTCCGCCTCCAGTACATGGACAGCACCACCAAGTCCTGGACCGACCTCAGCAAGGCCTCCGCCAGCTACGCCGCCGTCGGCTCCGGCGCCGCCGCGCGGCAGGCCGGTCGCAGCTTCCAGCTCGACCCCGTCGCCGGCCAGCCCGCCTTCACCCTGCGCGGCGTCGTCAACTTCCAGTGGCGCCGCGGCTCGAAGGTGCTCGCGCAGATCTCGCGCACCACCAGCGCCGGGCGGCAGAGCCTCGCGGGCTCGGACCCCGCGAACTTCTCCGCGGCCACCTGCTCGATCGGCTGACCCCTCAACCAGTAAGACGGCCGCTGACCAAGCCTCGCAAGGACGCAGGGAGCGTGGCGTGCTCTGCACGCGAGCGACTGAGGACACCGCGAGGCGCCGGTCAGCGGTCGTCTTCGAACAGGCGGGGGTCGTTCGTGATGATGCCGTCCACCCCCAGCGCGGTCAGCTTCGCGATCCGGGCGCGGTCGTCGACGGTCCACACGAACAGCTCGCCGCCGCCTTCGCGCACCGCGCGCACGAGCGCGGGCGTCACCACACGCCAGTGGGCCATGATCGCGTCGTAGCGCCCGTCGCGCAGGCCGGCCCGCGCGCGCGAGGGGAGCAGCGCGCGATAGCCGGTGAGGATCGCCAGCGCGGGGATCGCCGTGAGCATGTCGGTCGTGTAGTCGCGGCGCACGCGCGGCACCGACAGCCCAAGGCGCAGCTTGCGCTCGCGCGAGCGGATGCGGGCCAGCGACTGCGGGAACATCGAGCTGACGAGGCTGCGCTCGAGGAGCCCGTGCTCGCGCAGCGCGTCGACCACGCGCGGCTCGTAGCCCGGGAGCTTGACGTCGATGTCGAATTCCAGCGCGGCGAAGCGATCGCCGGCGAGGTGTTCGAGCGCCTGCTCGAAGCGCAGCGGCTCGCGCGAGCGCGCATCCTCGAAGTCGTGCGCCACCACCAGCGCGCCGCCCCCCTCGATCCGCTCCGGCAGCACGTCCAGCTCGATCATGTCGACGCCGTGGCGCAGCGCGGCGTCGAAGCTCGCCAGCGTGTTGCCCGGCTCGATCAGGTCCGCGCCCTTGTGGCCGACGCGGCGCGGGGCGGCGCGCGCGTTCGGCGATCGTGTGGCCGGCTCGCTCATCGCGCGCCACGATCGCAGATGAGGGGCGCGTCCGTGGTCGCTGCGACGCTCCCGCCGCGGACCGGCGAGCGTCAGTAGTCGCTCGGCAGCGGCTTGCGCGCTGCCTCGATCGTCTCGATCGCGGGCTTCGGCCCGATGTAGGGCGCCAGCACCAGGAACGTGAGCTGGTCGACCATCTGCGGCAGCTGGCGCACGCGGTCGTGCGCGGAGTAGGCGGAGACGATGCCCCAGATGGCGCCGGTGATCGCTTCGCGCGCCACCAGCGGGCCGCGCCGGGCATCGGGGCCGAGATCGTCCAGCAGCTTCGTGAAGTCTTCGATCGAGCGCGTCATGCGACCGATCATGCCGGGGCCGACGTCGAATATCTCGATGAAGGCCAGCCGGCTCAGCGCCTCGTGGCTGGCGAAGTAGCCGACCAGCGCGCCGACCGCGAGGTGCACGGCCTCCGGCCAGTTGGAGGCGGGCTCGACCGCGCGCTTGACGGCCTCCATCGCTTCGGCGACGAATTCGTCGAGCACGGCCAGGAAGCAGGCCTCCTTGTCGACGAACAGCTTGTGGAAGCCCTCGGTGGAGATCCCGGCGAACTGCGCGATCTGCGGGTCGCTCAGCTCGGAGTAGCGCTCGTCGAGCGTCAGGTGGACGAGCGCGCTGAGCGCACGCGAGCGGCGGTCGTCGCTGGAGAGGAAGGCCGCGGGCTCCGGCACGACGTTGCTGGGGCGCACGAGCCCCGACACGTTCAGTCGGCGCGCCATCGGCGAGCGGTAGGACTCGATCCAGTCGAGGATTTCGTCCGCGATCGTGTAAAGCTCTTTTTCGCGGCGCTCGTACATGCGCGTGAATGCGATGTGGCGGACCCCCGAGACGATCGCGCGCACCGTCAGCGGCGAGAGCTCCTCGCCGTTCGGGTCCGCTTGGAAGGCCGTGGCGACCACGCGCTCGAAGGTCGTGGCAGCGAGCGTCATCCGCTCGCGCGCCTTCGGGCCGATCCCGAGCGAGTCCACCAGCACGAGCCGCGGCCCCTTCGGGTTGTCGGCGACATCGTCGAGCAGCGCCTTGCAGGCGCTGTGCAGCCGGTTGGCCCAGCCGCGTTCGCGCGCCCACGTGTCGAGCACGAGCTTGCGGGCTCGCGCGACGACGATGTCGTACGTCGCGAGGAAGCAGGCTTCCTTGTTCGCGAACTGCTCGTAGAAGGCGCGGCGCGAGACGCCCGCGAGGGCGATGACGTGGGCGACGGTGGTCTGCGGATAGCCGCGTTCGTGGACGGCCTCGATCATCCCGCCGTACATGCGTGCCCGCTGGTTCCGAGCTACGTCATCGCGCGACATCCCGTTCGGACCGTGAGGAAGCCTCCGGTACATCGGCGTAGGCCCCCTGTGAGTTCCACTCATCCCCACGATTCGAGATAATAGATCATTTGCGCTGGGAACGCAAGCCTACTTTGGTGCTGCCCTCATATTCTTTATACCGGAATACATCGAGCCCTTCCAGCAGTGTCTCTTGCCGCCAAGCGCCCGGACCGACAGCTCGAACAGGGTGCGTTTGAACGGTACGCGGAGCCCCGCGTGAACGCCCTGTGAACGGCTCTGCAATCAGGTTCAGGCGCTCAGGGTGAGACGCCGCGGACCGGGGTGGAAGCCCAGCGCCAACAGCGTTTCTGCGAGCCCGGAGCCCGTCGCGGCGGCGCCGTCGATCCGCTCCAGGGAGAGCTTCGGGACGCGCCCCGATCGGACCGCCTCCGCCAGTGCGCGAAGCGCCTCGTTCAGAGGGCTCGCCTCGCGCTCGCCGGGCGCGATTCGCACCACCTCAGTGCCGCTAGTGTCATGCCCCCCCACGGCCTCGCCGGCGAGCGTCACGAGCCCGCGGCCGCCACGCTCGACGTACAGCACGGGTTCGTCCTCCACCAGCACGACATAGGCGCCGGCGACGCGTGCCGGGCGGCGCTCCTGCCCCTCGCGTTTGGGCCAGGGCAGCGCGGCGCCGTAGGGCTGCGCGGGGTCGGCGGCGGCGAGCACCTGCGTGCGCGGGCGATCGCGATCGCGGTCTTCGCCGGTGGCGGAAGCGGCTGCCGATGTCTGGACGGAGCCACGCGCGGAGCGCAGCCGCTCGACGGCGCCGGGCAGGGCGAACTGCGCGCCGCCCATCCCCTCGACGAAGTAGCCGCGGCGGCAGACGCCGAGCGTCTCGAGGTTGCTGAGGGTGTCGTAGAGGATCGCGAAGCCCCCCTTCACCCCCTCGGCGAGCACCTGCTCGCGCGTGAGGATGCCGTAGCGCTCCAGCAGCAGCTCCGCGAGCGCGCGGCGGCGCTCGGGGCCGGGCACGCCCTCGCCGAAGATCGGCGCCGTGAGCCCCCAGCGCCCCTGCACCTGCGACTGCGCCCCGGTGCGGCGCGAGCCGCCGAAGCGGCGGGCGGCGGCGCGGCGTTCGGGACGGGCGCGGGCCAGCGCGAGGCGCGGCGCGCGCAGCGGCGCCCAGGCGTCGTTCGTGGCCTCACCCGCCCAGACGAGGTCCCACAGCGCCTCGCGCAGCTCCTCCGCCGGCAGCTCCAGCTGCGCGAGCAGGTCGCTGAAGAAGCAGGGGCTCTGCGCGAGCCGGGCGCGGACCAGCTCGTGCCCCTCGCCCACGGGGGCCGTGGCGTTCGCGGCGAGCGGCGGCGGCCCGATCAGCGGGGCGTCATCGCGGAAGTAGAGGGCGACGCGCCCGGAGCGGTGCAGCGGCCCGGCCCCGACCCAGACGAGCTCGCCGCTGGCGCAGAGCTGATCCAGCCACGAGGGCGAGTAGGCGCCGATCCGGCGCGGCAGCACGTCGCGCTCCCAGATCTCCGCGGGCAGCGCGAGCCCCTGCAGCGGCACGAGCACTTCGCGCAGGCGGTCGACCCCGGCGCCGGCGCTCGCGTGCCGGTCGATCCCCTGCCAGGCGGGCAGGAACGCCGCGAGCGCCTGCTGCTCGGCGGGCTCGATCTCCTTGCGCAGCGCCGCCAGCGAGGCGCGGCGCAGCCGGCGCAGCACCTCGACATCGCACCACTCGCGCCCGCTGCCGCCGGGGCGCAGCTCGCCGCGCACGACGACGCCGTCGCGCTCCAGCTCGCGCAGCACGGCGCCGGCGTCGACGCCGTAGCGGGCGCGCAGCTCCTCGGTGGTGAAGGGCCCGTGCGTGCGGGCGTAGCGCGCGACGAGCACGCGCAGCGCGTCGGGCACGTCGGCGAGGAACGCCTCCGGCAGGCCGCCGGGCGGCGCGGCGGAGAGCGCGTCGCGGTAGAGGCCCGCCTCGTCGGCGGCGACGAAGCGCCGCTCGCCGCCCAGGCGCAGGCGGATCGCCCGCCGTTCGCGCTGCAGCTCGGACAGCAGCGGCTCGGGGTCGATCCCGGCGAGCACCCGCAGCCGCACCTCCTCCTCGTTCAGGTCGCCGACGTGCCTGAGCACGTCGTGCAGGCCGTCGCGGCCCGTGGCCTGGGTTATCTCGGAGCGGTGCTGCAGGTCGTCCTCCACGCGCGCGAGGGCGTCGGGGTCCAGCAGCTCGCGCAGCTCCTCCTGGCCCAGCAGCTCGCGCAGCAGCTCGCGGTCGAGCGAGAGCGCCGCGGCGCGGCGCTCGGCGCTGGGCGTGTCGCCCTCGTACATATAGGTGGCGACGTAGTCGAACAGCAGCGAGGAGGCGAAGGGCGAGGCGGTGGGGGTCTCGACCTCGACGAGCGAGATCTCGCGTGCGTGCAGCGAGCGCAGCAGCGCCTGCAGGCCCGGCACGTCGAGCACGTCGCGCAGGCACTCCCGGTAGGTCTCGAGCACGATCGGGAAGTCGGCGTAGCGGCGGGCGACCTCCAGCAGGTTCTGCGCCTTCAGCCGCTGCTGCCAGAGCGGCGTGCGTTTGCCGGGGTAGGCGCGGGGGATCAAAAGCGCGCGGGCGGCGTTCTCGCGGAAGCGTGCGCCGAACAGCGCCGAGCCGCCGAGCTCGGCGGTGATCTGCTGCTCGACCTCCTCGGGCTCCAGCATGATCAGCTCCGCCGCGGAGGGCAGCGCCTCGGCCTCGTCGGCGTCGAGGTCGGGGAGGTGCAGGACGATGCCGTCGTCGGATGAGATGGCGTCGGCCTCGATCCCGATCCGCTCGCGGATCTGCGCCGCGATCGCGAGTCCCCAGGCGGAGTGGACGCGGCCGCCGAAGGGCGAGAGCACGCACAGGCGCCAATCGCCGATCTCGTCGCGGAAGCGCTCCAGCACGATCGTGCGCTCGCTGGGCAGCACGCGCGTGGCCTCCTGCTGCTCGTGCAGGTAGGCCAGCAGGTTGCGGGCGGCGCGCTCGTCGAGGTCGTACTGATCCTGGAGCGTCTGCGGCTGCTGCTCGACGGCCCAGCGCGAGAAGGCTCCGATCGCCTCGCCCAGCTCCTTCGGGCGCCCGACGGAGTCGCCCTTCCAGAAGGGGACCGCGCCGGGGGCGCCGGGGGCGGGCGTGACGATCACGCGGTCGCGCCCGATTTCCTCGATCCGCCAGGTGGAGGCGCCGAGCAGGAACGCCTGGCCCGGGCGCGCCTCGTAGACCATCTCCTCGTCGAGCTCGCCGACGCGGCGGCCGTCGGGCAGCGTGACGGAGTACAGGCCGCGGTCGGGGATCGTGCCGGCGTTGGCGATCGCGAGCTGGCGCGATCCCTTGCGGGCGCGGACGGTTCCGGCGACGCGGTCCCAGACGATCCGCGCGCGCAGCTCGCCGAACTCCTTGGAGGGGTAGCGCCCGTCGAGCATGTCGAGCACGTTCTCCAGCAGCTCGATCGACAGCTCGGCGTAGGGATAGCTGCTCGTCACGAGCGCGTGCAGCTCCGTAACCGGGATGCCTTCGTCCTCTTGTTCTTTATGAGGGCCGGCTTTCGCCGGCGATGCTGACGCTGACACGGCGATCGCGACGACCTGCTGGGCGAGGACATCGAGCGCGTTGCGCGGGACGACCGTGGGCTCGATGGCCCCTTCGTGCATGCGCTTCGCGACCACGGCGCACTCCAGGAGGTCGCCTCTGAACTTGGGGAAGATGCGCCCGCGGCTGACGTCGCCGACGTTGTGGCCCGCGCGGCCGATCCGCTGCAGGCCGCGCGCGACGGACTTCGGCGACTCGATCTGCAGGACGAGGTCGACGGCGCCCATGTCGATCCCCAGCTCCAGCGAGCTGGTCGCGACCAGGCAGGGCAGCTCGCCGGCCTTCAGCAGCTCCTCGACCTTCGTGCGCTCCTCGCGGGCGAGCGAGCCATGATGGGCGCGGGCGATCTCCAGCGGGACGACGGGGCCGTCGGGCGGCGGGGCGGCGGCCTCGGCGCCCCGCGCCTGCGCTTCCGCCTCGGCCTCAGCTTCGGCGAGCTCCTTCGCGGCCAGCTCGTTCAGGCGCAGCGCGACCCGCTCGGCGGAGCGGCGGTTGTTGACGAACACGATCGTGGAGTTGTGCGCTTTGACGAGCTCCAGCAGCTCGGGGTAGATGGCGGGCCAGATCGAGTTGCGCGTGGACTCGCCTCCCGCGACGGGCTCCAGCGGGTCGTGCCCGGGCTCGCCGGGCTGCGCGGCGCCGGTCCCGCCCGGGGCTCCGGCGCCGCCGGGTTCGCTCATCGACTCGACGGGCACCTCGATCCGCAGGTCGAGCTGCTTGCGCTGCCCGGCGTCGACGATCCTCACCTCGCGACTTGGACCGACGAGGTAGCGGCCGATCTCCTCGAGCGGGTTCTGCGTGGCGCTGAGCCCGATCCGCTGCAGCTCGCGCTCCTCGCCGGGCCGGCGATGCGCGCGCACGTGCGCCTCCAGGCGCTCTAGCGTCAGCGCGAGGTGCGAGCCGCGCTTGGTGGCGGCGACGGCGTGGATCTCGTCGACGATCACGGCCTCGACGCCGTCGAGCATCGAGCGCGCCTGCGAGGTCAGGATCAGGTACAGCGACTCGGGCGTGGTGATCAGGATGTCGGGCGGCTTGCGCGCCATCGCGGCGCGCTCCTTCTGCGGCGTGTCGCCGGTGCGGATGCCGACGGTGACCTCCTCGGCGCCGATCCCGCGCAGCGGCGTTCGCAGGTTGCGCTCGATGTCGTAGGCCAGGGCCTTCAGCGGGCTGACGTAGACGACGCGCGTGCCCTCGGTGGCGGCCTTCGGCTCGCCGCTGAGGCGGTCGAGCGCCCACAGGAAGGCCGCGAGCGTCTTGCCGGAGCCGGTGGGCGCCGAGAGCAGCACGTTCTCGCCCGCGGCGATCGCCGGCCAGGCCTGCTCCTGGGCGGGCGTCGGCGCCTCGAAGGCCCGCGCGAACCACTCGCGGACACGGGGGCTGAAGCTCGACAGGGGCACCGGATTGAGGCTAGCGCGGCGGTGAAGGCCGCCGCCGACACGCGCGGCGCTGGGAGAATTTGCAGCATGCCCGTGCGCGTGGGGCGCGCGGCGCGACGGAGGAGAACGCGATCGATGGCCCCGACTGGGATCTCTGAGGGAAAGCTCGCGACCCGCCTGGCGGAGCGCACGCTGGAGCTGGTCGACGTCGCCTCGGAGTCCGGCGCAGAGAGAGACATCGCCGCGCACGTGCTGGGGGTGCTGCGGGCGGGCGGGGTGCCTGCGCGCGACGCCGGCGACACCTGCGTGGTGGCGGGCGCCACGGGCCGCGGCGGGCGCCCGTTCGTGCTGCTGGCGGGCCACCTCGACACGGTGCCGGCGCAGGGGAACCTGCCGGGGCGGCGCGACGAGGAGGGCGTCATGGGGCTGGGCGCCAGCGACATGAAGGGCGGCGTCGCGGTGATGGTGGAGCTGGCGCTGGCGCTGGCGGGGAGCGCGCGGGACGGGTCCTCGGAGGACGGGGGCTCGCGCGAGCGGGGCGCAGCCGGGGCGCGGGGCATCGTCGACGTGGGCTACGTGCTGTTCGGGCGCGAGGAGCTGCCCTCCTCCGAAGCGGCGCTGGGGCCGCTGCTCGCGCGCGAGCCGGGCCTGGGCGAAGCGGACCTGGCGATCGTGCTGGAGCCGACGGCGAACGTCGTGCAGGCCGGCTGCCTCGGCAACATCGACGCGAGCTGGAAATTCACGGGGCGCGCGGGTCACTCGGCGCGCCCGTGGCTCGCCGACAACGCGATCGACCACGCGGTCGGGGCGATCCGCGAGCTGCACGCGCGCGAGCCGGAACGCGAGACGATCGAAGGGCTCGAGTACGCGCAGGTCGCCTCGGTGACGACGCTGCGGGCGGGCGTGGCGCGCAACGTGATCCCCGGCGCCTGCACGGCGAACGTCAACTTCCGCTATTCGCCGCGCCTGAGCGCGTCGCAGGGAGAGCGCGAGCTGCGCGAGCGCTGCGAGCGCCACGGCGCGCTGGAGCTGCTGTCGAACTCACCGGGGGCGATGCCGCCGCGGGCGAACCCGCTGTTCGCGCGGCTGCTCGCGGCGAGCGGCGTCGCGGCGCAGGCGAAGCAGGCGTGGACGCCGGTGGCGGAATTCGCCGCGGCGGAGATCGAGGCGGTGAACTTCGGGCCGGGCGACCCCGCGATGGCGCACCGCGCGGACGAGCGCGTCGCGGCGGAGGCGCTGCGGGAGTGCTACGAGATCCTGGGCTCGTTCCTGTGCGGTGGGCGATGCGCCTGAACCCGCACGTCGAGCACGCGCCGGGCTACCCGTTCCTGCGGCTGGCCGAAGCGCGCCAGGCGGCGCGCGAGCGCGGTATCGAGGTGGTCGACCTGAGCATGGGCCAGCCCACGGACCCGGCCCCCGCCGTGGTGCGCGAGGCGCTCGCGGAGGCGGTGGCAACGGTGCCGCTGTGCGACTACCCCACGGCGGCGGGCCTGCCCGAGCTGCGGGCGGCGATCGCGGGCTGGATCGGCAGGCGCTTCGGCGCGCTGGTCGACCCCGAGCGCGAGGTGCTGCCGACGCTTGGCGCGAAGGAGCCGATCGCGACGCTGGCGCGGCTGTTCGCGCGGGAGGGCGACACGATCGCGGTGACATCTCCCTCCTACCCGGTGGCGGAGCGCAGCGCGCGAGCGGCGGGCCTGCCGGTGGCGGTGCAGACGCTGTCGGCGGCGGGCGGCTGGCTGCCCGACCCGGGCGCGCTGGACTGGAGCCGCGTGGCGATCGTGTGGGTCGTCACGCCGCACAACCCCACGGGGGCGCCGGCGCCGCTGGAGCTGCTGGACGAGCTGGCGCAGAGCTGCCGGCGGCGCGGGGCGATCCTCGCGGTGGACGAGACCTACTCGGAGTTCTGGTTCGCGGGCGACCCACCGGCCTCAGCGCTACAGCTGCCGGACCGCACGGGCGTCGTGGTCTTCAACTCGCTCTCGAAGCGCTCCGGGCTCGCGGGCCTGCGCTCGGGCTTCGTCGCGGGCGACCCGGAGATCGTCGGGCGCCTGCGCCGCCACCGCAGCGACACCGGCACCTCGCCACAGGCGTTCGTGCAGCGCGCCTCGATCGCGGCCTGGACCGACGAGCGTCACGTGATCGCGGCGCGCGAGCGCTACGCGCGCAAACGCGAGCTGCTCGCCGCGGCGGCGCGCGACGCAGGGTTCGCGGACGCCGGCGCCCCCGCGGGGATCTTCCTGTGGCTGGGCGTGCCGGGCGGCGATGACCTCGCGGCCTATGAGCGGCTGCTGGAGCGCTCGCTGCTCGTCGTCCCGGGCTCCTACCTGGGCGACGGCGGCGAGGGGTACCTGCGGGTGGCGCTGACGGGGTCGGCGGAGACGACGGCGCGGGCGGCGGAGCTGCTGCGGGACGCGGTGGCGGCTCCCGCCGGGGTGGCCTGAGCGCAAACGCGATGCGGGGCCTGACGAAGCCAGGCCCCGCATCGCGACTATTTGCCGAACACCGAGGTGGCGGCGGCGCCTTCGTTTTCATCGACGACCAGCATCAGGAAGAGCGATTCTTTTTCCGCGACGTAAGTCACGCCGAAGGTGCATTCCTGTAGCGCTTTGTAGACCCCGTTGCAGAAGTTCACGGCTTCTTCGGTGTATTTGAAGGATTTTGCGGGGACTTCGTCATGAACGAAGACTTCCGTTTCCGCGGCTTCGGCGGCCTTGATCGTGACGAGGCTGGTACCGCCTTTTTTGACTTCCCGCGGCGAGGCGGACAACTTGAACTTGGGGCCTTCCCCAGCCCTCAGCGAGGCGATGCCGGCTTCGGTCGCTTTCAGTTTGCCCGCGCCGAACAGTTCGCCTTTACCGCCGCCCGTGCAGATGGGCTGTTCCGATTTGGCTTCGTATTCCTCTTCGACGAAGGTTTCTTTGTTCGTGAGTTTGACGCTGGTCGCCCCTTCGCATGTGTCGGTCGCGACTTTGGCGCAGAGCACCTTCCAGCCGGGAGATTTCACGGCCGATTTCAGTTTCTCCCGCTTTTCTTCACCGACGAGCGCCAGTTCCGTTTTCCATGGCAGGTTCACCGCTTCGACGGTTGGTTCAGCACACGTGCCTTTCGTGGTTTTGCACCCGCTGGCTTTGACTTCTTTCACTTCACCGAGCGAGGCGTTTTCTTCGGTGCCAACGGTCCCGGCCTTGACGACCGTGCACTGAACGGCGAGGCCCGTTTTGGTGTCGGCCAGTTTGAGCGTTCCTTCCGAGGAAGCCGCCCTGGGTTTCGAGTTCGCTTCAAGCCAGTCAAATTTTTTGGTCCCGGCTTTCGTGGTGCAGACGTTGTTTTCGTACCTTCCGCCTTTGATTTCCATGCATCCCTGCCATACAGGCGCGAGCGCCGTCGCAGTGCTCGCGGCGACAGCGGCGAGCACAGTCGTCGCGACGACTGTGCTCACCAGTTTCCGAATAGACATTTCAACTACCCCCTAATGGCGTTTCGCCGGTCCGAGCCGGCCCGATCACCGTCGGATGCAGTTACAGCGCGGCGCCGTGATCGCGCACGAGATCGTTCAGCTTCGCCTTGTCGTGGCGCTCGCCCTCGTCCAGGCGCTTGACCACCAGCACGCAGGGCAGCCCGAACTCGCCGCCGGGGAACGAGCGCGGCCGGCTGGCGCCGACGGCGACGCTCCAGGGCGGGATGTGCCCGCGGGCGATCTCCTCACCGCTGTCGGCGTCGAACACGGGGATCGTCGGGGAGAGGATCACGCCCGCGCCGACGACGGCGCCTTCGCCGACGCGCGCGCCTTCGATCAGCATGCAGCGGCTGCCGACAAAGGCGTCGTCCTCGACGATGACGGGGCTCGCCTGCAGCGGCTCGAGCACGCCTCCGACGCCGACGCCGCCGGAGAGATGGACGCGGTCGCCGATCTGCGCACAGGAGCCGACGGTGGCCCAGGTGTCGACGAGCGTGTCGTGGCCCACGTAGGCCCCGACGTTCACGAAGCTCGGCATCAGGATCGAGCCGGAGGCCAGGTGCGAGCCGAAGCGGGCGTAAGCGCCGGGCACGACGCGGACGTTGGCGGCGCTGCGCTTCGGCGGCAGCCGGTCGGCGAACAGCATCGGCCCGGCCTCGGTGTGCTCCATGGGACAGACGCGGAACAGCAGCACGATCGCGCGCTTCAGCCACTCGTGCACGACGACCTCGCCGCCGGGTCCCACTTCCGCGACGCGCACGCGCCCGCGGTCGAGCAGGTCGATCACGCTGAGCACCGTCGCCTGCACGCGCGGGTCGCTGTCGTCCAGCTCGGAGCGGCGCTCCCACAGCTGGGCGATCTGCTCGCGCAGCGAGTCCAGGCCGCCGAAGTCGGCGATGCTGGCGAGCGTCGCCATCTCAGGCGGCCTTCCCCGCGCCGACGGGCTCGGCGGCCCCACCGGCGGGCCGGCGCCCACCGGCACCACCGCCGGCGACGGTGCCGGTACCGGCACCGTCGCCGGGCACGAACACGTCGGGCTCGAATTGCAGCGTGGCGAAGTAGTCGCGCCTTACCTCCTCGGCGCGGCGGATCAGCTCGACGCTGCCGTCACGGCGCAGCAGCAGCTCCTGCGGCTTCAGCCGGCCGTTGTAGTTGAAGCCCATCGCGAGGCTGTGCGCCCCGGTGTCGTGAACCAGCAGCAGGTCGCCGACGCGCAGCTGCGGCAGCTCGCGCTGGATCGCGAACTTGTCGTTGTTCTCGCACAGCGAGCCGACGACGTCAAGCTTCTGGGTCGGGCGCTCGCCGCGATCGCCGCAGAGCGTCAGGTGGTGATAGGCGTCGGCGTACATCGCGGGCCGCAGCAGCGCCGCGATCCCGGCGTCGACGCCAGCGTACTCCCGCCACTTGCTCATGCGGTTGATCACCCGCGTGACGAGCGCCCCGTGCGGCCCGGTGATGTAGCGCCCGGACTCCAGGAACAGCTTCGGCAGCCGCCCGGTGCGCTGCTCGTGCTCGCGCAGCAGCTGGCCGGCGCCGAGACCGAGCGCGTGCACGTCGAGCACCTGCTCGCCGGGCCGGTAGGGGATGCCGAGCCCGCCGCCGGCGTTGACGAACTCCAGCTCGATGCCGAGTTCGCGGTGCAGCGTGTCCTCCAGCGCGAGCAGCATCGCGATCGTCGCGAGCAGCGGCTGCACGGTGAGCACGTTGGAGGCGATCATCGCGTGCAGCCCGAAGCGTTCGGCGCCTACGTCGCGCGCCCGTGCGTACGCTTCGCCCAGCTGGTCGCGGCGCACGCCGAACTTCGCCTCGACGGGCGAACCGATCAGTTTGTCGCCCAGCCGCTCGGGGCCGGGGTTGAAGCGGAACGAGCAGACGGCCGGAACGCCGGAGAGCTTGTCGATCAGCGTGACGTCGTCGACGTTGACGATCGCGCCGAGCGACAGCGCGGCGGCGAACTCCTCGCGCGTGGTGTTGTTCGAGGTGAAGAAGATCTCCTCGCCGCGCGCGTAGCTGTCGGCGGCCAGCTCGAGCTCGGCGATCGAGCTGCACTCCATGCCGAGCCCCTGCTCGCGCAGCAGGCGCGTGATCGTCAGGTTCGGAAGCGCCTTCACGGCGAAGAACTCGTGGAAGGGAAGCCCGCCGAAGGCGGCGTTCAGGCGTTCGGCGCTCGCGACGATGCCCTGTTCGTCGTAGATGTGAAACGGCGTGCCGAAGTGCTCGGCGATCTCCGGCAGGCGCGGTTCCAGGCGCCGCGCGAAGTCCTCGCTCATCGGCATCGCGGCCGCGCCCCTAGGCGGTGCGATGAGCGGTGACGATCGCGCGCGTGCGCGGTCCCGAGAGCGGCCGCCTGTAGACGACCGAGGCGATCGAGACGCGCTTGAAGCCCGCGCGCTTCAGTTCGCCGGCGATCCAGCGCTGGGAGAGCCAGTAGAAGCCGGGCACGTTCGCCGACTGCTGCACGGGCTCGTCGCTTTTCGGCGCGTCGTTGGAGATCACGACGGTGCCGCCGTTGGGCTTCAGCCAGCTGTGGAACAGGCTCAGCGCTTTGTGCGCACCGTCGTGGCCGTCGTGCAAATGGCCGAGCAGGCCGTCGGCGTAGACGACGTCCCAGTACTCGGGCTGGGTGTCCCAGGTATAGAGGTTCTGGCAGAGCGCGGGCACCCCGGCCTTGCGGGCTAGCTCGACGGCCTCTTCGAGCGCGTCGACCGCGAGCACGGGATAGCCTTCGCGCCCGAGCACCCGCTCGATGAACGCGTTGCCCGAGCCGAGGCTGAGCAGCAGGTTTTTGCGGTCGCGGTCGAGCGCGTTGCGCAGGTGCTCGAGGATCCACCAGCGGTACGTGGGCGAGCTGACCGACGGCGTGGTCGAGTCTCCGCGCGCGACGCCGTGCTCCCATTCCTCGAAGATGCTCATCTCCTCGCTACCGGTGAGGTAGAAGGAGCGCAGGTCGTTCTCCAGCGCGTTCGGGTCCGCCATCGAGGTCTCGTGGCGCGCCGCGGTGTCGAGCGTGGCCATCAGCCGTTCACCTCCTGCGTGCGCACGAGGCCGAGGCCGCCGAGCCCGCTGGAGAGCAGCGAGCGCATGATGCGGCCGACGGCGGGGTCGGCGTCGGTCTCCAGGTACCACCTGCCGATGCGGGCGAGGAAGCGCACGAGCCGCAGCACGTCGAGGCCCTTGACGGCGCGGTCGACGAGCGGCAGGAGCTGTGACTGCGCCACCAGCGAGCGGTAGTGCTCGTCGTCGGCGAGCGGCAGCGGGCCGCCGTCGTTGCGCGGGTCCCATGCCTTCATCCACGCGCGCGCGAAGATCCAGCCGGTGTTGCCATCGGCGTCGAGCACGCGATGCTCGGTGATCGGCAGCGACTCGTGCAGCGGGTGGTCGAGGCACATGCCCATCAGCACCATCGCCGCGAGGTCCTCCGCCGCGCAGCCGGGGCGCTCCTCGATCGCCAGCGCGCGCAGCGCTTCGTGCGCGAGCAGCGCGTCGAGCAGGTCGTCGATCAGGAGCGTGCTCTCGCCGCCGGGACCGGTGTCCTGCTCGGTGACGACCTCAGCGTGCAGCACCGCGGTCGGGTAGACGTTGTTGCTGGGGGCGAGCCCGCGCAGGATCTCGTCGAGGTTGTCGCGCCGTTCCTCGCTGGTGAGGCGGACCAGCGTGACGTCGGTCATCTCGGTCATCAGCGAGCGCCAGATCGTCAGCGCGCGCAGGTCCTTCGTGGGGCGCCCGTCGCTGCCGATCAGCGGTAGCTGGCTCGGCGCGCGCCCGCCGGTCTGTACGAGGAGCGGTCCCTGCAGCGAACCCTCGATCACTCCCTGGGCGAGCGCGAGGCGCACGAGCGGCTCGATCCGGGGCACGTACTGAGAGTCGAAGATCGTGCGCTCGAAGCGGACTCCCAGCCGCGCGAGCGTCTCGTTCTGGCCGCTGACGGCCCAGTCGCGGACTGCGTGCCAGAGCTGGCGCGTGGGGCCGTCGCCGGCGGCGAGCAGCGTAAGCAATAAGTCCGCGAGCGCGTCGTCGCGCTCGCCGCCCTGCACCTGGTGCGCGTACAGGCGCCCGACGAAGCGATCGCTCTTCTCCCCGGCGGCCGCGGGGTCGGACTCGTCGGCGAAGCGCATGTAGCCGGCGATCGCGTCGCCCATGTCGCGGCCGGCATCGGCGATCTGCGTCTGGCGCGCGACGTGGGCGCCGGCGGCTTCGAGCGTGCTGGCGAGCGCGTGGCCGAGCGCGATGTTGCGCAGGTAGCCGGCGTGGAGCGCGGTCGTCGGGCTGGGGTCGCAGAAGTCGACGACGTAGGGCGCGCCCTTCAGCAGATCGCGCGTCGCGGGCGGTTGCCGCCGCCCCGCTCCCCGCGCGCCCAGCTCACTCGCTCGTGCGGTGTCGAGCGGTAGCGCGGGCGCCTCGAAGAGCGGGCTCGGCGGGGCATCGATGTGTGCGATGTCGATGGCCATGACGGTGCGGCGAGGCTATTCGGAGGGGTCGAGAAGTCAACTGGCCCGACTCGTGTGAAGCGCCTGCCGTCCGGGCGAGCGTGGGCAAAGCCGCGGAAACTCGGGGTGGTGAAGTGAACTGTGACTTGGAAACAATTGCGCCGATCGTCTGTGACGGTGAAAGAGAGACAAAATCGCCGGTGAAGGAGGCGTCGTGGCTGACGTTTAGCGGGGGTCAGAACCAGTTGCGAAGCGCCCGTGCTTCGCTGGTTAGGCTCGCGGCAGGATGGAGAGCAAGCTCGATCTGGACGCCGGCCTGGTGGAGGCGTGTCGCGAGACGGCACGCGCGATCGCCGACCGCATGGCGGAGGAAACCGCGCAGCGAACGACGCTCTCGGTCGAGCGCTCGGTGACGCGCTTCCTGGGCGTCGACGGGATCAACGAGCTGGACGTGCCGCTGCCGAACGTGCTGGTCGAGCACGTACACGAGCGCCAAGAGCTGGGCGGCGGGATCGCGCGCTGGCTGGGCAACGCGATGATCCAGACGGGCCAGGGCGCGCAGCGCGTGGCGGAGGCCGTCGGCGCGGGCGCGCTCGACCTGCTGGAGCTGCCGCTGGCGGAGGAGGGATCGATCCGCGAGCTGGTCGACCGCGAGTGCGCCGAGCGCATGGGCGAGGTGCACCGCCGCATGCAGGAGCGGCGCGAGCAGCGCGAGCGCCTGGGCGGGCCGCCGCCGCTGCGCTACGTGCTGAGCGCGACGGGCAACGTCTACGACGACGTGGTCCACGCCCTGGCGGTGGCGGAGACGGGGGGCGACGTCGTCTCGATGACGCGCTCGACGGCGCAGAGCCTGCTCGAACACGTCCCCTACGGCCCGACGACGGAGGGCTTCGGCGGGACGTTCGCGACGCAGGAGAACTTCCGCATCCTGCGCGAGGCGCTGGACGAGTGGTGCGAGCGCAACGGCCGCTACATCCGCCTGTCGAGCTTCTGCTCGGGGCTGTGCATGACGGAGTTCGCGACGCTCGGCGCGATGGAGGGCCTGGACAACATGGTGAACGACGCCCTGTACGGGATCCTCTACCGCGACATCAACCCGGTGCGCACGATGATCGACCAGCGCGTCTCGCGCACGATCACGGGCTACTTCGGGATCGTGATCAACACGGGCGAGGACAACTACCTGCGCACGGCGGAGGCGCTGCGCGCGGCGCCGTCGGTGACGGCCTCGCAGTTCATCAACCACCAGCTGGCGCGCGACTCTGGCATGCCGGACGAGCAGATCGCGCTGGGGGACGCGTTCGAGGTGGACCCACCGACGCGCAACGGGCTGCTGTACGAGTGGGCGCAGGCGCAGCTGACGCGCGAGCTGTTCCCGAACTGCCCGATCAAGTACATGCCGCCGACGCGCCATATGGACGGGAACCTGTACCGCACGCACGCCTGCGACACGCTGTTCAACCTGATCACGATCGCGACGGGCCAGGGCATCCAGACGGCGGGCGTGCCGACGGAGGGCGTCTTCACCCCGCACCTGCACGACCGCGTCGTGGGGCTGGAGTGCGTGGACTACGTGTTCAACTACGCCCGCGACATCGGCGAGGAGATCCAGTTCAAGCCCGGCGGGATCATCGTCAGCCGCGCGCACGAAGTGCTGCGCGAGGCGCACGAGCTGCTGGAGCGGATCGCGGCTGTGGGGATGTTCGGCGCGATCGAAGACGGCACCTTCGGCGACGTGCGCCGGCGCGTGGACGAGGGCCGTGGGATGGAGGGAATCGTCGCGACCGACGAGCGCTACTACAACCCGGCGCTCGAGCTGATGGGCGGTGTGCGCGTTGGCTAGCCACGCACCGCCGGGCGAGCAGCCGGCGGGCGGCATGGGGCGCCCGCCGGCCCCCCATGCCCCGGAGGTCGACCTGACGCGGGTCAGGCCCTACGGCGACCACCTGGGCGACGGGATCGTGCAGCTGAGCTTCACGCTGCCGGTGCCGGACGGGGGCGCGGCGCGCAAGGCGGCGGCCGAGCTGGCGGCGCGGCTGGGCCTGGAGCGGCCGGAGGTGGTCCACCACCAGCGCCTGCTCGACGGCTACACGCACTTCCTGATCTACGGGCACGTGCTCCAGACGGTGGACTACACGGCCCAGCAGGGGGGAGAGCTGGACGCGGAGTACATGAGCGAAGACGAGATCGACGGCTACGCCGCGGAGCACGTGGGCCGCCCGATCGTGGTGGTGGGGGCCTGCACGGGCTCGGACACGCACAGCGTGGGGATCGACGCGATGCTGGACCTGAAGGGCTTTCACGGCAACCGCGGGCTGGAAGGCTACGCGGCGTTCGAGGCGCACAACCTCGGCAGCCAGGTCCCGAACGGCGTGCTGGTCTCGAAGGCGATCGAGCTGGAAGCGGACGCGATCCTCGTCTCCCAGACGGTCACCCAGCAGGACCTGCACATCCGCAACCTGACGGAGCTGGTGGAGATCGTGGAAGCGGAGGGCAGGCGCGAGCGGACGATCCTCGCCTGCGGCGGCTCACGTGTTTCGAACGAGCTGGCGAAGGAGCTCGGCTTCGACGCGGGCTTCTCGCGCGGCACCTACCCCGTGCACCTGGCGAGCTTCCTGGTGCGCGAGGTCGCGGCACGAGTGCAGCGGGGCGCGGCGGCGACAACGCAGGGGCCGGCGCGAAACGGGGTGGCGGCGTGAGCGTCCAGGACGTCCAGGACATCGAGGAGGCGGTCGGGGCGGACGAGCGCCGGGCGAAGATGGAGCGCCTGCGCAGCGAGGGGGTGGAGCCCTACCCGCATGTGCGCACGAAGGTCCCGCGCACGTGGGTCGCGGAGCTGCTGGCGGCCCACGACCCGGCGGCGATGGGCGCGGGTGCGCACCCCGGGCTGAGCTACCGGATCTGCGGGCGGCTGGTCGGGCGCCGCGGGCACGCGAAGACGACGTTCTTCGACGTGCGCGACCAGTCGGGCGAGATGCAGGTGGTGCTGCGCGCGGAGGCGCTGGGGGAGGCGGGCTACGCGCGGGCGACGGGCCTGGACATCGGCGACATCGTCAGCATCGAGGGTGACGTGTACGTGACGCAGCGGGGCCAGTTGACGCTGGGCGCGAGCGACTTCACGCTGCTGGCGAAGGCGCTGCGCCCGCCGCCGGACCGTCATCACGGGATGGAGGACACGGGCTCGCGCTACCGCTACCGCGAGCTGGACCTGCTGGCGAACGCCGAGACGCGCGAGATGTTCTTCAAACGCACGAAGGCGATCGAGGCGATCCACGCTGTGCTCCGCGAGAAAGGCTTCACGCAGGTGGAGTCGCCGATGCTGCAGACGCTGGCGGGCGGTGCGGCCTCGCGCCCGTTCAGCACCCACCACAACGCGCTGGACGTGGACCTGCATCTGCGGATCTCGGTGGAGCTGTACATGAACCGCTGCATCGTGGGCGGCCTGGAGAACGTCTACGACCTCGGCCGGGCCTTCCGCAACGAGGGCATCTCCCACCGGCACAGCCCCGAATTCACGATCCTCGAGTGCATGCAGACCTACGCGGACTACATGGACACGGCGGTCTGGTGCGAAGAGGTGGCGGAGCAGGTGGCGCTGCGCACGCTGGGCACGACGAAGGTCGAGCAATACGACGGCCGGGTGATCGAGCTGGCGAAACCGTGGGCGCGGATCACGCTGCGCGAGGCGATCAAACAGGCGACGGGTCTGGACTACCTTGAGGCGAGCCGCGAGCAGCTGCTGGCGGCGCTGGACGACGATCCGGCCGAGCGGGAGAAGAGCTGGGCGAAGCTGGCAGAAGCCGTCTACTCCAAGCACGTCGAGCCGTTCCTGGAGCAGCCTACGCACGTGTTCGACTTCCCGCTGGACCTGTTCCCGATGTGCAAGCGACACAGCGAGGACCCGCGCCTGGGCGAGCACTTCGACACGGTGATCCGCGGGATGGAGGTGCTCTCGGGCGACACGGAGCTGAACGACCCGGTCGACCAGTGGGATCGCTTCGTGAAACAGCGCAACGAGCGCCCGGGCGACGACGGCGATCAGCCGCACCCGCACGACGAGGGCTACGTGCGTGCGCTCGAATACGGCATGGCGCCGACGGCGGGGGGCGGGATCGGCGTCGACCGCCTGCTGATGATCCTTTCGGGGGCGGAGTCGATCCGCGAGGTGGTCCCCTTCCCGACGCTGCGCGAGCTGCGCTAGTTCTCTTCGGCGCTCCGATGTCCCGATGATCTGAATCAGGACAGTCGGAAACGACCTGCGAACACGAGAGAAGGAGAAGACGAGGCAGATCTCCCGTCTTCGCTCGTGCTTTTCGGAGGCTTGAGCGGCGGACGATCGCTGTTTCACCGACCACCAGCCATCTGTGCATTGGGAGGACTACGCTCCTAGGCATGAAGTCCTCACCGTCGATCCGGGGGCATCGACAATGGACGCCGCTGGCACGGGCGCTTTCCGCGGTGGGCGATCGCTGGACGCTGCTGATCGTGCTGGCGCTGTCGCGGGAGACGCTGCGCCTGAGCGTCCTGCGCTCACGACTGCCGGGCGTGAGCTCCGGCGTGCTGGACCACCACCTGAGCCAGATGACCTCGCTGGGGCTGATCTCGCGCCGGCGCTTCCGCGAGATGCCTCCGCGGGTGGAAGTCTCGTTGACGGAGGCGGGGCTGGAGCTGCTGCCGATCGCGGCGGCGCTCGCGCGATGGGGGATGCGCCACGAATGGCCGGCGCCCCCCAGCGACGAGTACGTACGCGCCGACGCGGTGCTGCGACAGCTCCCGGCGCTGCTCGAAGAGCTCGACGACCTGCCGGCGGGGAGCGTCGAGGCGGTCGTGGCGGTCGGCGAGGAGCGCACGGTGCTGAGCTTCGAGGTGGCGGACGGGCGCCTGCGGGCGACCGAAAGCAACGGCACGGCGGCGACGACGCAGATCGAAGGCGACGAGCAGGCCTGGATCGCGGCGCTCGGCCCCGGGCGCGACTACTCCGGGCTGCACTTAGGAGGCCGGCGACGGCTCGCGAAACGGATCTTCGACTCGCTGCCGCGCGACGGCAGCACGCGCGCCAGCCGCCTCGACGGCGCAGGGCCGCGCAAGCAGGGTGCAAACCACGAGGGCACAGACCACGGCGGCGACGGTCACGGGCACCGCGACGGCTCTGGGGCCGGGGCCGGGGCCGGCTAAAGGCAGACGCACGCGGCGCGGACGCTCGAAGGCGACAATCGTCCGCGGGCGCTCGACGGCGACAATCGTCTGTAGACGCTTAGTCTGCGGTGGAGAACACTGCCGGGGATGGACCCCGTCCACGTGGAGTTCGCGGCGAACCTGCGCCGTCACCGCCGACGGCTGGGCCTCTCGCAGGAGGCGCTGGCGGAGCTGTGCGACCTGCACCGCACGGAGATCAGCCTGCTGGAGCGTCGCAAGCGCTCACCGCGCCTGGAGACGATCGCGAACCTGGCGCGCGGGCTACAGCTCTCCTCGGTCTGCGACCTGCTCGAAGCGCAGGCCTGAGGCCCGCCGGCGGGCAGCGCCGGGTCCGCGCAGAGGCGGGGCCGAGAAGGCTGGGGGCGTTGCGCGCGGCCATGGCCCGATCGGTCGGTCGGTCAATCGGTCGGTCGGTCGCCCTCATGCGACGCGGGCTGCGGACACTTTTTGGGGAACCGATGGCGATTGTCCATACAGCCATCCCAGGGCCGCCTGCGTGACGGCACCGCTACCCGACTGTGTATAGACAATTGCTATCACCGGCGCCGATTCGCGTGCCTCTCGGCTTCGCGCCCTTCGGCTTCGCCCCCTCGGCCCCGCTTCCGAGCTGCAAACCCGCAACCGCGACCCGCTCCTACGATCAGGGCTCGCCTGGAGCCCTGAAGCCGAGCCAGTTGAGGCGCGGCGGGCGTCGGACGAACCGATCCGAGACACCGGGCCTTCACGGACACCGCCGCCGGGCGAGAAGCCGCGGCGTCCGCGGAGACCCGGTATCGAGGGGGTGACACCTCGATCTCCTCTCGAGCGCCGTCGGAGAGGGTTAACGACGCTCAAGCTTCTGATTGGCTGGACTGACGCCCAAACGTTGGTAATAGCCCCCGTACCGGTTCCAGCGAGCACGCTACTTCCACATATTGGTCGTGGCCAGACGCGTTTCCGACTACTTCGCGGCGGTCGCGGCGGCACCGGCGGGCGACGGGTACCGAACAGTTGGGCGGCGGTCGCGGACGAGCCTGACGGCGAGGCTGGAGGCAGCCCGGGTAGATAGCCCTGGGGAGCAGCCCTTTGGGAGGGGCAGCGGAGAAGGCCCCGGCCGGGGTCTGGCCACGGGTCGGCCCACGACCCCGGAGGCGCCGGCGGCACCCGCGCGGCGCTTGAGGTCCGCGCCCGCGGGCGTTTAGCTCGTGGCAGGCATGACGAGCGGGCCCGGACGGCGTCGGAGCCGCGGAGCGCAGCTATGAGATGTCGCGTGGGGACGTTGTCGGCTGGAAGGCCAAAGACAGCAGGTCAGACCGGGTGGGCGCCTCACGGGCCGCGTGGTGGCCGACTGGGCATAGGCCCGAACAGTTGCAATCCTTCGTATTTTCGTAATCTAGAAGGTCATTTGCCTTCTCGTACGAAATAAGCGACCATAGGCCGGTCTATCATCCTCTGAAACCGGACTGTTTATCATGATCTAACCTCGCCTCCCCAGGCGACGCAAACGAGTAGCGGGATTTTCCAGGACGAGGAAGAGCCCCCTAGCCCAACGCAAACGGACAGGGACCAAAGTACACATGCCCAGAACTAGTTCAAAAGCTCCAAAAGCATCTGCGCCGGCTCAAGAGCCGGCGTGGTCAATCCCGAGCTTGCGCGAGCCTCGCTACTCGCAGTCGCTCGAGCGCGGCCTGGCGATTCTCAGCTGCTTCACGCCCAAGCGGCCGGTGCTAGGCATTGCCGACATCGCGGACGAGCTCGGCATGAGCCGTTCGACGACGCATCGCTACGTAATCACGCTGCTCGCCCTGGGCTACCTGGAGCAGGGCGCCTCGCGCAAGTACCGCCTGGGGCTACGAGTAACGGACCTGGGAATGTCGGCGCTGAACTCCACGGGCCTGCGCGAGCACGCTCAGCCGTATCTGGAAGAGCTGCGCCAGCGGACCTCCTACACGGTCAGCCTCGCGGTGCTGGACGGCCCGGAGATCCTGTACGTGGATCGCGCGCGCAGCTTCCGCCGCGGCCAGGGGCCGAACGTCGACGTGCGAACGGGCTCGCGCCTGCCGGCGTACTGCACGGCGATGGGCAAGCTGCTGCTTGCGAACTTGCCGGAGGCCGACCAGCGGGAGCTCCTGTCGTCGTTGAAGCTGACGAAGCACGGGCCGAACACGATCACCTCGAAGAAGGCGCTACGGGACGAGCTGAACGACGTGCTGGAGGCGAACTTCGCGGTGGACGACGAAGAGCTGGCGAAGGACCTCTACTCGGTGGCGGCGCCGGTGCGCAACGAGGCGCGCCAGGTGGTGGCGGCGGTCGACATCGCGGTGCCGGCGTCGATGATCACGATCGGCGAGCTGGTGGACGCGCTGGGGCCGCACCTGGTCTCGACGGCGGACCGCATCTCGGCGCGGCTGGGCTTCCGTCGCGACGACGAGCAGGGCCAGTAGCGGCCGGGCGAGCGGGGAGCGGCCGCTTCCCGCTCCGGTCGCGTAGCCTCTGCGGCCGGATGCCCCTCCCGAAGCCTTCCGTGGCGCGGCCCGCCGCGAGCAACCGCAAGCGCCTGCTGGCGCTGCCGTGCGTGCTGGCGCTGGCGCTGGGCCTGAGCGCCTGCGCGAAGACGGTCTCGAGCAACGGCCTGAAAGGCGACTCGAAGGACGCGGCGGAAACGATCAAGAACTTCCAGACCCACGTCACCTCAGGCGACGAAAAGAAGATCTGCGGAGAAGACCTGGCGAAGACGCTGGTGAGCAAGCTCAGCGCACAGGCGGGCGGCTGCGAGGGGGCGATCAAGGACCAGTTGAAAGAGGTGGACAACTTCGAAGTGACGCTGGAAGCGATGCAGGCGTCGGGCACGACGGCGACGGCCCACGTCAGGAGCATCTACTCGGGCAAGAACCGCAAGGGCACCCTCACGCTGGTGAAGGAAGCCGGCAAGTGGAAGATCTCCGGGCTCGGCTGAGCCGCCGAGCCCTCCGAACGCTGATCGCTAGTAGCTGATCCCGTCGATCAGCTGGCCCGGGGAGCTGAGACCGAGACCTTTGGCGAGGATCACGATCGTCTCGAGCCGCGGGGAGCGCTTGCTGCGCTCGAGCAGGCTTATCTCGGTGCGGTGCAGGTCGCACTCGTCGGCGAGCGCCTCCTGTGAGAGCCCGGAGCGTTCGCGCGCGCGACGCAGGTTCTCGGCGAACTGTTCGCGTGGGGTGGCCATCGAGGCTGCACTCTCACGTATGACGGACAAAGCCTCAACAGACAAAGCGCTGCGCGCAGAGTCCTCGGGGGCGCGCTACTCAGGCGAGCGAGCGGCCGTACTGGCGCTCGTAATAGGCGCGGTACTCGCCGGAGCGGATGGGCTCCCACCACCAGCTGTTGTCGCGATACCAGGCGACGGTCTGCTCGAGGCCCTCGGCGAAGCGGACCCGGGGGCTCCATCCGAGCGCGCGCACCTTCTCGGAGGAGAGCGAGTAGCGCCGGTCGTGCCCGGGCCGGTCGGCGACGTGCTCGATCTGGGAGTCGCTGGCGCCGGTGGCGGCGACGATGCGCCTGACGACCTCGATGTTGGGCTCCTCGTCGGGGCCGCCGGCGTTGTAGACCTCGCCGGGGAGCCCGTGTTCGAGCACGTGGCCGATTGCGCGCGAGAAGTCGGTGGAGTGGATCCAGTTGCGGACCTGCATGCCGTCGCCGTAGACGGGCAGGGCGTCGCCGTGCAGGGCGTTAAGGACCATGAGGGGGATCAGCTTCTCGGGGTACTGATAGGGGCCGTAGTTGTTGGACCCGCGGCAGATGGTGGCCTGCAGGCCGTAGGTGTGGAAGTAGCTCTGCACGAGCAGGTCGGCGCCGGTCTTGGTGGCGGAGTAGGGCGAGGAGGGCGCGAGCGGCGAGGACTCGGTGAAGGAGCCCGACTCGATCGAGCCGTAGACCTCGTCGGTGGAGACCTGCAGGTAGCGCAGCTCGGCGGCGCGGGCGGCCTCGAGCAGCACGTAGGTGCCGAGCGCGTGCGTCCTGACGAAGGCGTCGGGCTGCGCGATCGAGCGGTCGACGTGGGTCTCGGCGGCGAAGTTCACGATGGCCTCGGGCGCGGCGAGCTCGATCGCGCGCGCGACGGCGGCCTCGTCCTCGATGGCGCCGCGCTCGAAGCGGAAGCCGGAGTGCTGGGCGATGTCGTGGAAGTTCTCCTCACGCCCGGCATAGGTGAGCTTGTCGAGCACGGTGACCTCGTCGCCGTGTTCGAGCAGACGCTGGCGCGTAAAGGTCGAGCCGATGAAGCCGGCTCCGCCGCAGACGAGCAATTTCACGGGCAGATCCTCTCAGGTGGGCCCGATCGCGCGTCGCGCTCGGGGCACGGCGGGAGCCGCGTCCGGGGCGTTCGTCCGGCCCGCGAGCCCGGTGCCCTCACCGGCGCACCCCGGCGCGCGCGGCGAGGTAGCCGGCGAGCCCGTCCTGCCAGGGGGGCATCGGCAGCACGTCATCGCGCTCGGAGGCGAGCGCGGACCAGGCTGGGCGGGGGGCGGGACGAGCCATCTGCTCGCTGTTGGCGGGCTCGACGCGGCACTCGACCTCGGCCTGGCGGAAGATCTCCTGGGCGAAGCCGTTCCAGGAGATCTCGCCGCCGCCGGTCATGTGCACGAGCCCGCGGACGTCGCGTTCGAGCAGGCCGAGCAGCGCAGGCGCGAGGTGGCCGGACCAGGTGGGCGAACCGACCTGGTCGGTGACGACCTGGACGGCCTCGCGCTCGGCGGCGAGCCGCAGCATGGTCTCGACGAAGTTGCGCCCGTCGAGTCCGTAGAGCCAGGCGGTCCGGACGACGGTGTGCCGGGGGGAGGCGGCGAGCACCTCGCGCTCTCCTTCGAGCTTCGTTGAGCCATAGACGGAGCACGGGCCGGTGGGATCGGACTCGACGTAGGGACGCGGGCGGCCGAGCCCGTCGAGCGGAGCGGTGCCGTCGAAGACGTAGTCGGTGGAGAGGTGCAGGAGCGGCAGCTTCGAGCGCGCGGCCGCTCGGGCGAGGGCACCTGCGCCGAACGCGTTGACGGCATGCGCCCGCTCACGGTGGCTCTCGGCGCCGTCGACGTCGGTCCAGGCGGCGCAGTTCAGGACGGCGTCGATCCCCCCCGGCTCGCCTCGCAGACGATCGAGCAGCCGGTCGACGGCGCCCTCGTCGGTGATGTCGAGCTCGGGCAGGTCCACGGGGACCAGCTCGTGCCCGGCCCTGGCGCCGGCGCGCATGACGTCATGGCCCAGCATGCCTTGGGCCCCTGTGAGCAGCAGCCTCACCTGGGACCGCCCCTCCTCGCGGCGGCGCGGTCGCTCACAGGATCGAGATGTCGGAGTTGTCCCCGACCATGAAGCGGTACGCGCGGGGCTGGCGCTCGCCGCGGCGCACGGTGACGTTCCGGCCGAGCAGCGAGGACTCCATCCGTCCGTCGAGATGCGAGACGACGGAACCCTCGAGCAGGATCGAGTGCTCGACCTCTGAGCCTGTGACCTGGCAACGCTCTCCGATCGCGGTGTAGGGCCCTACATAGCAATCGGTCAGGTGCGCGCCGGCGCCGATGATCGCGGGACCGCGCACGGTGGTCCGCTCCAGACGGGCGCCGGCCTCGATCACGACGCGCCCATCGACCTGCGAGTCGACGAGCTCGCCGTCGATCCGTTCGCTGAGGTTGTCGAGCACGAGGCGGTTGGCCTCGAGCATGTCGTGCAGGCGGCCGGTGTCCTTCCACCAGCCGCGAACGACGTGCGGCTCGACGCGCAGGCCGCCGTCGACGAGATGCTGGATCGCGTCGGTGATCTCGAGCTCCCCGCGCGCGGAGGGCTCGATCGCCCTTGCGGCGTCGTGCACGCTGCTGGTGAACATGTAGACGCCGACGAGGGCGAGGTCGGTGGCGGGCTCGGCGGGCTTCTCGGCGAGGCGCACGACGCTCCCCATCTCGCCCGCGGCGGCGGGTGCCAGCTCGGCGACGCCGTAGTTCTCGGGGTCGGGGACGGGCGTCAACAGAATCAGCGCGTCGGGCTGGTGTTCGCGGAACGCCGCGACCAGATCGGCGATCCCGCCTTGGAGCAGGTTGTCGCCGAGATACATCACGAACGGGCTCGCGCCTAGGAAGGGCTCGGCAGTGAGCACTGCATGCGCGAGGCCGAGCGGCTCGTCCTGCAGGATGTAGGTGATCCTGACGCCGAAGCGCGAGCCGTCGCCGGCGGCCCGTTCGATCTCGGGGCCGGTGTCGGGGGCGATGATGATCCCGACCTCCTCGATCCCGGCCTGCGCCATGGCCTCGATGCCGTAGAAGAGCACCGGCTTGTTGGCGACGGGCACGAGCTGCTTCGCGCTCGTGTGCGTGATCGGGCGCAGGCGGGTGCCCTTCCCCCCGGAGAGGATCAAGCCCTTGAGCGGCTCCATGCGCCGAGCAGCCTAGCGACGCGGCCCGCGAGACGCGCTCGCGACCGACGGCAGCGCTGCCTCGCGTGCCCCGGAGCCGGGCCGCCGAATCAGTAGACGCCGCCGAGCTTGCGGTGGTCCCAGCTCGCCCGGCGCCGCTCGACGAACTCGAGGCCGACGCGTTTGCCGGCCTGCGCCGCGACGAGGTCGCGCGCCTCGGGCGGCAGCTCCGTCAGCGGCGTCTCGCCGCGTGGCACGACGTTGCGCATCATGATCTCGGCGCCGAGCCGGACGACCTCGGCGATCTCGCGATGGATCACGACGTCGCACTCGAGCATCACGCCGCGCAGCTCGGCATAGGCCTCGCCGGCCTCGATCTGCAGCGTCGCGCGCGGGTCGCGTTCGAGGTTCTTCACCTTCTGGGAGGAGGCGTAGGTCCACGACCAGATCCGCGGTCCCGGTTCGCCGGCGGAGTGCCCGCGTAACACGTACCAGAGGGGCATCAGGTGCGGCCAGCCGCGCGTCCCGATCGTGGCGCAGGTGACGGTGCGCTCTTCGGCGAGGAACGTCGCGACCTCCGCGGCGGTCATCTTGATCTGCTCGCGCCGGCTCATGGGCGCCTATTACCCCTCCCAGGACGTTTTCTATGCGGGCTGTAGCTTCGGCTTGCGGCTGGCCTGGCGGCGCCTGGCGGGTTTCGCCTGCGCCTCGGTCAGGCGCACCGTCGCGTCGCGGACGGCCTTGCGGGCGTCGGCGGGCTCGAGCACCGCGGCATCGCCGGCTTCGCGCAGGATCTCGCGCACGAGCCAGTCGACCCCCGCGAAGCTCAGCTCGACGACGACGGCCCCGTCACTGCGCTCCTCGACGACGCGCCTGGCCTCGCGCGCCCAGCGCGAACGCTCGGGCGCGACCCAGACACGCGCGCTGCGCGAGGCCTCGACCTCGCCGGTGCGCAGCCAGCCGTCGACCTCGGCGGCGGGGTCGACCTCGGGGCGCGGCTCGAAGCCCTCGTCGGTGACGGTCACTTTCTTGATCCGGTCCAGGCGGAAGTGACGCATGTCGTCGCGCTTGGGGTCGAACGAGGCGACGTACCAGCCCTCGCGCCCGTTCGTCAGCGCATAGGGCTCGACGGTGCGCCTCACGAGTTCGTCCTCGTTCTCCTTGTAGTACTCCAGCCGCACGAGCTTGTTCGCGACGATCGCCTCGGAGATCTCCCGCGCGATGCCGGAGTCGTCGCCGGCGGCGTTGGCGACCTGCAAGCCCTGCTCCATCGGGTCCTCGCCCAGCGCCGCGACGATCTTCTCGCGCGCGCTGGCAAGCGATCCCTGCGGTATGTGCTCGCCGATCAGGTCGATCGCCGCGACGAGCGCCTTCGCCTCCACGGGCAGCAGCCGCGCGGGGCGGTCGAAGTTGTCGCTGTAGGGCTCGGGATCGACCTCGATCTCACCGGCCAGCTCGTCGATTTCGGCATACAGCACGTAGGAGCCGCCGCCGAAGTTGACGACGTTCAGGACGTTGACGTCCTCCTGAAGCTCCTCGTCGGTGAGTTGCAGCCGCTCGCGCAGCTCGGCGATGCGGAGGCGCTCGCCGGCGCGGCCGGCCTGGATCAGGATGCTGGCGAGCGTCACCAGGCGCGCGAAGCGCTCGGGACGGATCGCCGCCTCAGGGCGTCCCGGCCCGTCGTCCTCTTCGGCGCGGCGCGCGGCGCCGCGCGCCCGCGCGGGAATTGCGCCGCTGGCGGGCTTGGCGTCGGCGCCGGGCAGCGTGCGTCCGTGCCGGTCCTTCAGCAGCTTCAAGCGCCGGGCCATCTCTTTGCTCAGCTCGGCAGGCCCCTGGAGCGTGGCGTTCGCCCCGAGGCCCAGCACCCAGGAGATGACGCCACGCGGATTCGAGTAGCTGGTAAGGAAGAGCTTGTCGCCCTTGCCGGCGCCGGACACTCCCGCCGCGTCGCGGATCTCCCCGTAGCGGCCGAAGTGGCGCTCGATCTGCCAGGCGATGCTCTCGGAGATCAGCACTTCCGCGACGCCCTGCTCGTCGCCGAGCTGCCAGTCCGCGCGGTTGGCGTACGCCCGCGGGTCGAAGTCCGCGGGACGGCGGAAGTCGTGCTCTGCCTTGGTGGCGTAGGAGACCTTGCCGCGGATGCGGGTCAGGCGGAAGACGCGGATCGCCTCGCGCTCGTGCGAGTAGCCGAGCAGGTAGAACTGCCCGCCCTGGAACAGCAGGTGGTAAGGATCGACCTTGCGCGGGCCCACCTCGTCGCGCTCCATCGTGTAGTAGTCGAACAGGATCGTCTTGTTGCGGAAGATGGCGGTCTCGACCTTCGCGAGGCGCGCCGACAGCTCGTGCCCTCCGGCAGAGGCGGTGATCCCCAGCGCGACCGAGCGCTGCTCCGGCGCGCGCAGCGGGCTGGGCCGCCCCCAGGTGATCTGCTGTAGCGCCAGGCGCAGCGGCTCCGCGTAGGCGAATTCGCCGTCGAGCAGGCTCAGCGAGGTCTGGAGCGCGGCCAGCTCCTGATCGGTGAAGGCGATCGGCGGCAGGTGGAAGTTCTCGGGGCGCAGCGAGTAGTTCTCCTGCTCGGCGGCCCCGTCCGCGGGCCGCTCGACCGTCAGCTGGATGCGCAGCGATTCCAGCTCGGAGCGGTCGGCGTAGAAGCGGCGCGCGAAGGCGTCTTCGTTCATCCCGCTGTAGCCCTCGACGTCGCGGCGGATCTCCAGCGCCGTGACCGGGCGACGCTCGGCCATCAGGTAGGAGATCAGCGACAGCTGGCGGATCAGCTTCTCGGTGTCCTTCGCCATGAAGCGAACACCATAGAAGTTGGTGGGGAGGCCGCTCCAGCGCGAGCGGCCCAACGAGCCGCTATTTGCGCGTTTTGCGCCGCCTCAGGCGGCTTCGCGCGCGGGCTCGTCCGTGAATGCGATCTGCCCGCCCACTTCCGCGGGCGCGGCACCGGCGTCTGCCAGCTCGGGCACGGTCCGTGCGGGCTCGCGGGAGTCCGCGGCCGCTGCGGCGGGTCGCTCGGGCGCGGGCGCCGCCGGAGGAGCCGTCTCGACCCGCTCGCCGAAGAACGCGCTGCCGCCGATCCCGCGGTCGAAGCCCGACCACGACGCCCCGGGGGCGAGCTCCTTCTCGATCCGGTCGAAGCTGCCGAGACGACCGCCAAGGTTGTCGATCATGTGCACGAGCGTCGCCTCGCGCGTGCAGGGCACCACGGGGCTCCCGTGCTCGAGCGAGCCGTGGTGGGAGAGGATGATGTGGCAGACGGCCTGGGCGAGCGGCGGCGGGAAGCCGTCGATGTCCTCGATCGCGCGGCGGATGCGGTAATAGCCGAGCGGTATCTCCCCCTGGAGCTTGCCGGCGTCGGTGAGGTCGATGTTGCGGGGGTCGTCGGTGTAGGCCTCGAGCTTGCCGATGTCATGCAGCAGCGCGCCGGTGACGGCGACGTCGCGATCGATGCCGGGGAACGTCGCGCTGATGGCGCTGACGGCCTGGGCGACGCCAAGGCAGTGCTCGAGCAGCCCGTGGCGATAGGCCTGGTGGTAGTACTTCGCCGCGGGCGCGTCGCGGTAGCCGGCCCAGATCTCCGAGCCCTCGCCGAAGACCTGCTCCAGCAGCACGCGCAGGTGCGGCTCCTGAACGGTGTCGATCAGCTCGCGCACCTCGCGCTCCATTTGCTCGACGCCGTGGGGCGGCCCGTCGAGCAGGTCCTCGAGCGAGAAGGTCCCGGGCTGCGCGACGTCGAGCCCGTGCAGGTTGATCTGCGGTCCGAAGCGCGGGTGGACGGTGTAGCGGCCGCGGACGTGCACCGGCTGCCCGGCCTGCGCGAGCTGCTCGACCTCGGAGAGCTCCTCCCAGACCATGCAGGCGAGCGCTCCGGTGCGGTCGCCGAGCTGTAGGCGCAGGTAGTCGCCGCCGTCGCGGCGCTGGCGGCGCTCGGCCTGGCGCACGAGCAGCACCTGGTCGATCTCGAGGCCGTCTGTCAGCTCGTTGACGAGCACGAACCTGAAGGTAGATGGGGGTGCGGACGCGACGCGCGGATCGCTGCCGCGTACGGCTCGCGGCGCTCGAACCGGCGCAGCGTCAGCGCACGGCGGGACGGTTCCCGCTCCGCTCGAGCTGCGTCAAGCGTCCCGACAGCTCCTCCAGGTGCGAGATGATGGCGCGCTCGCCGTCACTGAGACGCTCCTCCTCCGCTTCGGCGAGCGGCACCTCGCGGCTTGCCACGAACCTCTGCGCGACCGCCGCCGTGAGGATCGAGAAGACGCCGATCCCCGCGAGCATCAGCACGATCGCGATGCCCCGCCCGGCATCCGTGTGCACGTTCGAGCTTTCGCCGTTCGTGGTGACGAAGCCGATCGCCCACCAGATGCCGGTCCAGTCCGAGACCGGTTTCGTGGCGGTGGTCTCGACCTGCGCCAGCACAACCCCACCCGCGAGCACGAGGAACACCGCGACGGCAGCGACATATCTGACGCCTTCGAGCGAGAGCAGCTCTCTTGAGATGAGCTGAAAACCTCGCACGGCCCGAAGCAGGCGCAGCAGGCGGAACACGCGCAGCGCCTGAATCGCGGCGGGGGCGAAAGGTGGCGTCAGCACGAGCATCGGCAGCGCGAGCGGATAGCTGCGCATCCACGCACGCCAGTCGCGTGCCAGCAGGAGCACGGCCAGGAGCTCGACGAGGAACGCGAGCCAGATGGCCCAGTCGCCCACGACGGCGAGCGTGTGCCACCAGGAGGAGAGCGGCTGCTCCTCGAGGATCAGGTCGGGGATCACGAGCAGCGCGGCGATCATCAGCGGAACGCGCAGCTTCGCGTCGACCTCTGCGGCAGTCGTGCTGTGAAGCTTCATCGAGATCTGTTCGACCCCCGCGAATCCCGGCTTTAGGACAGGCCATGCAGAGCCTTCTGCTAAAGCTCGGCCGATGACGCCGCCGTTCCTGCTGTCCGTGCTGGACCAGTCGCCGATCGCCCAGGGTTCGAGCGGCGCGCAGGCGCTGCGCAACACGATCGACCTGGCGCAGCTCTGCGACGAGCTTGGCTATCACCGCTACTGGGTCGCGGAGCACCACGGCGGCCCGATGCTGGCGGGCCCGAGCCCCGAGGCGCTGATCGGCCCGCTGGCGGCGGCCACGACGCGCATCCGGATCGGCAGCGGCGGCGTGATGCTGCCCCACTACAGCCCGTTCAAGGTGGCGGAGACGTTCAGCCTGCTGGCGGGATTGTTCCCGGGGCGGATCGACCTGGGCATCGGCCGCGCGGCGGGGACCGACCCGATGACGACGTTCGCGCTCCAGCGCGACCGCCGCCAGGCGGCGGCGGACGACTTCCCTCAACAGCTCGCGGAGCTGCTGGCGTACCTGAACGATCGAATGCCCCCGGACCACCCGTTCGCGCGGCTGGCGAAGACGCTGCCGGGGCAGCCCGAGAAGCCGGAGTGCTGGCTGCTGGGCTCCTCGCCGCAGAGCGCGATCTGGGCGGCGGAGCTGGGACTGCCCTACGCCTTTGCGGACTTCATCAACGCGGGTGGCGCGCAGATCGCGGCGCTCTACCGGGAACGCTTCGCGGAGCACGAGCACGATGAGGACCTGCGGCCCCGGACGGCGGTTGCGGTGTGGACGATCTGCGCGGAGTCCGACGAGGAGGCGCAGCGCCTGGCGGCGAGCGGGCGGATGGCGTTCACGCTGCTGCGCCGTGGAGAACTGGTGGCGGTCCCGCCGCCGGAGCAGGCGTTGGAGTTCCTGGAGGAGGAGCGGCGGGCTCGCGAGGCGGGCGGCGCCGAGACGCAGCCGGCGGGGCAGCCGCGTGCGCAGCGGCGCACGGTGGTCGGCTCGCCGGAGCGGGTGCGAAGCGAGCTGGAGGCCGTGGCGGCGGAGTACGGCGCGGTCGAGGTGATCGCGGTGAACGTGCTCTACGACCATCAGGCGCGCAGGCGCAGCTACGAGCTGCTGGCGGAGGCGTTCGCGCCGGAGGCTGAGACGGCCGGGTCGTAGTTCCGACTTGCGCATCGGTTAGTAGATGTGGAATGTCGGGCGACATCCCGGACGGGACTCTGCGGACCTGGCAGCAGATCCGCTCACAGATGACGGGCTCCGTGCTGCTGCTCGGCAACGGCTTGAGCATCACGTCTGGCCACGCTTCGAGTACGGATCGCTGTTCGACCACGCCTGCATGGGTGAGCTCGGCGCGCGCGACCGGGAGCTGTTCGCGGAGACCCCTAACTTCGAGACGGTGCTCGCCGACCTGAACACGGCGATCCGCGTGAACGAGACGCTTGGCGTAGACCCGGAGCCGGTCTATAAGCGCTATCGCAGCATCCAACGGGCGCTGGGCAGGACGATCCGCGAGGTCCACGTCCTACGCGGCGAGGTCTCACGCCGCAAGCTCGAAGCGATACGCGACGTGCTCACCCGCTACGAGTGGATCTTCACCACCTCATATGACCTGCTGATCTACTGGGCGATGGGCTGCCGGGGAGTCTGGACACCGTTCGTGGACGGGTTCCACGCCAAGCGGGGCGATCGCCTCATGTTCGAAACGGAGAGCGATGTCGTGCACGAGGGGAAGATCCCCGTGTACTTCCTTCACGGCGCCCTCCATCTCGTGGTCGGAAGCTCGGGCGCCACCTGGAAGCTGCGCGGCCAGAACGATCTGCAGACGATCCTGGACCAGTTCGGGGGGCCGATCGCGGGCGACCCACAGGCGCGGCCGCTGCTCGTGACCGAGGGCTCGGCCCGCGAGAAGCTCAGGGCGATCGAGGGCAACGCATACCTCGCGCGTGGGCTCAGACACCTACGCGAGACAACGCTGCCCGTCGTCGTCTTCGGCAGCCGTCTCGGGGAGAGTGACGATCATCTGATCGCCGCCCTGAACGAGCACCCGAACCGAGCGGTCGCGGTCTCGATGCTGCCGGGCACGAAGCGCCTGCTGGCGAGCAGCCAAAGCGACATCTACGGCCGCCTGGAGACGGAGACGCTTCTGTTCTTCGATGCGACGACGCACCCCCTGGGGGATCCACGCCTGCGCTGCTAGGCCCTGCACGGAGGCGCCTCCAGAGTGCCATCCTAAGCTGGGCCTATCTTCGTTTGCGGACACAAACAAGTAGAGGGAAGGTCACCGATGGCCGTCAAGCGTTACGTGAAGCAGAACGGGCAGGGCAGTTGGGACGTCCTCAAGGAGGGACACCGCCGCTCGGCGATCCAGGCCTCGAGCAAGGAGGCCGCCGTCCGGCGTGCCAGGGCCATCGTGCGCCGCGAAGGCGGTGGCGAGGTGCGCGTGATGAGCGAGATGGGAAAGATCACGGACGTACGCACCGTGGCGGGCGAGGCTCGTCGCAACAACAACAGCAGTAGCAGCAGCACTGCCCGCAAGACCGCAGCCGCTCGCTCCTAGCGCGGACGCCCTACCCGCCCCGCTGGGCGAGGAACGCCTGGGTAAGCCGCTTCGGCGCCCGCGCGAGCCACGCCTCGACGATGGCTTCCTCGAGCTCGCCGGGCGCGATCCGGTCGAGCCGGATGAGGATCGCGGCGTAGCCCTCGAAGTGCGAGGTGGTGAAGTAGACGTCGGGATCGTCTTCGAGCAGCGCCTGCTTCGCGCCAAGATGCTCGACGCGCGCGCCGAGGATCGGGGCGCCGGGCGCGGGCGCGCCCCTGCCAAGCTCCTCCGCTTCCTTCGTCCGCAGCGGGCGCTCCCAGACGAACAGCTTCTGCTTCACGCGCCACTGACGTTTCTCGCGCGAGACGCGCTCCTCGCTCTCGGGCAGTGAGAGGGCTATCCGGCGGACATCCTCCCAGCTGCTCATCCGCCCTTTCTACTACCGCGGGGCGGCACCGTGCATCGGCACGTCCGGCTTGGCGTCCGGCCAGGCGAATCCGCGGCCGGCCGAACCCGGCCAGGTCCGACACCAGGCGCCGGCACGACACCAGAGGCGCCACGGGTCGGCACCAAGCACGGCGCTTCTTACCGGGCGCCTGCCCCTCAGCGCAGCTGCCGCGGCCGCCGCAGCTGCCAGACGGGGGCGCGATGGCGACGGCTGGCGACGAGCAGCTCGGCGATCGTCAGGGCGATGGCGATGAGCGGGATCAGCAGCAGGAGCGAGAGGTCGCGGCCAGGAAGCCCGACGCCGAGCAGCGATTCGGTCAAGGAGGAACTCTTGGGCAACGAGCTCGTCCGCGACGGGGCAGCGGCCGGATGGCGATCGGGGCTCCGGGTTTCGCCCGCGGGTCCAGAGCCACCGGTCCAAGCCAGCCGCGAGGCAGCGGTGCTCGCGCCTCCGGCGACCAGCCGGGAGGCAGCTGTCGCAGCGGGGGCGACGCCGCCTGGCCCGCCGACCGCTCGCTTCGCGCCACCACCCGCGCTCGGCGCCTTGCCGTAGCGCGAGAGCGCGTGGGTGGCGGCGGCGGGCGCGGCGTGACCGCCGAGCTGCGCCGCGCTGCCGCCTCCGGTGGCCGTCTGCGCGTGCGCCGGGCTGGCGCCTCCACCCCCCGTCGAGGCGACGCCGGTGCCGTTGCCCGCGAGCGCACGTGGCGTCTCCCTGACGGGCGGTACGGCGCCGGTCGGCGGCGACGCTTTGACAGAGACGGGCGGCGTGCCGGCCGGGCCCGAACTCGTCTGCGCGGTGGCCCTCGGAGCTTTGACCGTGACCGCGGGCGGTTCGCCGCCGCGGCCGGCGGATTTCGGAGAAGTCGGTGAGGCGGTGGGCGCTTCGATCGAGATCGTGGGCGCGGCGGGCGCCGCCGGGACGGTTCCGAGCGCGCCGAGCGCGGCGGCGGCGGATGAGGTCACCTGCGCGGTCGAAGCGAGCGTGTTCGTGGCGTCGGCGGCGAGCGAGGGCAGCGCGGGCGCCGCGCCAAAAGCGGGGGCGGCGATGCCGAGCGCGGTGACGGCAAGCGCACCGGCGAGGGGCGCGATGTGGCGAGCCCGGCTGGGCCGCCGGAGAAACTGCTGGATCTGCGAAGGGAAACGAGCCATCCATAACTCCTAGAACATTCGTCCACCGGGATTTAGATGCTCTTTACCCCCGTGTAACGCGCTCTATTCACGCTGCCGTCAGGAGCGTCTGGTAGCGCGCGGAGCCGCGGTGGCGCAGGGGCTTTCGTGACCAGCCGCGATCGGAGCATGGCGAACCTTCACGGCCGCGATCGGAGCACGGCGATTCTCCGCAGTCGCGATCGGGCGCGCCGATCCTCGCGGCGCCTACGGCTCGAGCCGGTGCGGCCCGCGATACAGGAACGTCACCTCACGGACGTTGTCCTGCCCGAGCATCTGCATCAAGAGGCGCGTGAGGCCAAAGCCGAAGCCGCCGTGCGGCGGCGCGCCGAAACGGAAGAAGTCGAGGTAGTACTGGATGGCGTCGGTGTCGACCTTCTTCTCCCGGGCCTGCTCGAGCAGCCGGTCGTAACGGTGCTCGCGCTGGGCGCCGGTGGTGAGCTCGATGCCGCGCCAGAGCAGGTCGAAGCTCTTGGTGACGGTGGGCTCCTCGTCGTAGCGCATGTGGTAGAAGGGCCGCACGGAGGTGGGGTAGTCGGTGACGAAGGTGAACTCGTGGCCGTGGCGCTCCTTCACGAGCGCCGAGAGCGCGCGCTCGCTGGGCGGGTCGAGGTCGTGGCCTGCGGGGGGCGGCTGGTGGCCGGCCTCGCGCAGCTGCTGCTTGGCGTCCTCCAGGGCGATGCGGGGGAAGGGCACCTCGGGCACGACGAGCGCGGTGTCGAAGGTCTGGGCGATCTGCTCACCGTGGGCCTCCTTGACGGCGGCGAGCGTGTGGGCGAGCCAGCGCTCCTCGAAGGACATGACGTCCTCGTGCGAGTCGATCCAGGAGATCTCGGTGTCGACGCTGGTGAACTCGGTGTCGTGGCGCGAGGTGAAGGAGGGGTTGGCCCGGAACACGGGCCCGACCTCGAACACCTTGCCGAAACCCGCGGCCATCGCCATCTGCTTGTAGAACTGCGGCGACTGGGCGAGCGTGGCCATGCGGTCGAAGTACTCGAGTTTGAAGAGCTCGGCGCCGGACTCGGTGGCGGCCCCGGTGAGCTTCGGGGAGTGCAACTCGATGAAGCTTTCTTTCGCCCAGAAGTCGCGCATGGCGCGCTCGGTGGTGGTCTGCACCTCGAAGATCAGCCGGCGGTCGGGACGTCGCAGGTCGAGGTAGCGCCAGTCGATCCGCTTGTCGAGCGCGGAGTCGGCGGCGATTGGCAGCTCGGGCTCGGCGAGCGAGTCGACCTCCAGCTCCTCGAGCTTCAGCTCCAGGCCCCCGAGGTTCACGCGCTCGTCGGCGCGGACGGTGCCGACGAGGGTGACGGCGGACTCCTCGGTGAGCGCGGAGACGCGCTGGTTCAAGTCGCTGGGCTGCTCGTCCTTGGCGAGCACGACCTGGGCCATCCCGGTTTCGTCGCGCAGCACGACGAACTGCACCCGCTTCTGGTCGCGCAGCGCGTTGACCCAGCCGCGCAGCTTGACGCGCTGGTCGATCTTCTGCGGGAGCTCGGCGACGGTGGTGCGGTCCACGCGCCGGACCCTATCCAAGCGGCGCGCTCGGGGCGGGCGGGAGGCGAGGGGCCTCGTCGTATCGTGAGACGCCGGGCTGGGAGCGCACGGCGGTCCACGACACGACGGCGAAAGGGTGGAGCACGATGCAGAAGCGCAAACTCGCGGACCTCGAGGTATCGGCGATGGGCCTGGGCTGCATGGGCATGTCGGCGTTCTACGGCGGCACGGACGAAGCGGAGGGAATCGCGACGATCCGCCGCGCGCTGGAGCTGGGGATCGACTTCATCGACACGGCGCAGCTGTACGGGCCGTTGACGAACGAGGAACTGGTCGGCCGGGCGATCGAGGGCCACCGCGAGGAGTACGTGATCGCGACGAAGTTCGCGCGGCGGGTCGACAAGGCGACGGCGGGCGACATGTCGACGATCGGCCCCGTGGACGGCTCGCCGGATTACGTCCGCTGGTCGGTCGAGGGCTCGCTGGAGCGTCTGAAAACGGACTACATCGACCTCTACTACCAGCACCGCGTGGACCCGAAGACGCCGATCGAGGAGACGGTGGGGGCGATGGCGGAACTGGTGGCGCAGGGCAAGATTCGCCACATCGGCCTCTCGGAGGCGGCGCCGGAGACGATCCGCAGGGCGCAGGCGGTGCACCCGATCACGGCGGTGCAGACGGAGTACTCGCTGTGGACGCGCGACGTCGAGGCGGAGATCCTGCCGACGTGCCGCGAGCTGGGGATCGGCTTCGTTCCCTACTCGCCGCTGGGCCGCGGCTTCCTCTCGGGCCGCTTCTCCTCGCCGGAGGAGCTGGACGAGGGCGACTTCCGCAAGCACGGGCCGCGCTTCACGGGCGAGAACCTGGAGGCGAACCTGGAGCTGGCGGCGAAGGTCAGGGAGATCGCGCAGGACAAGGGCGTGACGCCGGCGCAGCTGGCGATCGCGTGGGTGCTGGCGCAGGGCGAGGACGTGGTGCCGATCCCGGGCACGAAGCGGCGCGAGTACCTGGAGCAGAACGCGGCGGCGGCGGAGGTCGAGCTGACGGCGGAGGACCTGGCGCGGATCGAGCAGGAGCTGCCGCAGGTCTCGGGGGCGCGCTACGACGAGGCGGGGATGGCATCGGTCAACCTCTGAGACCCGTCCGATAGGAGGAGCGGCGGCGTGTAGCTACCATCGCCATCACTCCACAGGAAGCGAAAGCCGCTCCTCCTCGAAGCTGCTCCTCCACCGCGCCGCGCGAGTGAAGACTCAGCGCTCGCCGAGCAGCCCCCGCAACATCCGCAGCATCGCGGAGACGACGACGGTGCGCGGCACCTCGGGGCGCTGGAGCCACCACAGCGCGAGCCCGGTGAGCGAGCTGCGGATGATCTCGCCGAGCGGCTCGAGCTCCTCCTCGGCGAGCGGCGGCCCGAACTCGCGCATCATGGCGACGTCGGCGGCGCGCTGGCGGCGGCGCAGCTCCAGCTGAAGCTCCTTCAGGGCGGCGTCGCCGGTGATGTCCTGGAACAGCAGGCGCGAGCTGTCGGGGTGCTGGGCGACGTGCTCGAACCATGCGTCGATCATCGCCTGCAAGCGCTGCTCGACGGTCCCCCGGGTGTCGAGGAAGGTGCCGAGCGGCGCGGCGGCGAGCTCGTCGCGCCGCCGCTCCATCAAGCGCATGCAGAGATCCTGCTTTGACTGGAAATGGCGATAGAGCATGGGCTTGCTGACGCCGGCGGCGGCGCAGACGTCCTCGACGGTGGTGGCCTCGTAACCGTGCCGGGCGAACAGGCGGGCGGCGGCCTGCTCGATCAGCGCGCGGCGCTCGACGGCCGGAAGTCGTTGCTTGGTTGCCATTTGGTATACTGAACAGTAACATGCAGCGCAGACCTCCGGAATCACCGGCGTGATCGCGTCGTTCCACCTGGCGGAGGTGGGCAGGCGCGGAGGCTTGCGCCTGCTGCGCAGGAAGCTGGCGCCGGGCGACGCGCCGGGCCTCCGCTACGGCGTGCTGGCGGTGGCGGCGCCGCTGGGCGCAAGCAGGCTGCCGCGCCCGGACCCGGGCCGCGTGGCGCTGATCGCGGCGTGGGAGGACGAGCAGGCGCTGGATGGCTTCCTGGCGGAGCACCGGCTGGCGCAGGCGCTCCGCGACGGCTGGCGCGCGCGCCTGCAGCCGGCGCACATCTTCGGGGCGTTCCCGCCGCTGGACGGGCTCGTGGGCGAGGACCCGCCGAGGATGTCTGAGGATGAGCCGGCGGCGGCGCTGACGATCGGGCACCTGCGCCTCTCGCAGACGCGGCGCTTCCTGAAGGCGGGCCTGGAGGCGGAACGCCTGGCGGTGCAGGACCCGGCGATGCTGCGCGGGACGGGGCTGGCGCGGCCACCGCACCTGGTGGCGACGTTCTCGCTGTGGCGCACGACGCGGGAGATGCGCGCATACGCGGGTGGCGGCTCTGGCCCAGGGCATCGCGCGGCGGTGAAGGCTCACGCGGAGCGCCCCTTCCACCACGTCTCGGCGTTCATCCGCTTCCGCGCCTACGGCACGGAGGGCGAGTGGGACGGCGAGAACCCGCTGCGGGAGCAGATGCCCGCCCCGGCGCCGCTCGCCTGAACTGCTCGCGGAGGCCCCGGGGCGGGAAGCTCGGTGGTCAGTCGTTGAAGCGGGCCCGGCTCAGGCGGGGCAGGGGAAGAACCATTTGCGCGGTTCGCTGGGCGGCGGCTTCTTGGGGCCGGTGTAGGTGAGCGAGAGTTTCAGGTAGACCATCCCGCCCTTTTTGCATTTTTTGTGGCCCTGCGCCTTGATGGTGACGGGGTAGCTGACGTTCTTGCCTTCGGCGCAGTTGGGTTCGCAGGTGTTCGAGACGAAGGTGCCTTTCGCGGAGGCGGGGTCACTGCCAAAGTTCGACCAGCTCAGGTTCTTCAGGTAGGTGTTGCCGTCGCCGCAGGTGAGGGTCAGGCGCTTCGGCTTCGAGGAGGCGTTGTTGCAGTTGGTGACCTTCAGGGGCGCCGCCGCGGAGGCGGAGAGCGCGAAGGCGGCGAGCACGATCGCCGCGGCGAGCAGGCAGCTCGCGATGAGGTGATGCTTGGGGAGTTTGTCCATGCGCGGATATTCCACGCCCCAGGACCCGATCCTCCGCGGGCGACGCTTCCCCCTCACCGCATCCTCGCCCGCCCGGCGACCCGGCGCCCAGCGACCCGACGCCCGACGCCCGACGCCCGACGCCCAGCGACCCGACGCCCAGCGACCCGGCGCCGGCGCGCCCGGCCGAATCAGCCTGCGCGGCGGCTCAGGCGTCCTCGGGCGCGAGCTCGACCTCGACGGCGAGCTCGTCGGCCTCGGCGGTCTCGACGAGATCGATGGAGCCGGCGGCGCGCAGGTCGCCGAGACCGAGCTGCAGGGCGGCGAGCCGCTGGGGGGTGTCGCGAACGAGCAGGCGCGCGACGGGAGCGCGCATGGGGCGGCGCGCCTCGGACTTGGCCTTGCGCACTTCCTTGAGGACGTCGGCGGCGACGGCGAGGGCTTCGTCCTCGACGGCAGCCTCCCCGGCCGCCGGGGCCTCCCCCACCTCGCCGAGCGCCTCGCGGAGCTCCCTGGCGTCGGGCCACCGGGCCCGGTGCACGGAGCCGTCCTGCCACCAGGACCAGACCTCCTCGGCGACGAAGGGCAGGAACGGCGCGAGCAGCCGCTGGAAGACGGAGAGGGAACGACGCAGGGCGCGGCTGACGGAGGCGGCCCCGTCGCGCCCGGCCTGCGTCTGGCCGCTGTCGTAGCGACGCCCCTTGACGAGCTCGAGGTAGTAGTCGCAGTACCACCAGAAGAAGACCTCGACGCGCTCAAGGGCGCGGGCGTAGTCGTAGTCCTCGAAGCTCTCGGTGGCCTCGGCGACGGCCCGGGCGAGCCGCGCGATCATGGCCCGGTCGAGGGGGCTGCCGAGCGCATCGCCTTCCCGGGGCAGGTCGGCGAGGGCGAACTTGGAGGCGTTGAGGAGCTTGACGGCGAGCCGCCGGCCGACCTTCATCTGCTGGGCGTCGAAGGCGGTGTCGGTGCCGGGGCGGCCGCTGGCGGCCCAGTAGCGGACGGCGTCGGCGCCGTACTCCTCGAGCAGGTGCATGGGGGTGACGACGTTGCCCTTGGACTTGGACATCTTCTTGCGGTCGGGGTCGAGCACCCAGCCGGAGATGGCGGCGTTGCTCCAGGGCAGCTGGTCGTGGTCGAGCTGCGCGCGCAGGACGGTGGAGAAGAGCCAGGTCCTGATGATGTCGTGCGCCTGCGGGCGCAGGGCCATGGGGAAGACGCGCGCGAACAGCTCCTCCCCCTCCCCGGCGGGGGCGGCTTCGGCGGCAAGGCCGGCGGCGATCTGCGGCGTGAGCGAGGAGGTGGCCCAGGTGTCCATGACGTCGGGGTCGCCGACGAAGCCGCCGGGCTGGCCGCGCTGCGCCTCGGTGTAGCCGGCGGGCAGGTCGGTGGAGGGGTCGACGGGCAGCTGGGACTGCTCGGCGGGGATGGGCTGCTCGTAGCGGACGATCCCCTGCTGGTCGACGGGGTACCAGAGCGGGAAGGGCACGCCGAAGAAGCGCTGGCGGCTGACGCACCAGTCGCCGGTGAGGCCTCCGACCCAGTCCTCGTAGCGGGCGCGCATGTAGGGCGGGTGCCAGTGCAGCTGGCGGCCGCGCTCGATGAGCTTGTCGGTGTGGGCCATGGTGCGCAGGAACCACTGCCGGCTGGTGACGATCTCGACGGGCCGCTCGCCCTTCTCGAAGAACTTGACGGCGCGGGTGATCTGCGTGGGCTCGCCGACGATCTCGCCGGCTTCCGCGAGCAGCTCGAGGATCCGTTTGCGGGCCTGGTTGACGGTGCGCCCGGCGAGCTGCTCGTATTCGCGCCGGGCGCGCTCGACGTCCTCGGACTCCCAGCCGGCGGCGCCCCAGGGCACCTCGGCGAGCCGCCCGTCGGCGCCGAGCACGGAGCGCACGGGCAGCGAGAGCTCGCGCCACCAGACGACGTCGGTGAGGTCGCCGAAGGTGCAGACCATCACGAGCCCGGTGCCCTTCTCGGGGTCGACGAGGGGGTGCGTTAGCACGGGGACGCGGGTGCCGAACAGCGGCGTGAGGACGTCCTTGCCGACGAGGGCGCGCTGGCGCTGATCGTCGGGGTGGGCGAGCAGCGCGACGCAGGCGGGGATCAGCTCGGGGCGGGTGGTCTCGATCAGGGCGTCGGCGCCGTCCTCGGTGCGGAAGCGGACGCGGTTCATGGCGCCGGGGCGCTCGCGGTCCTCGAGCTCGGCCTGGGCGACGGCGGTCTGGAAGTCGACGTCCCAGAGCGTGGGGGCCTCGAGCTGGTAGGCCTCGCCGCGGGCGAGCAGCCCCAGGAAGGAGCGCTGGGAGACACGCTGGGCGTGGGCGCCGATGGTGGTGTAGGTGAGCGACCAGTCGACGGACAGGCCGAGCCGGCGCCACAGCTCCTCGAAGGCGCGCTCGTCGGTCTCTGTCAGGCGCAGGCAGAGCTCGACGAAGTTGGGACGCGAGATGGAGACGGGCTCCTTCTCGGAGGGCTCGGCGGGGGGCTGGAAGCCGGGGTCGTAGGCGACAGAGGGGTCGCAGCGGACGCCGAAGTGGTTCTGCACGCGGCGCTCGGTGGGCAGGCCGTTGTCGTCCCACCCCATGGGGTAGAAGACGGCTTTGCCGCGCATCCGCTGGTAGCGGGCGACGGCGTCGGTGTGCGTATAGGAGAAGACGTGGCCGACGTGCAGCGAGCCGCTGACGGTGGGGGGCGGCGTGTCGATGGCGAAGACCTGCTCGCGCGGCGCCCGGGCGTCGAAGCGATAGCAGCCCTCACGCTCCCAGGCCTCGCTCCACTTGGCCTCGATGCCGTCGAGCGTGGGACGGTCGGGCACGCGGGGGGTGCGGGCGATCTCTGTGACCTGGTCGGAGGACAAGCGATGATCGTATCCGCCCGCCGTTCGCGGATGGGCGAGGCGATCGGGATCGTTTTGAGGGGCGATCGGCTGATCGCCGATCGCGATCGATGATCGCGTGGCTGCGATCGGCCCGCGGCTCAGGCGGCGAGCGGCAGCTCGAGCACGACGTCGCCGGCGCGGCAGTGCGCGGCGTGCGAACGCTCGGCGCGCTGGCTGTTGTGCGAGGGGCAGTAGACGCCGCGGACCTGGCCGTCGGACATGCCGTAGGCCATCCAGACGCCGCCGTCGGCGATGAAGTGGAAGAAGCGGGCTTCGCGGTCGCCGCTGGCCTCGAGCTCCTGCCGCCAGGCGCGGGTGACGATCTCGCGCTGGATTCGTGCCTGGCAGGAGCAGCCGTCCACGGCGCCGCTCCAGACGCACCGCAACGGCAGCTCGGCGACCGGAGCGCAGACGCCGGCGGGTGGATCGATCTCGATTGCATCCATGACTGCGCCTCCCGAGCGCTCTGCCCCAAGGGGGCGACTTCCTGTCGTCCTTTGCGTTCCTATCGGGCAATTCATGTCGTACTTTTCGGACGACAGCGCTGTTTCCAGAGGGCGGGGCGAATTTCTGGACACCTGTCCTAGATCCCCGAAAGCCCGCGCAAACGCGGTTTTTCCGCGATCGGAAGAGAAGTTCCGCTGCTTGCGGGCAGGAGCCCATGAAGCCGCGAGGACTGGCTAGGCTGAGCGCCATGGCCCGGGAGGAGCCACGAATCGTGCGCACGCTCGACGAGCTGGACGAGGCGTGGCTGGGCGCGGCGCTGGGCGCGGGCAGGGTGAGCTCGTTCTCGAGCGAGCCGATCGGGACGGGGCAGATGAGCGAGAGCCACCGCGTGCACCTGAGCTACGCGGACGGCGAGGGCCCGGAGACGGTGGTGCTGAAGCTGGCGGCGGCGGACACGGCCAGCCGGGCGACGGGCGTGGGCCTGGGCATCTACGCGCGCGAGGTCCGCTTCTACGACGAGGTGGCCCCGAGCATCGGCGGCCCGCTGCCGGGCTGCTGGCTGGCGCGCTTCGACGAGTCGGAGGGCTGGTTCACGCTGCTGTTGGAGGACGCGGCGGACGCGGAGCCGGGCGACCAGATCGCGGGCTGCGGCGTCGACCGCGCGCGGCTGGCGATGGAGGCGCTGGCGCAGCTGCACGCGCCGGTGCTGGGCGACGAGGCGCTGTCGGGGAGCGACTGGCTGAACCGGCCGGCCCCGATCAACCAGGCGCTGGTGGCGCAGCTGCTGCCGGGCTTCCTGGAGCGCTACGGCGAGCGCGTGAGCGCGGAGCACCGCGCGCTGTGCGAGCGCTTCGTGGCGCGGCTGGACGCGTGGCTGGCGGACCGGCGCGAGCCGCAGGGGCTGGTGCACGGCGACTTCCGCCTGGACAACCTGCTGTTCGGCGAGGGCGAGCGCTCGAAGCCGCTGACGGTGGTGGACTGGCAGACGGTGGGCTGGGGCGGCGCGGTGACGGACGCGGCCTACTTCCTGGGCGGCGGCCTGCAAGTCGCGGATCGCCGCCGTCATGAGCGCGAGCTGCTGGGCGAATACCACGAGGCGCTGCTGGCGGCGGGGATCGAGGGCTTCTCGTGGGAGGCGTGCTGGGAGGAGTACCGCCGGCACACGTTCGCGGGCGTGCTGATGGCGATCCTGGCGCCGATGCTGGTGGAGCGCACGGAGCGCGGCGACGAGATGTTCATGACGATGCTGGCGCGTCACAGCCAGCACGTGCTGGACCTGGAGGCGGAGGAGCTGCTGGCGGCGGAGAGCAGCGTCTCGACGGCGCCGCTGCGGCCGGCGGCGGCGGACGAGGGGCGCCACGAGCGGGGGACCGAGCCGCTGTGGAACGAGAGCTGGTACTTCGACGCGATCGCGCCGGACGGGTCGATCGGCGCCTACGTGCGGGTGGGCCTGTATCCGAACCTGGGCGTCTGCTGGTACACGGCGCTGGCGTGCGGGCCGGAGCGCGAGACGGTGGCGGCGATCGACTTCGCGGCGCCGCTGCCGGAGGGCGAGGCGCTGTCGCTGCGGACGCGCGACCTGCGCGCGGAGCATCGCTGCGAGGAGCCGCTGCAACGCTTCGCGCTGACGCTGGGAGCGCTGGCGCAGTCCTACGCGGACCCGGCGCAGCTGCTGCGCGGCGAGCCGGGGCTCCCGCAGGAGCTGGCGCTGGAGCTGTCCTGGGAGACGGCGGCTGAGCCTTACGCCTACCGGCTGACGACGCGCTATGAGATCCCCTGCCGGGTGTCGGGGACGATCGGGATCGGCGAGGAGACCTTCGAGCTGGTGGACGCCCCGGGCCAGCGCGACCACTCCTGGGGCGCGCGCGACTGGTGGTCGATGGACTGGGTCTGGAGCGCGGCGCACCTGGATGACGGTTCGCACCTGCACGCGGTGGAGCTGCGCCTGCCGGGGATGCCGACGCTGGGCGCGGGCTACGCGCAGGAGCGGGGGTCGGGTCTCGTGGAGCTGACGGGGGTCTCGGCGGCGGAGAGCGTGGGCGCCGACGGCCTGGTGGAGGACGCGCGGCTGCTGCTGGACCCGCTGGGACTGGAGCTCGAGGTGCGCCCTTTGGCGCACGCGCCGCTGCGGCTGGTGGCGGAGGACGGCCGCGTCTCGCACTTCCCGCGCTCGATGTGCGAGGTGCGCTGCGCGGACGGGCGCAAGGGGCTGGCCTGGGTGGAGTGGAACCTGAACCAGCCGCGGTGACGCGGCCGGCCTAGTCGTTGGCGGTGAGCGCGCCGAGCAGGTGCGCGAAGCGCTCGCGGGCCTGGTCGCGGCGGGTGGGGAGGTGCTCGGTGGGGACTTCGTCGGCGGGCGGGGAGTACTGGTGCAGGATGCGGCGGGCGACGGTCTGGCGGTGGACCTCGTCGGGGCCGTCGTAGATGCGGGCGGCGCGGGCGAAGCGGTACATCTGCTCCAGCGGCAGGTCGGTCGAGTAGCCGAGCGAACCGTGCGCCTGGATCGCGCGGTCGACGACGTCGTGCAGCACCTTCGCGCCGTAGAACTTGATCAGGGCGATGTCGACCATCGCGGCGCGCGAGCCCTGCCGGTCCATGACCCAGGCGGCGTGCAGCGTCATCAGCCGCGCGGCCTGCATCTCCGCGGCGGAGTCGGCGATCCAGTTCTGCACGGTCTGCTTGTCGGCGAGCAGCGAACCGTGCGCCTGGCGGTAGGTGGCGCGCTCGCAGAGCATGTCGAAGGCGCGGCGGGCGACGCCGAGCCAGCGCATGCAGTGGTGGATGCGGCCGGGGCCGAGGCGCTGCTGGGCGAGCATGAAGCCGTCGCCGACGCCTCCGAGCAACGCGTCGGCGGGCAGGCGCACGTCCTCGTAGAGGACTTCGGAGTGGCCGCCGTAGGTACCGAACTGCTCCCAGGGGTGCTCCATGGTGGGCACGTCGCGCACGACCTGCACGCCGGGCGTGTCGGTGGGGACGATGAACATCGAAGCCCGCTGCGAGCCGCGCGCCTCCGGATCGGTGACGGCCATGACGATCAGGAAGTCGGCGATCGAGCCGTTGGAGGTGAACCACTTCTTGCCGTCGATCACCCACTGCTCGCCGTCGCGCACGGCGCGGGTCTGAAGCTGCGTGGGGTCCGAGCCCGGCGTATGCGGCTCGGTCATGCTGAAGGCGCTGCGCAGGTCGCCGGCGAGCAGCGGGTGCAGCCAGCGGTCCTTTTGCTCGGGCGTCCCGGCCATCGCCAGGATCTCGGAGTTGCCGGAGTCGGGAGCGGCGTTGCCGAAGGCCAGCGGCGCGATCGGCGAGGTGCCGAGGATCTCGTGCATCAGCCCCAGGCGCACCTGGCCCATCCCCTGGCCGCCCAGATCGGGGGGCAGGTGGGCAGCCCACAGCCCGCGCGCCTTGACCTGCTCCTGCAGAGGCTTCAGCGCCTCGATGAGGCCGTCGATGCCGAGCTCCCCCCAGATCGTCTCGAGCGGCCAGATCTCCTCGCGGACGAGCTGGTCCATCCAGTCGAGCTGCTCCTGGAAGTCGGGGTCGGTGGAGAAGTCCCAGCTCATCGCGGCGTCCTTTCGGTCGGCCTGCCGGCGGCGGCTGCGGCAGGCTTGGTGGCTCTGAACGAAGAGCCTA